>Ga0247692_1000244_pt1 | contig 12997 bp, 11 predicted proteins | sample CNK33_metaG_FD_183041 | JGI IMG/M metagenome (GOLD analysis project Ga0247692, IMG submission 183041) | Soil microbial communities from Purdue University Martell Research Forest, Indiana, United States - CNK33 | ecosystem: Environmental > Terrestrial > Soil > Temperate forest > Bulk soil...
CAGAACCAGGCGGCTCACGCGATGACGCTGCCGCCGCTGTAACGCGTAGCAGTCAGACGTTGTAGTCCAGCGTCGCAGTGCAACGTCGTACTCCAATGTCGCAGTTCAATGTTTCACCCGGCCGATACCCACATCGGCCGCGACCGACCACCAAGATGAATCCAGACAACACTCCGGTATCACCGATTCTGCCCGGCGCATGGCTTGGCATGGTCGGTGGCGGCCAGCTTGGCCGCATGTTCTGCTTCGCCGCGCAGGCAATGGGCTATCGCGTTGCCGTGCTCGATCCGGACGAGACCAGTCCGGCGGGCGCCGTCGCGGATCGCCATCTGCGCGCCCCCTACGACGACGAAGCGGCCCTCATCGAACTCGCGCGGTTGTGCGCGGCGGTGTCGACCGAGTTCGAGAACGTACCGGCCGCGAGCCTCGATTTCCTTGCGCGCACCACGTTCGTCAGCCCGGCCGGGCGCTGCGTTGCCGTCGCGCAGGATCGCATTGCGGAGAAGCGCTTCATCGCGTCGTCGGGTGTGCCCGTGGCGCCGCATGTCGTGATCGAATCGTCGGATGCGCTCGCCGCGCTCAATGACGCCGCGCTCGAAGCCGTGCTGCCCGGCATTCTGAAGACTGCGCGCATGGGCTACGACGGCAAGGGGCAGGTGCGGGTCGGCAACGCGGCCGAAGTGCGCGCGGCGCATGCGTCGCTGGGCGGCGTGCCGTGTGTGCTCGAAAAGCGTTTGCCGTTGAAGTTCGAAGTGTCGGCGCTGATCGCGCGCGGCGCGACGGGTTGCTCGACCGTGTATCCGCTCGCGCAGAACACGCATCGCAACGGCGTGCTGTCGCATACCATCGTGCCCGCGCCCGACGCGAGCGCGACGCTCGTCGAGCAGGCACAGCAGGCCGCGCTGCAGATCGCGGACAAGCTGGGCTATGTCGGTGTGCTGTGCGTCGAGTTTTTCATTCTCGAAGACGGCACGCTGGTCGCGAACGAAATGGCGCCGCGTCCGCACAACTCCGGCCACTACACGGTTGACGCCTGCGCGACGAGCCAGTTCGAACAGCAGGTGCGCGCAATGACAGGCATGCCGCTCGGCGACACGCGCCAGCATTCGCCCGCCGTGATGCTGAACATCCTCGGCGACGTGTGGTTCCCGGTCAACGGGAAGGGCGAGCGGCCCAGCGCCGCGGTCACGCCGCCGTGGCACGAAGTGGCTGCGATGCCGGAAGCGCGTCTGCATCTATACGGCAAGGAAGACGCGCGTCCCGGCCGCAAGATGGGTCACGTGAACTTCACGGCCGCGACGCTCGAGCACGCGCGCGCGGCCGCACGCGATTGCGCGCGCCTGCTGCATATCCCGACGAGCTGAGCACGAGCCTTTATGCCGGATCAAACGAAACCTGCCGACGTGATGTCGAGCGTCGGCGCCGACGAGATCGCGCGTGCTGCGGCGCTGCTCGACGCAGGGCAACTCGTCGCGTTTCCTACGGAGACTGTCTACGGGCTGGGCGGCGATGCCCAAAGTCCGGACGCAGTCGCGCGCATTTATGCGGCAAAGGGCAGGCCGGCGAATCATCCCGTGATCGTGCATCTGGCGCCGGACGGCGATCCGAATTATTGGGTCGAACAACTGCCGTCCGATGCGCAGCGTCTGATCGACGCGTTCTGGCCCGGTCCGCTTACGTTGATCCTCAAACGCGCCGCGCATATTCCGGCGGCAGTAAGCGGCGGTCAGGATTCGGTTGGATTGCGTTGTCCGTCGCATCCTGTTGCGCAGGCACTGCTCACCGCGTTCAGCGCGTTGCGTAATGGACATGGTGGCGTGGCCGCGCCGTCGGCGAACCGCTTTGGTCACGTCAGTCCGACCACGGCACAGCATGTGCGCGAGGAATTCGGCGATGCGATTCACGTGCTCGACGGCGGATCGTCGGATGTGGGTATCGAATCGACGATCGTCGATCTGTCGCGCGGCTTTCCGGCGCTGCTGCGGCCGGGACATGTGACGCCGCAAGACATCGCCGACGTGCTCGGCGAAATGCCCCGTCTGCCCGATGGCTCGGACGCGAGCGTGCCGCGTGCATCCGGTACGTTGAAGGCGCACTATGCGCCGCGCACGCCGCTCGCGTTGCTGCCGTTCGATGTGCTCGAGCCGTTGCTGGCCGCGCGCGCGTCCGGCGAACGCGTTGCGCTGGTCGCGCGTGTTTCGCGCGCAGGGCGCTGGGCAGAAGCGGAGGGCGTGCATTTCGTCGCCGCGCCGGAAGATCCACATCTGTATGCGCGTGATCTGTATGGCTTGCTGCGTGCGCTGGATCGCGCGAATGTGTCGCGGATATTGATCGAGAAGTTGCCGGATACGATCGAGTGGATCGCCGTCAACGACAGGCTGGGACGCGCGGCCGCGGCGTTCGAGGCGCACGACGTCTGAGAGCCCTCCGCGCGCGGCACGCATCTCGCGTGATCGCAATCGCAGACGCAGACGTACCCAATCAAAAAGCCCGGCTCTCACGAGCCGGGCTTTTTTCACATCGAGCGAAGCCGAAAGCGGCGGGGCAACCCCGCCGGATACCGCTTACTTGCCGAGACCCGTCGCCGCGATCTTGCCTTCGACGAACGTCGCAAACGCGGCATGCGCATGCGTCGTCGGGTGGATCGTGTCGGCGAACACATACGACTGGTCCGCGCCCGCGACCGTCAACGTGTTCGGCGAGCAGAACAGCGACGAGCCGAATAGCTGGCCGTACTGCTCCGCCGTGATGCCGCCGACGAGCACGGACGGGTTCGCCTTTGCGTAAGCCGTTGCGTTTGCAGACATCTGCGCGATCGTGCAGGCCGTGCCCGTCGTATTGCTGAAGCCTTGCGCCGACGGATTGGCGAGTAGTGGCGTGAGCCAGTTGCCCGTCGCGATGAACACAACCTTGCTGGAGATGCCGGCGACGGCCAGCGACTGCTGCAGCACGCCGTTATACGTCGCGACGATGCCCGAGATCACCGACGGCACCTGCGCCGAGCCGAGTTGCGCGGCAAGACCGGCTGCAAACGGCGTCTTGCCGATGTCGGGCACATCCATGACGACCACGTGGGTCGCGCCCTTGGCGAGGATCGTGGCGATCTGGGCCGCGAGCGCCTGGGCCATCGGGCCGACCGTGCTTACCGCGACTGACTGGACGACGGCGGGCGCCTGGGTCGGATCGGTCAGCTGCGCGACTTGCGTCTGGATCGTCGTCAGCATGGTGGACAGGTTTTGCAGAATGTCGTTGGCGCCGCCGTTGACCAGCACGAGCTGATTCGAATTGAAGCTGCCGTGGTCCGTCAGATACTGCTGCACCTGTTGTGTGACCGGCCATGTCGTTTGCGCCATGTTGTTGGGCGCGAAACCAATGCCGTCGGTGCGCGATACATCCGAGCCGCCCTGCGCATAGCCGAACCCGCCGTTCGCCTTGAGAGGCTGACCGAAGCCGCCCACATAAGCCGGCGTCAGCGTATCGCCGTAGTACTCGGCGATCTTTTGGGTCCACACTTCACCAGGATTCGTCGTATAGCGTCCGCCACCGAAGCTCGATGTGATCACGGGCGAATACGTGCCGACATCCGACAGACTGTCCCCGAACGACACCACCTGCAACTTGACCCCGCCCGCAGGCGTGGCGCTCGCGTTGTTGTTATTGTTGTTGTCACTGCCGCCGCCGCATGCGACGAGCGTGGCGAATGCCGCGCACGCGACGGCGATGCGCGCGTAGCGCACGACGCCCGTGTTGTTTGATGCTTGCTTCATAAGGTCCTTATCTCCTCGTATGTATCTGGCCTGAGCCTGGTGTCTCGTGAGCCATTTGATGCAGGCGTCGTCTGGACGCGGCGACGAACCTGCAAAGCCTTCCCTGGTTATCGCGGCGTCTGGACGGCCGCGTTGTTGTTGTGTTGTGTGTGTCCAGCGGCATTGGGGGCAAGCTCGCCGCCGCGCAGGCTCGCGTGATACTGCACGGCCCACGCGGGCGGCGCAAACAGCGCGCTCAGCCGGTTGCGCAAGCCGCGCACCCGGACGAAGTCCTGCGCCATCGAAGCCCATTCATGAAACGTCGCCTTCAACGGGTTATACGTATGAAGCGGCTCGACGATCCCATACACGGGTCGCTCATTCGGATCTTCGTCGACATAGCTGCCGAACAGCCGGTCCCAGATCACCAGCACGCCCGCATAGTTGCGATCGATATAGCGGTCATTGCGCGCGTGATGCACGCGATGGATCGACGGCGTGTTCAGCACGTATTCGAGCCAACCGAGCTTGCCGATCGACTGGGTATGCACGAAGAACTGAACCCCCAGATTGATCAGCACGACGCCGACGATCTGCTTCGGCGGAAAGCCGAGAAACGCGAGCGGAATCCAGAAGAGCCACATGCCCGCGACGGGATACATGAGGCTCTGGCGAAACGCCGTCGAGAAGTTCATCCGCTCCGACGAGTGATGCACGACATGCGCGGCCCACAGCCAGCGCACGCGATGGCTGCAGCGGTGAAACACGTAGTAGAGCAGATCCTGCGCGACGAACAGCACCACGAACGACACCCAGCCCGCATGCCAGTCGAGCAGGCGGTAGTGCTCGTAGCAATATGCATAGACGGGGATGACGAACAGCCACGCGAGCTTGTCGGCGCCCTGATGCATCAGGGCGAGCGCGGTATTGCACAACGTGTCGCGCCAGCTGTACATGCGCGCTTCGGGCTGCGTGCGCTGCGCGCGCCACGCCTCCCAGCCGATGCACGCGAGAAAGATCGGCGCCATGGCGAGCAGAAGCAATTCGGCATCGAATTGCATTGACGTCTCCCTCCGAGGGTCCCTGCGGCCTCCTCGAGGAGGCCGGCATTGTCTTTATTGTTTGAATGCGGCGCTGTTCATCATGCGGCGCCTGTCGCGCGCGCCGTCATGCTTGTTTGTCTGCGCCTTTTTCATACTGCCCGACAGCGTACAACGCCTCGCGGCGCGCCGCGCACCGCTTCAATAGAAGGAATCCTCAGTGCGCGCCGCGCTTCTGAGGGTTTTTCCTGATCTTGCGGCGCGGCTCGTCCGCGGCCTCTGCAGTGGCCGGCGCGGCGGCGCTGGCGAGCATCGCGGACGGCCCCTGATACACCCATTCGAGCAGCTCGTCATGCGCGGCGCGCGCGGCTTCCGCGTGTGGATCGTTGATCAGGCTGACGACGACATAGCTCTGCCCATCGGCCGATGCGACATAGCCTGCGATCGCGCGCACGTCGCGCAGCGTGCCCGTCTTGATGTGCGCGTTGCCGTTGACGGGCTTCGACGTCAGGCGGTTGCGCATCGTGCCGTCCACGCCGACGATAGGCAGCGAATCGACGAACACCTGCGCGACGGGGCTGGTGTTCGCGCTTTGCAGCAGATCGGCGAGTGCGAGCGCGGTAATGTGCTCGTCGCGTGAAAGGCCCGAGCCGTTGTCGAGGTTCAGATATTGCATCGGCATCGCGCTGCGATGCAGGAACGATTCGATTGCTTCGGCCGACTTCGCGGGGGTCGCGGGCGGACGGTTCATGACGGCGCCGATCGTCAGAAAAAGATTGCGCGCCATCGTGTTGTTGCTGAACTTGTTGATGTCGCGAACGATGTCGGACAGCATCGGCCCCTGATGGGTTGCGACGAGTTTTGCGTCGATGGGTACGGCGCCTTCGCGCGTCGTCCCGTTGAACGTGCCGCCCGTCTGCTGCCACAGCGCGAGGAAGCCGCCCGTGAAGAACGTGGTGTGATCGAGCACGGCCACGTTGACGGTGCGCTCGCCGCAGCGCACCGGATAGTCGCCGATAAACGACGCATTGACCACGCCGTTCGCCGCCGGCGTGACGGCGGGCGTCACCAGCTCGCCGCGGCACGGGCCGCGCGTCGCATGCAATTCGTTGTCGATCTGCAATTGCGCGAGCGCGGGCAGCACGTCGATCTGCACCTTGCCGTCTTCGGATGGCGACATCGTAAATGACAGCGACTTGAACGCGTACAGCAGCGGATCGGGGCCGACGTTATAGGGCGAATTGACGTCGCTGTCGAAGGCGGGCAGATCGCGAGTAGACGGATCGAAGAAGCGTTTGTCGAGCACGAGCGCGCCATCGATGCCCGTGATGCCCGCCTTGTGAATCTTCTGGACGAGATCGATCAGTTCTTCGGGCACGAGCTTCGGGTCGCCCGTGCCCTGGATGTACAGATTGCCGTGCAGCACGCCGTTGCCGTCGATGTTGCCCTGTGCGTACGCCGTCGTCTTCCAGCGGTAGTCGGGGCCGAGCAGCGACAGGCCCGAGTAGGTGGTGACGAGTTTCATCGTCGAGGCGGGCATCATCGGCTTGCCGGCGTTCAGCGCGAGCACTGGCGTACGATCGCCGACCTTCTCGACGACCACGCTGATCGACGACAGCGGTACATGCGCGCGCTGCAGGCCCGCCATCACGGCAGGCGGCAATACGGTGGTGACGTTGACGGCGGGTTGTTGCGCTTTCTTGCGGGCGTCGGCGGGCGCGGCGACGGCGAGCGCGGCGCATGCGAACAGTACGGCAGCAGCGCGCGCGGCGGCAGGGCGGTTGGAAAGCGACAGCGGCGACGGTTTCGCGGCGCGACCGGTTGCGGACAGCGCAGCCGCCGGATCAGCGTGAGCGGACGTCAGCGTCTTGAAGCGGCGCCCGAGCGAACAGGCATATGACGAGGCAAGTGAAACGAAGGCGAGCGGCATGTACGGACAGAATCGGCAAAAAGCAGCGAAAAAAACGGCGAAATAGCGATGCGCGGCGGGCGGCGCGGAAAGGCAAATGCAAGAGCAACGAGCGCAACGAATGTCACGCCAGGCCTGCAAAATCAGGTGCGCCGTGCAAAAGCGCTCATTGTAGAGAGTTGCGATGACGTCGCGAAAAAAATGATGCCGTGTGTTTCGTGCGCGTCACGCAATCGCGGCGCAGCGTGCAAAGCCGATATGCAGCCAGCATGCATCAGGGATGAAAAAAAGCACTCGGGCGCTAGAATGCTGGCATCGAAAACACATGGCCGGGACGCGAGTGCCGGAACAGCCGGAGCGGATGGATAGCGATGCGCATACTTCTCGTTGAAGACGACCGGATGATCGCGGAGGGCGTGCGCAAGGCGCTGCGCGGCGAGGGCTTCGCGGTAGACCTGGTGCAGGACGGCGAATCGGCGTTGAACGCGGTCGCTGGCCAGCCTTACGATCTCGTGCTGCTCGATCTCGGCTTGCCGAAGCGTGACGGCCTCGATGTGCTGCGCACGCTGCGTGCACGCGGTCATCAGTTGCCCGTGCTGATCGTCACCGCGCGCGATGCCGTCGCGGATCGCGTGAAAGGACTCGACGCGGGCGCCGACGACTACCTCGTGAAACCGTTCGATCTCGACGAACTCGGCGCGCGGATGCGCGCGCTGATCCGCCGCCAGTCGGGGCGCAGCGAATCGACGATCCGACACGGCAATCTCACGCTCGATCCCGCCTCGCATCAGGTGACGCTCGACGGCGCGCCCGTCGCGCTGTCCGCGCGCGAGTTCGCGTTGCTCGCCGCGCTGATCGCGCGCCCGGGCGCGGTGCTGTCGAAGAGCCAACTCGAAGAGAAGATGTACGGCTGGGGCGAGGAGATCGGCAGCAATACCGTCGAGGTCTACATTCACGCGCTGCGCAAGAAGCTCGGCGCGGAACTGATACGCAACGTGCGCGGTCTCGGCTACATGATCGCCAAGGAAGCCTGACACGATGCGTTCGATTCGCCGTCAATTGTTGTTCTGGCTGCTCGCTATCGTGTTGCTCGGCGTCGGCATTGCGGGCTGGCTGATCTACCGTCAGGCGCTCGCCGAAGCCAACGAACTGTTCGATTACCAATTGCAGGAAATCGCCGCTGCGCTGCCTGCTGAGCCTTTCTCGCAAGTGCTCAGCTCACGCGATACAGGCGACGAAGGCATCGTGCTGCAAATCTGGAATCGCAACGGCGTGCTGATGTACTACTCGCATCCGCGCGCGCCGCTCGCGCCGCGCGCCGAACTCGGCTTTTCGACGGAGCGCACCGAGCGCGGCGACTGGCGCGTGTATGGCGCGATCGTCGGCGACAACGTCGTGCAGCTCGCGCAGCCGCTGTCGGTGCGCAACCGGCTCGCGGCAAATGTCGCGCTGCGCACGCTGTGGCCGCTGATCGTGCTGCTGCCGCTGATGGGCGTTGCGGTGTGGGGCGTGGTCGGGCGCGGGCTCGCGCCTTTGCGGCGCGTCACGGGCGCGCTCGACACGCGTCATCCCGAAGCGCTCGATCCATTGCCTGATTCGCGCTTGCCGCTCGAAGTGCAGCCGCTCGTGCGCGCGTTGAACGGCCTGCTGGAACGGCTTGCCATTGCGCTCGATACGCAAAAAGCCTTCGTCGCCGATGCCGCGCACGAACTGCGCACGCCGCTCGCTGCAGTGCAGATCCAGTCGCAGCTGGTGGCGCGCGCGCACGACGAAACCGAGCGCCGCGAAGCGCTGGTCGATCTGCAGGCAGGCGTGACGCGCGCGACGCGTCTTGCTGAGCAGCTACTCGCGCTCGCGCGTTCCGAGCCGGATGGACACGCGGCAACGGGCAGTGTCGATCTCGACGCGCTCGTGCACGAATGCGTGACTGCTCACCTGCCTCTCGCGCAGAAGCGCGGCGTCGATCTCGGCATCGAGGCTAGCGAGCCCGCAACGGTCACAGGCGATGCGGAATCGCTGCGCGTGATGCTCAACAACCTGATCGACAACGCGACCAAATACACGCCGGACGGCGGACGTGTCGATGTCTGCCTGCGTGTCGAAGATGGCCGGCCGCTCGTGCAGATCGCCGACAGCGGCCCCGGCATTCCGCCCGACGAACGCGACCGCGTATTCGACCGCTTCTACCGCGTCGGCGCGGGGGCGAATCGCGCGCGCACCGACGTCGCGGGCAGCGGCCTCGGTCTCGCTATCGTGCGCCGCATCGCGCTTCAGCATCACGCGAATGTCACACTCGACGACTCCGCGTCGGGCGGTCTGCGGGTCAACGTGCGTTTCTGAAGCGCCCGTCCAGCAAGGGTTTGCGTACGGCTTTCATCTAGTTGGCATTGTTTAAGATTGATTTAAGCGACGCCACGTACTCTTCGACTCATCAAAGAGTCAACTCTCCCAATCAGGAGTACACGATGCAAGCAAAAATACTGACCCGTAGCGCCGTTGCAGCGGCCGTCGTTATCGCATTGTCGGCGGGCTACGTGGCCGGTCATCGCGACGTGCCCGCGCCCCAGGTGATCTCGCCCGCGGCCGCCGCGATGATGCCTGCGGAAGCCGCGGCGAAAACGGGCATTCCCGATTTCTCCGGCCTCGTCGAAACGTATGGTCCCGCGGTCGTCAACATCAGCGCGAAGCATGTCGTGAAGCAGACGGCGATGCGCGGCGGCAATGGCAATAACAGCAGTCAGCTTCCCATCGATCCGAGTGATCCGTTCTATCAGTTCTACCGTCACTTCTTCGGCCAGATGCCGGGCGGCCCCAATGGTGGCGGCAGTGGTGGCGATGACGGCGACCGTCCGAGCGCGAGCCTCGGCTCGGGCTTCATCATCAGCAGTGACGGCTATGTGCTGACCAACGCGCACGTCGTCGACGGCGCGAACGTCGTTACCGTCAAGCTCACCGACAAGCGCGAGTACAAGGCAAAAGTGGTCGGCGCGGACAAGCAGTCGGACGTCGCTGTGCTGAAGATCGACGCGAAGGATCTGCCGACCGTGAAGATCGGCGACCCGCGCTCGAGCAAGGTCGGCCAGTGGGTCGTCGCGATCGGCTCGCCATACGGCTTCGATAACACAGTGACGTCGGGCATCATCAGCGCGAAGTCGCGCTCGTTGCCGGACGAGAATTACACACCGTTCATCCAGACCGACGTGCCCGTGAATCCGGGTAACTCGGGCGGCCCGCTGTTCAATCTGCAAGGCGAAGTAATCGGCATCAACTCGATGATCTATTCGCAGACGGGCGGCTTCCAGGGCCTTTCGTTCGCCATCCCGATCAATGAGGCGATGAAGGTCAAGGACGATCTCGTCAAAACGGGGCATGTGAGCCGCGGCCGTCTTGGCGTCGCCGTGCAGAGCGTGAACCAGACGCTCGCGGATTCGTTCGGCATGAAGAAGCCGCAAGGCGCGCTCGTGAGTTCCGTCGATCCGGGCGGCCCGGCCGCGAAGGCAGGCTTGCAGCCGGGCGACGTGATCCTGTCGGTGAACGGCGTCGATGTTGCGGACTCATCCGCGCTGCCATCGCAGATCGCGGGCATCGCGCCGGGCACGCAGGCTAGCGTCCAGGTGTGGCGCGACAAGTCGACCAAGGATCTGAAGGTGACGATCGGCTCGCTGTCGGACGCGAAGGTCGCATCGAACGCCGACAGCGGCCCGGCGCAGATGCAAGGGCGCCTTGGCGTTGCCGTGCGTCCGCTCACGCCGCAGGAAAAGAGCGGCGCTTCCGTGTCGCACGGTCTGCTGGTGCAGGATGCGAGCGGCGCGGCCGCCAGCGCCGGCATCCAGCCGGGCGACGTGATTCTGGCCGTCAACGGGCGGTCGGTATCGAGCATCGACCAGTTGAAGCAGGCGGTGTCGGCGGCGGGCAATAGCATCGCGCTGTTGATCCAGCGCGACAACTCGCAGATCTTCGTGCCCGTCGATCTCGGTTGATGCGGGAAACACGGCGGTGCTGGCCGGCGCCACAGGTGTCGGCCGGTAAAAGCTGCCGGTGATGGAAAAAATGGAAGGTTTGCGGCTTGCGCACTGCGCGAGCCACAAACAGAACAGGCCCGATTTTCGGGCCTGTTCTGTTTGTAGGACGTGATGGGGCGGGATGGGCATGCAGATTGCGTCTGGATAGGCGTTAGGACCGTTTGGTTTGCCCAACAAGGAGCCACGCAATGACTCATCGTCGTATCGTCGCCCGCGCCGTTTCGGTTGCGGCAGCGACAGTTCTCACGCTCGGCCTGTCGGGCGGCGCGTACGCGCAGCAGGCAAGCGAAGTCACGGGCGGTACCACCTCGGATAACACCAGTGCGGGCAACGTCAACGGCGAAGGCCTGCCGCAAGTGCAGCAACAGGGCGACGTGTCGTACACGTCGGGCGGCGTCGGCCTCGATGAATCGAAGGCGCTGCTGTCCGCGCAGAGCCAGTGGCCGTTGTCGCTGCGCTTCACGGGCCCCGGTTCGGACTATCTCGCCGATGTGAAGGTGAAGATCGTCGACGCGCACGGCGGCAGCGTGCTCGACACCACGTCGCGCGGGCCGTACATGCTGGTGAAGCTGCGCCCGGGCCGGTACACGGTGCACGCGGCGTACAAGGAAAACGATCAGTCGAAACCCATCACCATTCCGGCAAAGGGTACGGCAAAGGCCGCGTTCTACTGGAAGACGCAGTAAGCGGCGCGAAAGAAACGGGCAATAAGGCGGCGGAAACGAGGCTGGAATGCACGCGTCGATCCCGGCCGCGCCGCTCGCAATGGCCGCGCCGCAACGCGCGTGCCGCTGCAATCGGTAGAGACCCGATGCTCCAACGAAGGCCGCGCAATCGCGGCGCGTTTGGTCAATAATGAAGCCACGGACACGCTCCGTGGCTTCCGCATTTCGGAGCCGACGCTGCGCAGACCGGGAGACGCGCACCGCACAATGACAACGAGGCGGCGCGTGCCAACAGAGCCGGGCTGGCGGCTGAGCCAGCTGATCGGAGCGTGCGCGAACGTGCCAGCAGCGGAGCGGATCACATGAACGATGCCCCATCCGGCGGAAGCGCCGAAGACGCGGACAGCGGTAGCGCCGGGCACGGCGGCCATGCATCTGGCGGTGCGCCAGCGCACGGAGGCGACGCCGAAGCGGGGCATACGATTTCCATCAAGGCCAACCGGCATCGGGTACGGGTGATCCACCAGGGCGTGACGTTCGCGGACACGCATGCCGGGTTCACGCTGTGCGAGACAGGCTGTCCCGAAGTGTTTTATTTTCCCAGGGCCGACGTCAACATGGCGCGGCTCGAACGATCGACTCACACGTCGCACTGCCCGTTCAAGGGCGAAGCGTCGTACTACCACCTGCGAACGGAAGACGAGACGATCGAGAATGCAGTCTGGAGCTACGAAAACCCTCTGGAGCGGGTGAAGCAGATCGCGGGGTATCTTGCGTTTTACGCATCGAGTGTCGACCGCATCGATCAGACATCCTGATCCCGCAGTCGCACGGTTATCGGGGAGGCTGCCATGGAATTGAACGACGCGTTGAGAGTGCCGCTGGCGCCGTCCGAAGTCTGGGACGCGCTGCAGGATCTCGCGTTGCTGCGCGCGAGTCTCGACAATTGCGAGTCCTTGCGCCGACTCCAGGGCGGCGAATATCTGCTGACGATGACCGTGCCGCTCGGGCCGTTGCGCGCGCACTATCACATACGCGCGCACGTCGCGAGCGAGGACGGCGCGAACAGCGCGAAGCCTCATCGCACGCTCAACTTCAAGGCGCGCGCCGAGGGCGTTGGCTCGCTGCGCGGGCAGATCGACGTGTCACTGCGCACCGACGATCACCTTCATCTGCATCTTCCTGGCCGTGGCCCGAGCACGCGCATCGACTATTCAGTGTGGGCGACGTCGACGGGACCGCTGGCGCAACTGCCCGCTCGGCAGATCGAAAACGCGCTGCACGAGCTGGCCGACGACTTCTTCACCGAGTTCTGCGCGGTCGTCCAGGCGAAGCACGGCAAAGGGCCGAACCGCGCGACGGGCACGCAAGGGCGGCGCCAGCACGTGTTTCTGCGGCCGATCAGCCTTTCGGGGGTGGCGCGCCGCGCGCGGCTGCACGACCATCATCAGGGCGGCACGCTGACGGGCCGCGCCGCGCATTCGCTGCTGCACGGCCTGCATCACGAGCATGATCCGCATGTGCTGCCGAACTGGGCGTGGGCGGCGATGATTTTCTTCGTCGCGCTGCTGCTGTACGTGGCGCGGTACTTCACGCAAGGCTAGTCTTTACCTTC
>Ga0247692_1000245_pt1 | contig 12970 bp, 9 predicted proteins | sample CNK33_metaG_FD_183041 | JGI IMG/M metagenome (GOLD analysis project Ga0247692, IMG submission 183041) | Soil microbial communities from Purdue University Martell Research Forest, Indiana, United States - CNK33 | ecosystem: Environmental > Terrestrial > Soil > Temperate forest > Bulk soil | place...
GACGATGCAAACCAGTTCAACCGGCGTGACGAGAACGACCGGCCAGCGCGGCAAGACGATGCTGGTCAGGCATGCGGACGTGCTGGTCACGATGGACGGCGAGCGGCGCGAGTTGCGCGACGGCGGCCTCTATATCGAAGACAACCGGATCGTCGCGGTCGGTCCGACGAGTGAACTGCCCGACGCAGCCGACGAAATCCTCGACATGACGGGCCATCTGGTGATTCCCGGTCTCGTCAACACGCACCACCACATGTATCAGAGCCTGACGCGCGCGATTCCTGCCGCGCAGGACGCCGAACTGTTCGGCTGGCTGACCAGCCTGTACAAGGTGTGGGCGAATCTCACACCGGAAATGATCGAGGTGTCGACGCTGACGGCGATGGCCGAACTGCTGCTGTCGGGCTGCACGACGTCGAGCGATCACCTGTACATCTATCCGAACGGCAGCCGGCTCGACGACAGCATCGCCGCCGCGCGCCGCATCGGCATGCGTTTTCATGCGAGCCGCGGCAGCATGAGCGTCGGACAGAAGGACGGTGGCCTGCCGCCGGATTCCGTCGTCGAGAAAGAAGCAGACATTCTGAAAGACTCGCAGCGCCTGATCGAGACGTACCACGACGAAGGACGTTACGCGATGCTGCGCGTCGTCGTCGCGCCGTGTTCGCCGTTCTCGGTGAGCCGCGATCTGATGCGCGAGTCGGCCGCCATGGCGCGGCATTACGGCGTGTCGCTGCATACGCACCTCGCCGAAAACGTGAACGATATTGCATACAGCCGCGAGAAGTTCGGCATGACGCCGGCCGAATATGCAGAGGACCTCGGCTGGATCGGCCGCGATGTATGGCATGCGCACTGCGTGCAACTCGACGATGCCGGCATCCGGCTGTTCGCGCGCACGGGGACGGGCGTCGCGCATTGTCCGTGTTCGAACATGCGCCTCGCATCGGGCATCGCGCCCGTGAAAAAGATGCGGCTAGCGGGCGTGCCCGTCGGCCTGGGTGTCGACGGATCGGCGTCCAACGACGGCGCGCAGATGGTCGCCGAAGTGCGTCAGGCGTTGCTGTTGCAGCGGGTTGGCTTCGGACCGGATGCGATGACCGCGCGCGAGGCGCTCGAGATTGCGACGCTCGGCGGCGCGAAAGTGCTGAACCGCGACGATATCGGCGCGCTGGCGCCCGGCATGGCGGCGGATTTCGTGTCGTTCGATCTGCGGCAGCCGCTCTTTGCGGGCGCGCTACATGATCCCGTCGCGGCGTTGGTGTTCTGTGCGCCGTCGCAGGTCTCGACGAGTGTGATTGGCGGAAAGGTCGTGGTGAAGGACGGCGTGCTTATGACGGTGGATCTCGGTCCGGTGATCGAGCGGCACAACCGTCTCGCGCGGACGCTGTATGAAAGTGCAGCATAAGCGCGCGGCATGAAGGGAAGACGGCGGTTCTAAGCCGCCGCCTGCACGATAGTGCCTTGCTTGTCGAACGTGAAAGGCGAATTACTTGGCGATCAGCGTCTTGGTCGCCTCGGCGACGAGGCTGCGCAACCAGCGCACTTCATCGGAGTAATGCACGCGCTCATGCCACAGCTGGTAATACTGCATCGGCGGGAAATCCAGCGGCGCGGGCACGACGGTCAGCGGCAGGAACTTCGCGTAGTAGTCAGCGAAAAGGCGCGTGGTCGTGAAGATCAGATCGGACTTGATCAGCACGTACGGCGCAAGGTTGAAGTACGGCAGCGTGACGACGACATGGCGCTTGAGGCGCTCGCGCGCGAGATGCACGTCGATCGCGCCGCGCTGGCCGACGGAATAGGGCGTCGGCGCAAGATGCGGCGCGTTCAGGTACTGATCGAGCGTCAGGTTGCCGCGCTTCGCAAACGGATGCGTGTTGCTCATCAGGCACACGATCTGGTCGACGAACAGATTGGACAGGTGCAGTTGCTCGGGCGGTTCCGGCCAGTTGCCGACGACGATATCGAGCTTGCCGTCCTCGAGCGCCAGTTCGTAGTCGAACGCGGGGCCAAGCGAATGGAACTCGAGCGTCGCGTTCGGCGCGGCCTTGCGGAAGCGCTCGACGACGGTCGGCACGAACAGCACGTTCAGGTAGTCCGGGCAGCCGATCCGGTAGCAGCGGATCGACGTCGCCGGATCGAAGTTGTGCTGCTGAAATTTAATGCGTTCGATTTCGCGCAGTGCATTTTGCACGGGTTCGAGCAGGCGCAGCCCGTACTCGGTCGGCACCATGCCGGATTTGCCGCGCACGAGAAGCGGGTCGCCCGTGATGTCGCGCAGCCGACGCAGCGCGGCGCTGATCGCGGGTTGGGACTGGTTCAGTTTGACGGCGGCGCGCGTGACGCTGCGCTCCATCAGAAGGGTATGCAAGACGCGCAGTAGGTAAGTGTCGATCGCCTCGCGTTGCTGACTCATGACTTCTCCGAAATATATGTTCTGGCTGATCGAACGGGCTTGGGGGTATATGCGTTTTAATATATAGATAAAGAACCGTCAAGGGTGGGATACCCGCAAACCGCGCAGTGGCGCGGCTCTGCGGGAATTTTGGCGGCTCGACTGAGAGGGGCGATTTCGGTATTGTCGATCGGCTGCGGTAGCACGACGCGCGCGTCCGGGGCCGGAATTTCGAGCGGGATTGAACTGGGATTCAGTTGGGATTCAAGCGGGATTCGAGCAGGACTCAAGCGGGGAGCGCGCGTGACACCGCGTGCCGCCGGCCACACGCGTAATACGGAACAACATGAGCGACACACCTACAGGCGGCCCGATGGGCAGCAGCGCACACGCAAACGGCGCAAATCGTAGCGACGACGCCACACCGCGCCTCGCACTGACGGGCATCAGCAAGCAATATCCTGCAGTTCGCGCGAACGACGACGTCACGCTGATCGTCGCGCCCGGCGAAATTCATGCAGTGCTCGGCGAAAACGGCGCGGGCAAGAGCACGCTGATGAAGATCATCTACGGTGCAGTACGGCCGGATGCAGGCGAAATCCGCTGGGAAGGCCAGCTCGTCGACATCGCGAACCCGGCGGCAGCGCGCAAGCTCGGCATCGGCATGGTGTTCCAGCACTTCTCGCTGTTCGAGACGCTGACCGTCGGCGAGAACATTGCGCTTGCGCTCGACGAGCCGTTCGATCTGAAGGTACTGGGCAAGCGCATCCGCGAAGTGTCGGCGGAGTATGGGCTCGACATCGATCCGCAGCGCCACGTGCACAGCCTGACGGTGGGCGAGCGGCAGCGCGTCGAAATCGTGCGCTGCCTGTTGCAGAATCCGCGTCTGCTCATCATGGACGAGCCGACCTCGGTGCTCACGCCGCAAGCCGTGCGCAAGCTGTTCGCGACGCTGCGCCGGCTCGCGTCGGAAGGCTGCAGCATTCTCTACATCAGCCACAAGCTCGACGAAATCCAGGAACTCTGCGACACGGCCACCGTGATGCGCGGCGGCAAGGTGACGGGCCGCGTGACGCCGCGCGACGAGACACATGCATCGCTCGCGCAACTGATGGTCGGTCACTCGCTGCCCGATTACGAACGCCGCGCGCACACACCTGGCGACGTGTTGCTCGACGTGAAAAATCTTTCATCTGCCAGCGATGATCCGTTCGGGACGTCGCTCGCCGATGTGTCGTTCAGCGTGCATGCAGGTGAAATATTCGGCATCGCGGGCGTATCGGGCAACGGTCAGGCGGAACTGCTGGCGGCCCTCTCGGGCGAGCACAAGGGCAATCGCGCCGACGCCGTGACGATCTGCGGCAAACCTGCCGGCAAGCTCGGCGCAGCGGCGCGTCGCAAACTGGGCTTTGCATTCGTGCCCGAAGAGCGGCTGGGACGCGGCGCGGTGCCCGCCATGTCGCTCGCGGAAAACGCGCTGCTGACGGCGCATCGTCAACAGATGGTGCGCTCGGGCTGGATCAACGCGGGCGCGATGCGCGCGTTCGCGAAGCGCTGCATCGAATCGTTCGACGTGCGTTGCGGCGGCGATGGCGCGCTCGCGCAGAGCCTGTCGGGCGGCAATCTGCAGAAATTCATCGTGGGCCGCGAGATTCTGCAGGCGCCGAAGGTGCTCGTCGTCGCGCAGCCGACCTGGGGTGTCGACGTCGGCGCGGCCGCGTTCATCCGCCAGCAGTTGCTGGATCTGTCGGCGCGCGGCGTCGCGATTCTGGTGATCTCCGAAGAACTCGAGGAACTGTTCGACATCTGCGACCGCATCGCCGTCATCGCGCGCGGACGCATGTCCCCGACACGCAAGACGGGCGACACGAACGCGGAAGAGATCGGCCGCTGGATGGCCGGGCTGTTCGGCGACCGCAAGGGCGCGCCGCCGTCGTCGGGGCAACCGGCGCATGCATGAAATGTCATGCATGAACTGAAGTGCTCCCGAATGCAACTGCACAGACAACATCGACAACACGCACAATGATTCTTCCGTATCGACTCGAAGCCCGCACGTCGCCATCGCGAACGATGCAGCTTGCCGTGCCGCTGATCGCCGCGCTCCTCACGCTCGTGATCGGTTTTCTGATCTTCAGTCTCGTCGGGCGCGACCCGGCGCAGGCGATGGCCGCGTTTTTCATCGAGCCGCTGTCGAGCGTCAACGGCTGGGCCGAACTGCTGCTGAAGGCGTCGCCGCTCTGCCTGATCGGGCTGGGCCTTGCCATCGGCTATCGCGCGAACGTCTGGAACATCGGCGCGGAAGGGCAGATGCTGCTCGGCGGCATCGCGGCGAGCGGCGTCGCGATCTACTTCGATCAGGCGACCGGCTGGTGGATCCTGCCGACCATGATGCTCGCGGGCGTGCTGGGCGGCATGGCGTGGGCCGCGATTCCCGCGCTGCTCAAGAGCCGCTTCAACACCAACGAGATTCTCACGAGCCTGATGCTCACCTACGTCGCCACGCAGTTGCTTATCTATCTCGTGAGCGGACCGTGGCGCGATCCGCAGGGCATGAACTTCCCGCTCTCCGAAATGTTCTCAGGCGACGCGCTGTACCCGACGCTCTACGGCGACTGGCACTGGAAGTTTCTGAAGGGCACGCGGCTGAACGCGTCGATCTTCGTGACGATTATCGCGATCCCGCTCGTGTGGCTGTTCATGCGCAAGAGCTTCGTGGGCTTCCGCATGAACGTCGGCGGTCTCGCGCCGCTGGCCGCGCGCTACGCAGGCTTCTCCGACAAGAAGACGATCTGGACGTCGCTGCTGATCAGCGGCGGCCTCGCGGGACTCGCCGGCATGGGCGAGATCTCCGGGCCCATTGGCCAGTTGCAGGCGACGTGGTCACCGGGCTATGGCTTCACCGCGATCATCGTTGTGTTCGTCGGACGGCTGCACCCGGTCGGCATCGTGCTCGCGAGTCTGCTGATGGCCTTGCTGTATCTCGGCGGCGAGGCCGTGCAGACGTCGATGCAACTGCCGCAGGCGTTGTCGGGCGTGTTTCAGGGGCTGCTGCTGTTCTGTCTGCTGGGCGCGGACCTGTTCGTCAACTATCGCGTGCGCCGTCGCGGCATCGCGGCATCGTAAAACCGCCGGATTCAGAGCCAATCTCATGGATATTCAACAAGCCAGCGCGCTCACGTCGAGTGCCGTCGTCGCCGCGATACCGCTGATGTTCGCGGGCGTCGGCGAACTCGTCACCGAGAAGTCGGGCGTGCTCAACCTCGGCGTCGAAGGGATGATGCTGATGGGCGCCGTGACGGGCTACGCGGTCACAGCGATCACGGGCAACCCGTGGCTGGGCGTGCTCGCCGCGATCGTCGCGGGCATCGCGATGTCGCTGCTGTTCGCGTTCCTCGTGCTGTCGATGCTCGCGAACCAGGTCGCCACCGGGCTCTCGCTGACGATCTTCGGCATCGGGCTGTCAGCCTACGTCGGCAAGCCGTACACGTCGGCGGCCGTGCGCGAGTCGATCGGCACGTGGGTGATTCCCGGCCTCTCGAAGATTCCCGTGCTGGGACCTGCACTATTCAGCCTGACACCGCTCGACTATCTTGCGTTCATCATGTTCGGCGTCGTTGGCTGGTTCCTGTACCGCACGCGCGCCGGGCTCGTGCTGCGCTCGGTCGGCGAGTCACCGCAGGTCGCGCATTCGGTCGGTTTTCCCGTGATCGGCGTGCGTTATGGCGCGACGCTGTTCGGCGGCGCGATGGCGGGGCTCGCGGGCGGCTACTACTCGATCGTCAACCTGCACTTGTGGCAGGAGCAGTTGACTTCAGGTCGTGGCTGGATTGCGCTGGCGCTCGTCGTGTTCGCGACGTGGCGTCCGGGGCGTCTGCTGATCGGTGCACTATTGTTCGGTGCAGTGACGGGTCTGCAGTTTTATGCACAGGCGATCGGCGTTCCCGTGCCGACGCAGTTCCTCGCGATGCTGCCGTACGTCGCGACGGTCGTCGTGCTCGTGCTGATTTCGCGCAATCCGAACACGATTCGCCTGAATGCGCCTGCGTCGCTCGGCAAGCCGTTCTTCGCGGCGGGATGAGCGTGGCGCCGAACAATGAATAACAGTGAGTGCATGCCAGTTCATCAAGTAAAAACATCTGATTCAACGACAGGAGAAAACATGAAGAAAAGAACCATGCTGAGCGCACTGGCGCTGGCCGCCGCGACGCTGGCGACGGGCGGCGCGCTGACGCAGAGTGCGCAGGCCGCCGATGTGCCCGGCGTCGCGTTCGTGTATCTCGGCAACCCCGGCGACGCAGGCTGGACCTACGCACACGACCAGGGCTCGAAGGAAGCGGAAGCGAAGTTCGGCAACAAGATCAAGATCACGCGTGTCGAGAACGTGCCCGAGTCCGCCGACTCGGAGCGCGTGTTCCGCGATCTGGCGAACAAGGGCAACAAGATCATCTTCGGTTCGAGTTTCGGCTTCCAGGACTTCGAACTGAAGGTCGCGAAGGATTTCCCGGACACCGTCTTCCTGCACGCAACGGGCTACAAGAAGGCAGCAAACTTCGGCACGTACGACGTTCGCATGTATCAGGGTGCCTATCTGGCCGGCGTCGCCGCCGGCTACGTGACGAAGACGAACACACTCGGCTTCGTCGCCTCGGTGCCGATTCCTGAAGTGGTGCGCAACATCAATGCATACACGCTCGGCGCGCGCTCGGTGAATCCGAAGGTGCACACGAAGGTCATCTGGATCAACAGCTGGTTCGATCCGGGCAAGGAAAAGCAGGCAGCCGAAACGCTGATCGGCCAGGGCGCGGACGTCCTGCTGCAGAACACCGATTCCAGCGCGACGCTGGCCACTGCGTCTGAAAAGCATGTGCATGCATTCGGCTGGGACTCGGACATGAAAAAGTTCGGTCCTGATGCGCACCTGGGTTCAGTGGTTGCGCACTGGGGCGTGTACTACACGGCTGCGATCCAGCAGGTGCTGGACGGCAAGTGGAAGAACGATCCCGTGTGGTGGGGCATCCCGCAGAAGGCCGTCAATCTCGAAGACATGAACACGTCGGCTATTCCGGCCAACGCGATGAAGGATGTCGACGCGAAGCGCACGCAACTGGCAAGCGGCAAGTGGGATGTGTTCACGGGCCCGATCAAGGACCAGACGGGTGCGGTGAAGGTGCCGGCTGGCAAGACGCTTGCCGATCCTGAACTGCAGCGTTTGAACTGGTATGTCGAAGGCGTGGACGGTTCGCTGCCGAAGTGATGCACTGCATTGAAATGCGTGCGGCACGCGGGATCTAATTTCCGCGGTTGAAGTGTAATGCACGCGTTTGCGCGTCATGCGCAAACGCCAAAAGCTGCATTCGGTGTCGTGCCGGATGCAGCTTTTTTCATGCTTGCGCGGATCGCGCCGCCTGCGGGCCACATGCGTCATGCTACTCGCTGCACGCGATGCCGCCCGCCTCAATCGTCGATGCGCAATCCGACCTTCAGCGTTACCTGCCAGTGCGAGACCTTGTTGTCCTCGATGTGACCGCGCGTTTCGATGACCTGGAACCAGTGCAGATTGCGTAGTGTTTTGCTGGCTTTTTCGATCGCGCAGCGGATCGCGTCATCGCTGGACTTCGTTGACGAACCTGTTAGCTCGATCTGCTTGTACACATGGTCGCTCATGATTCACCTCCTGATGGTCCAAAAAGTATAGGCAATGGCGGTTGCGTGACGAACTCGAATGCATGCCGCACATCGCGTGCCCGGCATGCTGCAACGCGATGCGGCCGGTATGATGAACGGTTCGCATGCCGTCGGTTGGCGGCGGATGCAATCCGTTGCGTGCAGTGCATCAAATGGAGGAGAGAGAAGTGGAGATCGGTTTTTGCGGACCGGGCTTGATGGGTGCGCCGATGATTCGGCATCTGCTTGGTGCAGGCCATACAGTGCAGGTGTGGAACCGCACGCCGGCGAAGGCGGAGGCACTGGTGCCGGACGGCGCGACGGTCGCGTCGACACCCGCCGGACTCGTCGGCCGGGCTGAAGCAATTTTCCTGTGCGTGCTGGACGCGGCAGCCGTCGAAGAAGTCGTGTTCGGCGCGAACGGCATCGTGCCAGGCGTGCTCGAGTCGAATGGCGACAGCCACGTGCGCTGGATCGTCGACCACGGCAGCATCCCGCCGTCGGCGACTCGCGCGTTCGCCGCACGGGCGGCGAAAGCGAACATCGGCTGGATCGACGCCCCCGTCTCGGGCGGCGTGGCGGGTGCGATCGCCGGAACGCTCGCTGTGATGGCGGGCGGCGAGCCCGCCGATGTTGCCGCCGTCACACCCGTGATCGGGGCCTATGCGGCTCGCGTCACACACATGGGCGCGGCGGGCGCGGGACAAACCACCAAGCTGTGCAATCAGGCGATCGTGACGTCGACGGTGGCGGCCATCGCCGAGGCTGTCAGCCTCGCGCAGCGCAGCGGTATCGACGCCGCACGGTTGGCACAGGCGCTCGCGGGCGGCTGGGCCGACTCGGTGCTGCTGCAGACCTTCGTGCCACGCATGACGCAGTCAGGTCAGCCGCCGATCGGCGCATTGAGCACGTTCCAGAAAGATGTGGACACGATTGCAGCCGCGGCTTACGAAACGGGCACTCCAATGCCGGTTTCGGGCACGGTGCAGCAGTTGCTGCGTCTCGGTGCAGCCATGGGACTGGCGGATGCAGATTTGTCCGGTTTCATCGACGTGTTGCAGACGCCACGTAAAAAAGGGTAGCAGGGCGCTGGCAGTGGTCCGGAGCGCGGCGCGCATGACGCGATAACCTGCTAAAATACTAGGTTTTTCGCCGATCTATCATTCAAAGGGACGCGCCGTGCTGTCTACTGCCAACATCACCATGCAATTCGGGCCGAAGCCCCTGTTCGAGAACATCTCGGTCAAATTCGGCGGAGGCAACCGCTACGGCCTGATCGGCGCGAACGGTTGCGGCAAGTCCACGTTCATGAAGATCCTGGGCAGCGATCTCGAGCAGAGTGCAGGCAATGTGATGCTCGAGCCGAACGTTCGTCTCGGTAAGCTGCGTCAGGACCAGTTCGCGTACGAAGACGTGCGCGTGCTCGACGTCGTGATGATGGGCCACACGGAAATGTGGGGGGCGATGACCGAGCGCGACGCAATCTACGCGAACCCGGAAGCGACCGACGACGACTACATGCACGCGGCCGAACTGGAAGCGAAGTTCGCCGAGTACGACGGCTACACGGCCGAAGCGCGCGCGGGCGAACTGCTGCTCGGCATCGGTATCTCGATAGACCTGCACAATGGTCCGATGAGCAACGTCGCGCCGGGCTGGAAACTGCGCGTGCTGCTCGCGCAGGCGCTGTTCTCGAAGCCGGACGTATTGCTGCTCGACGAGCCGACCAACAACCTGGACATCAACTCGATCCGCTGGCTCGAAGACGTGCTGAACGAGTACGACTCGACGATGATCATCATCTCGCACGATCGACACTTCCTGAACCAGGTCTGCACGCACATGGCGGACATGGACTACGGCACGCTGAAGGTCTATCCCGGCAACTACGACGACTACATGCTCGCGAGCACGCAGGCGCGCGAGCGTCAGCAGGCCGCGAACGCGAAGGCGAAGGAACGTGTCGCCGACCTGCAGGATTTCGTGCGCCGCTTCTCGGCCAACAAGTCGAAGGCACGCCAGGCGACTAGCCGTCTGAAGATGATCGACAAGATCAAGATCGAGGAATTCAAGCCGTCGTCGCGCCAGAATCCGTTCATCCGCTTCGAGTACGAGAAGAAGCTGCACAATATTGCGGTGGTCGCGGACAGCATCACGAAGAAGTACGACCGCACGATCTTCAGCAACTTCAACCTCAGCGTGCAGCCGGGCGAGCGCATCGCGATCATCGGTGAAAACGGCGCGGGTAAGACGACGCTGCTGCGTTCGCTGCTCGGTAATCTGAGCGTCGACCACGGTTCGATCAAGTGGGCGGAGAACGCGAACGTCGGTTACATGCCGCAGGACACGTACGAAGAGTTCCCGAGCGACGTCACGCTGATGGACTGGATCGACCACTACCGCAAGGAAGGCGATGACGAGCAGATGGTGCGCGGCACGCTCGGCCGCCTGCTCTTTAATGCAGACGACATCAGGAAGTCGGTGAAGGTGCTGTCGGGCGGCGAGAAGGGCCGCATGATCTGGGGCAAGCTGATGCTCGGCCGCCATAACGTGCTGCTGATGGACGAGCCGACCAACCACATGGACATGGAGTCGATCGAATCGCTGCAGATCGCGCTGGACAAGTACGACGGTACGCTGATTTTTGTTTCGCATGACCGTGAATTCGTGAGCGGCTTGGCGAACCGGATCATCGAGGTGAAGACGGATGGCACGCTGACCGACTTCGGCGGCAACTACGAAGACTTCCTTTCGAGCCAGGGCGTGCAGTAAGCGTTACCGCCTCGGTTTCCACAAAAACCCGCTTCTTACGAAGCGGGTTTTTTATTGCCTGCTGCCATTGCGCTGTGCGCTCGCGTGCCGATTCCTCTTGTCTGCGTCCGATTGAGTCCTTTCCTCACGAGTAAAATGAACAGACTATCCAGGAGACAGGACACAAGACAATGAAGACCTTCGAGCACTTCTACATCGACGGCAAATGGATCAAGCCGTGCGGCACAGGCACGATCGACGTGATCGACTCGGGCACGGAAGAAGTGATGGGCCGCATTCCCGAGGGCATCGAAGCCGACGCCGAGGCGGCCATTGCCGCTGCCCGCGCTGCTTTCGACGGTTGGGCCGCGACGCCGCCCAGTGAGCGCGGCGCCTACCTGCAAAAAATTGCAGACAATCTCAAGGCGCGCACCGATGAACTCGCGGGCTACATCTGCGGCGAAGTCGGCATGCCGATCAAGCTCGCGCGCGCGATTCAGGTCGGCGGTCCCGTGTACAACTGGAATGCCTATGCGAAGCTCGCGGGTGAATTCCAGTTCGAAGAGCAGGTCGGCAATTCGCTCGTCGTGCGGGAGCCCGTCGGCGTCGTCGCCGCGATTACGCCGTGGAACTATCCGCTGAACCAGGTCACGCTGAAGGTGGCCGCCGCACTTGCGGCCGGCTGCACTATCGTGCTCAAGCCGTCGGAAGTGGCGCCGTTGAATGCCTTCGTACTCGCGGAAGCGATTCATGAAGCAGGGCTGCCCGCCGGCGTGTTCAATCTGGTCAGTGGCTATGGTCCCGTGGTCGGTGAAGTGCTCGCTAGTCACCCGTCCGTCGACATGGTGTCGTTCACTGGCTCGACCCGCGCAGGCAAGCGCGTATCGGAACTGGCGGCCGCGTCGGTGAAGCGCGTCGCACTGGAACTCGGCGGCAAATCGGCGGCGGTCATTCTCGACGATGCGGATTTCGCTGCGGCGATCAAGGGCACGGTGGGCGCATGCTTTCTGAATTCGGGGCAAACGTGCTCGGCGCACACGCGGATGATCGTGCCCGAATCGCGCTATGACGAAGTACGCGACCTCGCGAAGAAGGCAGCCGAAGCATTTGTCGCAGGCGATCCTCGCGTCGAGACGACGCGTCTGGGTCCGCTGGCTTCCGCTGCGCAGCAGTCTCGCGTGCAGCACTATATTGCGCGTGGCATCGAAGAAGGCGCAGAACTCGTCACGGGCGGCGCCGGCATGCCGGATGGCATCTCGAAGGGCTTTTTCGTGAAACCGACTGTGTTCGGCCGCGTGCATCCGAAGGCGACGATTGCGCAGGAAGAAATCTTCGGTCCGGTGCTGACCATCCTCACCTACAAGGACGAAGAAGAAGCCGTGCGCATCGCGAATGACTCAGTGTACGGACTCGGCGGCGCCGTATGGGCGGGCAGCGACGAGCGCGCGATGGGCGTTGCGCGGCGTATCCGCACAGGGCAGGTCGATATCAACGGCGGCGCATGGAACATGGCCGCACCGTTCGGCGGCTACAAGCAGTCGGGACATGGCCGCGAGAACGGCGCATATGGGCTCGAAGAATACCTCGAGTACAAGTCGATGCAATTGAAGGTGAATAAGCCTGCATAGATTTGCATAGGCGCGACGCGAGACAGTTCATGTCGACGCGACGTGCACAACCGATGACGGAGCGCAACGAAAGCGCGTGTCGATAACCGGCACGCGCTTTTTGTTTGACCTCACGCAAGATACTGCATTGGCCAGTTGCGACCATCGAGGCTTTTCGTCGAATCCCATCGACGACGGAGGCCTCTCATGTTTCCTTCCCATCCCTTTACGCCGCTCGTGATTCGCGGGCGATCGCTGTTGCCCATCGTGCAGGGCGGCATGGGCGTCGGCGTGTCGGCGCACCGGCTCGCGGGCAGCGTGGCGCGCGAAGGCGCGCTCGGCACGATCGCCAGCATTGATCTGCGCCATCATCACGCTGACCTGCTCGAACGTTGCCGCGCGACCCCCGACCGCGCGACGCTCGAAGACGCGAACCGCGTCGCGCTTACACGTGAGATCCATGCCGCACGAACCCTCAGTGAAGGGCGCGGCATGATTGCCGTCAACGTGATGAAGGCGGTCAACGCGCATGCGGACTATGTGCGAA
>Ga0247692_1000246_pt1 | contig 12917 bp, 12 predicted proteins | sample CNK33_metaG_FD_183041 | JGI IMG/M metagenome (GOLD analysis project Ga0247692, IMG submission 183041) | Soil microbial communities from Purdue University Martell Research Forest, Indiana, United States - CNK33 | ecosystem: Environmental > Terrestrial > Soil > Temperate forest > Bulk soil...
AAATATCGAGAGGCTTGCCAACCTGCGCAATACGACCTTTCTCCATCACGACGATGAGGTCGGCCATGGTCATCGCTTCGCGCTGATCGTGCGTGACCATGATCGTCGTGATGCCCAGACGTTGTTGCAGCAGCCGAATTTCGATCTGCATCGCCTCGCGCAATTTGGCATCGAGGGCCGACAGCGGCTCGTCGAGCAACAGCAGCTTCGGTGATGTCGCAATCGCGCGAGCAATCGCCACGCGCTGCCGCTGGCCGCCGGAAAGTTGAGTAACGGCCCGCCCGGCCATATGCGGCAACTGGATGAGTTCGAGCAGTTCAGCGACCCGCCTCGCCTGCTCGCTCTTGCCCGTCTTGCGCAGCTTGAGCGGATACGCGATGTTCTCCGCCACCGTCATATGCGGGAACAATGCGAGTGACTGAAACACCATGCCGAAATCACGCCGGTTTGCGCTCAGGTGCGTGATATCGCGACCGGCGAACATCACCGCTCCCGACGTTGGCTGCTCGAGGCCGGCGATCATCCGCAACAGCGTGGTCTTGCCGCAGCCCGACGGTCCGAGAAAGCACACCAGCTTGCCTTCGGGAATCGCAAGATCGACGTTGTCGACCGCATGCGCGGCACCGAAGCGTTTCGTGACGGCCTGCAGCGTGAGATGAGTCATGACAGTTTCCAGTCCGTTTCGCGACATGGCGCGATGAATGGGATCACAGCGCGATCCCTTTGTCGCCCACCAGCTTTTCGAGCAGCCAGATCAGCGCGAAATCGATTGCGACGACGAACACCGCAAACGAAAACACGGTTGGATCGAGTGAAGACACCGTGCGGCTATACAGCCATACGGGAAGCGTCATCGTGTCGATGCCATACAGAAAGAACGTCACCGTGAATTCGTTGAACGAGATGATGAACGCGAACAGCATGCCGGCGAGAATGCCTGGCCGCATCAGCGGCAACACGACATCGACGAGCGCGCGTCGCGGGCTCGCGCCCATCACGTAAGCGGCCTCTTCGAACTCCGGCCCGATCGACGCCACCGACGCCGCGCAATTCTTCACCGTGAAGGGCAACGCGAGAATCACGTGGGCGATGATCAGCCGGAACACGCCGAGTTCGACGGGCAGCACGTTGAACACCAGCAGCAGCGACAGCCCCAGCATGACCAGCGGATACACGAGCGGCAGCGCGACCAGTTGTTCGACGAGCCGCTTGCCGCGAAAACGGTAGCGGCTCAGCGCGTACGCGGCGGGCACGGACACGAGCGTCGCAATGATCATCGTCGACACGGCGACGAGCAGGCTCGTTCCCAGCGCCGCGCCCATCGACAGCGCATCGCTTGCGTCAGGCGAAACGAACGTGTGCCACGCCGCGCGATACCACCGAAGGTTGTACGCATGCGGCGGAAATTCAAGCGTATCGGCCGCGCTGAACGACATCGTGATCATCGTCAGGATGGGGAGCGCCGCGAGAAACAGCACGATCGCAGCCGACAGGGCCGCCACCTTGCCAAGCCGGCCGGGCATCGTCGAGGATGGCCTCAGCGCGCCCAAGGGCCGACGAGGCAACACACCTTGCGTACTCATCAGGCAGAACCCTCCAGACGCTGCATGCGGCGCAGCAGCCATTGAGACAGCGCCATCAACGAAAGCGTGGCGACCATCAGCACGACGCCCGATGCCGACGCCGCAGGCCAGTTCAGCAGCGGCGAGACCTGGTCGTGAACCAGCACCGCGAGCATGGGGACGCGTCGTCCGCCGAGCAACAGCGGCACCGCGAACGCGCTTGCGTTGTACGCGAACACGAGCAGCGCGCCGGATACGATGCCAGGCATCGCGAGCGGCAGCACGATGTCACGCATGGTTTGCCAGCGGCTCGCGCCGAGCGTCGCCGCGGCCTCTTCATACGAAACGGAAATCGCACGCATCGCGCTCGATATCGGCAGCACGGCCAGCGGAAACGCCGTCTGGATCAGGCCGAGCAACACGCCATGTTCGCGATAGAGCCACATGACGGGACGCGACACGAGACCGCTGCCGAGCAACGCATGGTTGAGCAAACCGGCGGGGCCGAGGATCACGAGCCACCCGTAGCCCTGCAACAGCAGATTGACGAGCAGCGGCAGCAGCACGCCCGCGAGCAGCAGGCGCCGCACGAGGCGCGACTCGGTGCGCGCCATTGCAAGCGCAACGGGAACAGCGAGCAGCACCGCGCACACCATGCTTTGAAAAGCGAGCCGCAGCGTCAGCCACAGCGACTTGACGAAGTAGCTGTCGGCGAGTTCGACATAGTTATGCAGCGTGTACGCGCGCCATTCGTTCCCTGAGACACCGAAGCTCATTCGCACCACGACCAGCGCGGCCGCGGCGAGCACGGCGAGAAACACGAGAATCGGCGCAAGGAGCAGCCACGGCCTCGCGCGCGCGGACGCGCTGTCGGCACCGCTCGCGGCGTGTCCGTCGGGCACGCCTGTCGACCCAGCCGGCGCGACGTCAGCGCGCCCGCGCCGCGAAAAGAGCGCGGGCATTCCGTTCATGCCGAGAAGATCTCCGTGTAGCGCTTGATCCACGCGGGCTGCACGGCCGCGAGCGCCTTGTCGTCATGCAGCACCGCTTTTTCGGCGATCTGCTTCGGGCTCGGCACATAGGCGCTGCTCTCGGCGGGAATCATGGCCTTCGAGTTGACCGGGCCATTCAGGACATCGGCGGCCATCCGGCCCTGCACGCCTGCATCGAGCGAATGGTTGATGAATGCGTGGATCAGGTCGGCATCGCCCGGGTGCGACTTCGGAATGACGGTGAACATCAGTTGCGTCGCGAAGCCTTCCTTCATCCCGTAGGTCACGCCCATCTTGTACTCCGGCTTGCGGATCTGAGCGGGGAAAAACGCGGGTGAATAAATGCCGCCGATATCGAGCGAACCGGTGCGAAACAGATCGGCAACCTGATTCGGGTTTTCACCGAGCGTCATCACACGATCTTTCAGTTGCGCAAGCTTCTTGAAACCCGGCTCGATGTTCTGCTGCGAACCGCCTGCGAGCTTTGCAGCGATGATCGCAAGATCGACTGCCTCGGCCCACTCCGGCGGCGGCAGGAAAATGCGCCCCGCGTACTTCGGGTCCCACAACGCTTCGTACGAGTCGGGCGGCGTCTTGACCGTCGACGTGTTGTAAATCAGACCGTCCGACCAGAGCAGATAGCCGACACCGAAACCGTTCGCGCCCGTGCGGTACTGCGGCGACACGTCTTTCAGGTTCGGCAGTTTGTCCAGATCCGGCTTGACGAGCAGGCCGGCATCGCCGAGCCCGGACGCGCCGACGCCTGCCAGCGTGATCACGTCGTAGGTGGGACGATCCCCTGCTGCCTTGACCTTGGCGACCATGCCGGACGTTCCGTCAGCGCGGTCGGCGATCACTTTCGCACCCGTCTTCGCACTGAAGGTCGCGGCGATGTTGCGCAGCGCGGCGGTGCCCGTATCGTCGGACCATGTGAGGAGACGCAGGGTTTTTCCCGAGAAGTTCTGTTGCTGCTGGGCGCGCACGTTGATGAACGGCATCGGCAACGTCGAAGCCGCGAGTGCCGCGGCGATCGTCTTGATTGCCTGCCTTCTTCCCCGTTTGATGTCTTGCATGACGGTCTCCTGATGAACGATCGATGTCCACTGCCTGTCTCACGTGACACAGCGGCACGGTGCGAAGGCGTTGCGCGACAACCGACTGTAGGTTTGCCAATATCACGCAACAAGCGAAATCTGCGCATGCGCACCATGTCAAAAACTCATGCGCGCTCAGGCGAGCGAGGCGTTCAGGCGGTCGTGTCCGGCGGTCGTCCTTCAGGCAGGAGAGCGACATTCAATATCCGCTACATACCCCACCTCAGCGACGGCGTGTGCACCGCGCTATCCCAATGTCTTAGCATTTCGTCGTTCATCACGCACAACGTAATCGACGCGCCCGCCATTTCGAGCGAAGTCGTCAGCGAATCGACCTTCACGCGTGCAATCTTCAGATCACGCTGTTGCAGCCACAAGCGCGTGGAATTGAACAACAAATAGAGTTCGCCGAGCGGCGTGCCGCCCAGCCCGTTGATCAACACCAGCAGTTCCGCACTGGCTGGCGGCTTGAGATCCGCGACGATGGCCGTCAGCAGTTCTCCCGCAATCGCGTCGGCCGCGGCGAAACGCGCGCGCCGCCGCCCCGGCTCGCCATGTATCCCGACGCCGACTTCGATTTCATCGTCGCCGATCTTGAACGTGAGCGTGCCCGCCGCCGGCACCGTGCAACTGGAAAAGGCCACGCCCATCGACGCCGTATGCTTGTTGATCCGGTCGCCGAACGCCTTGCATTGTTCGAGGTCCGCGCCGCTTTCGGCAAGACTCCCCACCAGCTTCTCGACGATCACCGCACCCGCCACGCCGCGCCGCCCCGTCGTGTAACTGGAATTTTCAACGGCGACGTCGTCGTTGATCAGCACCATCGCGTTAGGCAGCTCCGACATCTCCGACGCCATTTCGAAGTTCATCAGATCGCCCGAATAGTTCTTGACGATAAACAGCGTGCCCGCGCCCGTATCGACGGCTTGCGCGGCAGCCATCATCTGATCGGGCGTTGGCGACGTGAAAACCTGGCCCGGACACGCGGCGTCCAGCATGCCGTAGCCGACGAAGCCGATGTGCAGCGGCTCGTGCCCCGACCCGCCGCCCGAGATCAGCGCGACTTTGCCCGGCTTGAGGGTCTTGCGCCGCACGAATACCGGTTCCTGATTGAGCACAACAAGATCGCTGTGCGCGGCGCCGAATCCGGCCAGGCTCTCGACCAGAAAGTCGTCGACGTGATTGATGAATTTCTTCATGGTCTCCGCTCCTTCTACGCTCTGTCTTGCGCGAGCCGCGCACATACCGCGTCGATCATCAACTGGCTCGACCGCGCGCCCGGATCGATGTGACCTCGCGAGCGCTCGCCGAGAAACGATGCGCGCCCCTTGGTCGCGAGCATGTCGCGCGTCGCGAGCATGCTCTGCTCCGCGACTTCCGGCAGGGTGTCGAGCACGACTTCCGGCGACGCATCGTTGTCAGCCAGCTCCGCCAGGCGCGACGCGACGGGAATCAGCACGTCCATCATCGTCTTGCTGCCGATACCGGCCTTGCCGCGCTGCGCAACGGCATCGACACCCGCGGCGAAGATGCGCGCCGCGTCCTGCACGCTGGCAATGTCCCCGCTCGCAGCCGACGCTTTCGCCATGCCGTGCAACAGCGAATAGAATAGCGGCCCCGACGACCCGCCCACCGTCGACAGCAATTTCGACGCAGCGAGCTCCAGCGCCGGTGCGAATGCTTCGGCTTCGATATCGGCGCGCAGGCCGAGCAGTGCATCGGCGCCGCGCAACAGGTTGAAGATGTGATCGCCGTCGCCGATCTGCTGATCGAGCGCGGCGATCTCCTCAGTGTGTTCCTTTAGCGTGGCATGCGCAGCCTCGATGCACGCCATGACCGTTGTGCCGTTCATGCCGGAATCCTCCTGCCGTCGGAACGAAAATAAAGAAGGCTGCGCGGCGGCAGTGACACGCCGACCGTTTGCCCTGGCGTGAAGTTGCGTTCTGTCATCGTGGTCGCGACGATCGCGGTGCCTTCGCGGTCGAGAATCAGCAGATGTCGCAGCGGCGAATATTCGAGCACGCGAAGGTTGAGCGCGTCGCGTGCATCGGCGCCGTGCAGCACGATGTCTTCCGGACGGATCGCGACAGTCGACGTACCCGCCGGCATCGCCGCCGGGTCGAACAGCGCGGGCGGCAGCAGGTTGATGGGCGGCGAACCGAGACGTTGCGCCGCGCTGAGCGACGCCGGGTTGCCATAGACTTCGCGCGGCGTGCCCATCTGCACGATGCGACCATGTTCGAGTATGCCGATGCGATCGGCAAGCGTCGTTGCCTCGACCTGATCGTGCGTGACGTAGATGATCGTTGCGCCGATGGAGCGATGCAGCCGCTTCAGCTCGATGCGCAATTCCTCGCGCAGTTTTGCATCAAGCGAAGACAACGGCTCGTCCATTAGAAACACTTTGGGTTCGCGCACGAGTGCGCGGCCAATCGCAACCCGCTGCATCTCGCCGCCTGACAGATGCGTGGCCATGTTGGCGAGTTTCGACTCGATGTGCAGCATCTGCGCGACTGACCGCACGCGCGCACTGACTTCCGCCTCGCTCGTGCGCCGCCGCGGCGAACGCAATGGGAACGCCAGATTGCCGAACACCGTCAGATGCGGATAGAGCGAATACTGCTGAAAAATGAACGCGACGTCGCGGTCCGCGGGATGCATTTCCGTGGCCGCTTCGCCGTCGATGAATATCTCGCCCTCATCTGGCCGTTCGAGGCCCGCAATGAGCCGCAATGTCGTCGTCTTGCCTGCGCCGCTCGGTCCGAGCAACACGACGAACTCGCCCTCGTTCACGTCGATCGACACGTCGTCCACCGCGACGATATCGCCGAATCGCTTCGTCACGTTGTGCAGGCGAATCTCAGACATAAGCGCCTCCGCTGCCGTTACCGTTACCGTTAAAGGCCATCTGGCGTGCAGCGCCGGGCAGCAGCTTGCCGCTGTCCGCGTCGTACAGCAGTGTGCGTTCCTTGCGAAACGACAGCCCGACCTGCGAACCCGCCGCGCGCCCTTCGTCCTTCCCGACCCGCACGCGCACGATGCCAAGCGCCGTCTCGACGACGAGAATCTGATGGGAGCCGAGATATTCGTCGGCGATCACACGGCCGCGCAACGCACCGCGTTCATCGATCATGACGTGCTCGGGCCGCACTCCCACCAGCGCCTTCGCGGCCGATGCGTCGGTACGCGGCACGGCCACGGCCGCGCCGCCGAGCGACACCTGTTCCGCGCCCGCCGGAACGCCGCCGTCCACCGCCAGAAAATTCATCGGCGGGCTGCCGATGAAGCTGCCGACGAACACGGTCGCAGGAAAGTGATAGATCTCGTGCGGCGACGCGGACTGCAGCACTTCTCCGCGATTCATCACGACGATGTCGTCGGCCATGGCCATCGCTTCGCTCTGGTCGTGCGTGACATAAACGGTCGTTGCAGTGAGCGCGTTATGCAGCTTGCGCAACTCGAGACACATCAGTTCGCGGAAGTCCGCGTCGAGCGTGCCGAGCGGTTCGTCCATCAGAAAGGCCTTCGGATGGCGCACGATGGCGCGTCCCAACGCAACGCGCTGACGATCGCCGCCCGACAATCCGCCCGTCTTTCGGTCCATCAGATGTTCGATGCGAAGCATGCGCGCAGCCGTATCGACGCGCGTCGCTATTTCGCGGCGCGAGATGCCCTCGTTCTTCAGCGGAAAGGCGATGTTGTTGCGCACCGTCATATGCGGATAGAGCGCGAACATCTGGAACACGAATGCGATGTCGCGCTGACGCGCTCGCAGTGCCGTCACGTCTTCGCCGTCGATCAGTATCTGGCCCGACGTCGGCAGCTCGAGTCCGGCGATCATCCGCAACGTGGTCGTCTTTCCGCAACCGGACGGTCCGAGCAGCACCACGAAACGGCCGTTGCCCACCGTGAGATTCGTATCGTGCACGGCCGTGAATTCGCCGAAGCGTTTGTGGAGATTGGAGAGAACGATCGTCGACATGGCTCAGTCCGGGAAATGGCTTGTCACGACAAAGGCCAGCGCGCCCACCAGAATCACGGGAAACGACCACGTATACAGGTCGACGGTGAACGGCTGAACGAGCATGGCAATGCCCAGACCAATGAGTGCCATCGATGCGCCTTCCCAGTAGCGCCTGCGAAGGAAGCGCCGCCGCGGCGTGGCAGGTAGGGCTTTCATTTGCGCACCGCTCCAAAAGTGATACCTCGCAACAGATGCTTGCGCAGCACGACGGTGAAGATCAGGATCGGCAGCACGAACAGGGTCGTGGCGGCCGCAACGGCCGGCCAGTCCTGACCGCCCTCGCCGATGATGAACGGAATGAACGGCGGCATCGTCTGCGCATCGCCGCTGGTCAGCAGTAACGCAAACGCGTACTCGTTCCACGCGAAGATCAGGCAAAAGATCGCCGTGGCGGCAATGCCCGTTATCGCTTGCGGCAACACGACCTTGATGAAAGCCTGCATGCGGGTGTAGCCGTCTACGAGCGCGGCCTCTTCATATTCGCGCGGAATCTCATCGATGAAGCCCTTGAGCAGCCACACGGCCAGCGACACGTTCACGGCCGTATAGAGCACGATCATGCCCAGATACGTGTCCGCGAGCCCGAGCGCGCGGTACATCAGGTAGATCGGGATCGCGACGGCAATGGGCGGCATCATCCGCGTCGACAGAATGAAGAACAGCAGATCGTCGGCGAGCGGCACCTTGAAGCGCGAGAACGCATAGGCGGCAAGCGTGCCGAGAAACACCGCGAGAAACGTCGAGCCGAAGCCGATCACCAGTGAGTTGACGAAGCGCGGCAAGACCTTCGACGGTCCCGCGATCACCATGTTGCGCTTGCGCACATCGCGGTCATACCAGGCCGTTGCGGGCGGCAGGCTCGCGATGAACTCCGGCGTCTGCCGCGAGCGGATCGTGAAGAGGTTCACATAGCCTTCCATCGATGGCTGAAACATCACGACGGGCGGATAGGCAATCGCATCCTCTTGCGTCTTGAAGCTCGTCAGAATGATCCAGACGATCGGCAAGGTCGCAATGAGCGCGTACGCGATCACGACGACGGCGGCAAACGTCTTGCTGCGCGGCGTGGCAGCCACGACCGATTGTTGAAGGGCAAGGTCTGTCATCGCTGTTTCACCTTGTTGAGTGCCTTCACATAGATATTCGCGGCGCCGAATACGACGACGAACAGGATGATCGCGAGCGCGGACGAATAGCCCGTCTGCCACTTCTCGAACGCGGCGCGCTTGAGCGTGATCGATACGGTTTCCGTCACGGAGCCAGGACCGCCCGACGTCAGCAGATTCACCATGTCGAACATCTTGAAGTTCTCGATGCCGCGAAACAGGATCGCGAGCATCAGGAACGGCAGCGTCATCGGCAGTGTGATCGACCAGAACTGGCGCCACGGCGAAGCACGGTCCACTTCCGCCGCTTCATAGATGTAGTCGGGGATCGAGCGCAGCCCGGCAAGGCAGATCAGCATCACGTACGGGGTCCACATCCATGTATCGACCATCACGATGGTCCATGGCGCGAGCGGCACGTCGCCGATCATCTGGAACGAGCTGGGCGGAATGCCCGTGAAGAAGCTGACGATGTCGTTGAAGAGACCGGTTTGCGGCTGAAGCAGGAAGGTCCAGAAATTGCCGACCACGGCGGGCGACAACATCATCGGCAGCAGGATCAGCGTGGTCCAGAAACTATGGCCTCTGAACTGCCGGTTGATCAGCAGCGCGAGCCCGAACCCCAGCAGGACTTCCAGTCCGACCGACCAGAATACGAAGCGCGCGGTGACCTGCATCGCATACCAGATGTCTTCGTCGGTCAGAATGTCCGTGTAGTTGTCGATGCCGACGTTGCGCGCGGGGACGCTGGGCATGTTCGACTTGAAGTTCGTGAACGACAGGCGCAATGCCCAGATCAACGGAAAGATGTTGATCGCGAGCAGCAATACGATGGTCGGAAGAATGAACAGCCACGCGATCGTCCTGTCGGACAGCCCGCGCTGGCGCGCAGCCGCGCGCGGCAGCCGTTTCGCCTGCAATCCTTCCGGAGTAAAAGGCTTGTTTGCCAACATGCCGACTCCTTTTCCGCGGATTAGCGAGGATGACCCACCCGCTAACCCGCGAGCCGAGATATTTTGATTTCTAATGCCTCTCTAGTTCTTCCCTTCCGCCTTGAAGACCTTGTTCCAGTCCTTGACCAGCAGATCGAGTGCTTCTTTTGCCGTGCCTTTATCGGCAACCACATAGTCGTGCACGCGCTTCTGCATGTCGAGCAGCAACTCGGCGTAGGCGGGTTCCGCCCAGAAGTCCTTGACGATCGACATCGACTTCAGGAAAGCGGGCGCGAACGGTGCGCTCTTCGGAAAGTCCGGTGCATCCACCACCGACTTCGCCGCCGAATAGCCGCCGAGTTGCCACCACTTCTTTTGCACATCGGCTTGCGCGAACCATTTGATGTATTCGAGCGCGTCCGCTTTGTGATCCGAGTACGACACGACGGAGATACCCTGCCCGCCAAGCTGCGTGAACTGCTTGGTTTCCTTGGGATTGACGAAGAAGCCGATCTTGTCGCCGCCGACATTCGGATCCTTGTACAGCCCCGGGAAGAACGCGAACCAGTTCATCTGCATCGCAACCTGGCCGGACTTGAATGCGTCGAGTCCTTCCTGCATGTATGCGTTCGTCATGCCCGGCGCCGTGCAGCATTTGTACAGTGCCTTATAGAAGTCCAGCCCCTTGATTGCGCCGGGTGAGTTCACATAGCCGTCGAGGTGATATGGCTTCTTGGGGTCCTGGTATTCGAAGCCGAAGTTGTAGAGCATGTTCGTCACGCCCATCGTGATGCCTTCCGAGCCGCGCTCTGTGAAGATATACACGCCGTACACGGTCTTTCCATCGATCTTCCGCCCCTGAAAGAACTCGGCTGTTTGCTTGAGTTCGTCCATCGTGGTCGGCGGTTCGAGTTCGCGTTTGTATTTCTGCTTGAACTCGGCGCGCAGCTCAGGCCTTGCAAACCAGTCTTTCCGATAGGTCCAGCCCACCGCGTCCGCCATGGCAGGCAACGCCCAGTAGTTCGGCGTGTTTTTCGGCCATTCCGCGTAGCCGACCACGGTTGCCGGCACGAAGTCATCCATGGAGATCTTGTTCTTCGCGAAGAAATCATTCAGCTTCACGTAGTGACCATTGACGGCGGCTCCGCCAATCCACTGGCTGTCGCCGATGATCAGATCGCACAGTTTGCCGTGTGAATTGAGTTCGTTGATGAAGCGGTCCGCGTAGCTCGTCCATGGCACGAACTCGAACTTCATTGCAATGCCGGTTTTGGCCGTGAAGTCTTTCGATAATTCGACGAGTGCATTGGCGGGGTCCCATGCCGCCCAGCACAATGTCAATTGCTTGCCCTGGGCGTGCGCCGCCGATCCCAGGCAAAGTCCCAATGATGCGAGGACCGCCGCGACTACCCTTGCTGACGTTAGACGTAACATTTGTCTTCTCCTTGTCTTTCTCGGGTCTCCAACCTGATGACAGACAGCGTCCATGCGCCGGACGCCGTATACGGGCTCTGGCGGATTCAGAAAGCTGTCCGCGTGTCGCGAGCGTCAGGCATGCGCATTCTCACGAAGATAAATCCGGGTTTCGGGGGTCGGGATGTTGAGCACGCCCCGCACATCGTTCAGAAAATTGATGGCTGCCAGGCCCGCCCAATGGACGATGCCGCGCACATCCTGATCGAGGATCACGTCGATTGCGCGCTCGGACAATTGCGCCCGCGTCTCGGCCGTACATTCGTGGCCGATCAGAACGACGCGCGCCTTGTCACCCGATTCCTGCAACGCGGACGCAATGCCGGAAATGCCGCCGCCCGTCACGTACACGCCAACCAGATCCGGGTGCCCTGCAATCAGGCCTTGAACAGCCAGACCGGCGCTGTCGTCGTCTTCGGCGAAATCGGGTTCGGTGACCCAGCGCAGGTTACGAAAATCTTCTTCGAGAACCTGTGAGAAACCCGTGCGGCGCTCCAGTTGATCGTGCAACCGTGACGAGGCGGACAGCACCGCGACCGTGCCAATGCGAGATCCGACGAAGCGGCCCATCAGCAGCCCGGCCGTTCGTCCCGCGATGCGGTTATCGACGCCGACATAAGCCGCGCGCCCACTCGACGGCAAATCGGAGAACACCGTGACGACGGGCATGTTCGCGTCGGTCATGTCCTGGATCATCCGCACGACCCACGGGTAATCGAGCGGTACGAGTACGAGCGCGTCGTAGTCGGTCAGTTGCTGGGAGAAGGATGCGGCGTCTCGCTGGTTCGACAGGTCACATCGATAAAACGACGGGACGATGCGATGCTCGCGAAAGAAGCTCGCCGACAGCGCGATATCGCGCTCGGCCTGATCGAGAAAGCGGGAATTGATTTGTGGCAGAACGAATGCGACCCGAAATGACGTGGCTTTTGCCGGACGACCACGACTTGCACGCTCGTCGCGCAATGTCGCAAGCGCGAGATGAACGCGTTCGGCTGTCTCCGGGCGCACGCCCTGGTCGTCGCGCAGCACACGATCGACCGTGGCGACGCTCACGCCGGCGCGACGCGCAATCATCATACGAGTAGCCGGCATGGGTCTCCTCCGTTGCCGAGCCAAGAATCGTTTTGTTATTTGAAAATAGTTTTTCCAGCGAAGAATGCAAGGTTTTTCGTTGGGATAAATGCGTCATTCTTGATGACGTTACCGCGCAAGGTACTTCGCTGGTGCGTGGCGAGGGAATCAGCTATTGCGCAGACGATAAGAAATGGTCCGCAAAAGAGAATCATTTGCGCTCCCTGTCTCGTTACCGCCGTGCTCACGCCAGCCGTCTATCCTGTATGAAACGCTGCGGAATGACGGGAGCTGTCATGCAAGCCGATCCAAAAGTCATTGAATATCTGAACGCCGAACTGAAGTACGAACTGACGGCCATCAATCAGTACTTTCTACATGCACGCCTCTACAAGCATTGGGGGCTGGAAGGACTCGGCAAACACGAATATGACGAGTCAATCGAGGAAATGAAGCATGCCGACAAGCTGATCGAGCGGATCTTCATGCTCGACGGCCTACCCAATCTGCAGGATCTGGCTAAGCTGCTCGTCGGCGAGGATACGCTCGAGGTCCTTCAATGCGATCTCAAACTCGAACAGTCCGCCCAGGCCCATTGCAAAGAGGCGATCACATACTGTGAATCAGTCAAAGACTACGCGTCGAGAATGATCTTTTCGG
>Ga0247692_1000248_pt1 | contig 12908 bp, 15 predicted proteins | sample CNK33_metaG_FD_183041 | JGI IMG/M metagenome (GOLD analysis project Ga0247692, IMG submission 183041) | Soil microbial communities from Purdue University Martell Research Forest, Indiana, United States - CNK33 | ecosystem: Environmental > Terrestrial > Soil > Temperate forest > Bulk soil...
CCCCTTCAACCTGAATCTGCAGGCGAGTCAGCGTCTTGAAGCCATAGTTAGTACCCCAATTCACGCCGTAGTCGGCACGGTCAAATTGCGCGCTGGCGTCCGCCCCACACACTTCTTTCTTGATCAGCGGGTTGACGAAGCATTTGAACGAGTCGATCTTCAACGTCAGCGGTTTAGTCACCCCGTGAAACGTGAAGTCACCCGAGACTTCGGTCGGTGTGTCGCCGTCAAAGCGGAGCGCACTGCCTTTGAATGTCGCGGTAGGGTACTTGGTAACTTCGAGGAAGTCAGCCGACTTCACCCGCGTATCGAGTTGCACATTTCCGGTGTCAATCGAATCGGTGTCAATCGACACGTCCACTGTGCCGGTCCTCGCCGCGCGATCAAGTGTCACGACGCCGCCGCTTTTTGTGAACTTGCCGCGCCAAACTGAAACGCCACCAAAATGGTCGGATTCAAAACTGGGATAGGTGTGCCTCGGATCCAGGTTGTACGTTGTTGAGGTCGCCATGGCCGAGCCCGCAATCAGCGCAAGAACGGCAGATACGATCAGGTGCTTGTTCAAATCACACTCCTTAAGCGTTGGTAATGGGACACTCTTCGGCCGGCGCTAACGGGACAGATGGGTAGTAGTTCCCGTCTGACGGAAAATTCGATCCACGATACCCTGCCGGCCATGCTGATCAAGGACACCGCTGCGCGCTTGGCACACGAGCGTCGACAACGGATGGAATTGAGTCAGAATCGCTCACCATTCCGTCCGCGATGTAGCAACCACATCGGCAACGTTCATGCGTTTATCCTATCCGGGTAACTTAACGACGACAAGTGAACGAGTTTCTGATTCTTTTGCCATCTGCGCAACAATATCGCCGGGTCAATCCACGAACAGAGAAACGCAATTGAGCGTCACGAGCGGTTATAATCGAACCGGCTTTTCCAGTTCGGTATCGACAGGAACAAAAAGAGAGGCTAAAAGACGACAGATGGCAAAGCGCTAATCACGTCGGAGGTCAATTCCAGACGAGAGCGGTGTGTGCCGCCGCTACTGAACCTAGTGGTTAACCGGTCCCGCGAATACCGGGCGCTCCTGCAGCGTCACACTCCGCGCCCGGTCAGTATCCGCCTGTTGGCTCCGGTCCAGCACCGATACCAGCCAGCACGTCACGAACGCAAGCGGCATAGTCACGATGGTCGGTGGATCGATCCAGAAAAGTGGCTTCGCATGCCCCATAACATGCACCCAGACGGCAGGGCCTGCGATGGTCAACAATACGGCGGAGACCAAGCCCACAGTTCCGCCTGCAACAGCGCCAAACGTGGTCAATCGCATCCAGTAGAGGGCAAGCAGCAAAACAGGGAAAGTTGAGCTACAGGCGACCGAGAATGTGAGCCCCAGCATGTAAGCGACATTCTGTGTTTTAAACGCAATGCCTAATACCACCGCGATTACCCCAAGCACCAAAGTCGATATCCTCGATACCCGTACTTCATTGGCTTGACTTGCGGCGCCTTTGCGCCACACACAGGCGTAAAGGTCATGCGAAACCGCCGAAGAACCGGCGAGTGTCAAGCCCGACACAACCGCGAGGATGGTAGCAAATGCAACTGCCGAAATAAACCCGAGCAACGCGTGTCCACCTACCGCCTTTGCAAGATGGACGGCAACCATATTCACCCCACCGAGCGGTTTGCCCGTAGCATCCATGAAGTCTGGATTGGAGGCAACAAGAGCGATAGATCCGAACCCGATGACAAATACGAGTGCAAAAAATATGTTCATAAACACGCTGGCCCAGAATACCGAACCGCGTGCAGCCCGTGCGTCGGGAACCGTGAAGAAGCGCATGAGAATATGCGGCAGGCCCGAGGTACCAAACATCACCGCAAGACCCAACGAAAATCCAGATACAGGATCGCTTGCCAAAAACTGAGGGCTAAGAATCGCACTGCCCTTTGGATGAATTTCTACTGCACGCCGCAACAATTCCGAGAAGCTGAAGCCGAAATTTCGCAGAACCAGAAAGCTCATCAAAAGTGTGCCAATCAGCAGCAGCGCTGCCTTCACGAGCTGCACCCATGTCGTGGCGACCATACCCCCGAAGGCCACATAAAACATCATGAGACTGCCCACAAGAATTTCTGCATAGATGTAGTCAAGACCAAACAGCAGCTTGATCAACTGCCCTGCCCCCACCATCTGCGCGATGAGATATAGCGAAACAATGCACAGCGAAGCGCAGGCGGAGAAGATACGAATCGGCTTTTCGCCAAGACGCACGGAAACCGCATCTGCTACCGTGTATTTACCGAGTTTTCGCAGTCTCGTTGCCAGCAGAAATACAACAATCGGCATCCCTGTCGAATATCCTACCGCATAGACAAGGCCATCAAATCCGCTGCTGAACACCAAAGCTGTCAGGCCAAGAAAAGCACCGGCCGACATGAAGTCACCCGCGATTGCAAGGCCATTCTGAAATGCGGTTATCTCGCCTCCTGCCGCGTAGAAATCATCTGTCGACTTTGTTCGTTTTGCGGCCCAGTAGGTAATAGCCAGTGTCCCAGCAACGAAGGCAAGAAAAAACAGAATCGCTACGCCGTTCCCGGTACTCACCCCGCTTCCAGCAGCAAAGGTTTCAGTACTCGTAACGCACGCGGACGCTGCCAGCGCAAACGAAGCGCCACATCGAGAAATGGTCATGGTAGGTCACCAGGTAATCAACGGTTAACTTTTGGCTGAGTCGATACGCGAATTTCGCGAGTCTGCTGCGTTTTCGAGCAGGGCATACAGACCGATAAACAACACTCCAGCGACTAGAATTACAATTCCATACAGAAACGCGACCGTAATCCGCGACCCATCTACCACTGGCGAAGCGAGCGTTGCCGGCGACACGACGGAAAGCGTAATGAACCCAAAAAACAGCAACACTTCGGCAAGCGTCAGGAATATTGACAACCCTACCCTCTCACCTCCAGTATCGACACCCTCGACCACCATCCTTGCTCCGCTCATATCTCCTCCATATTCTTTTGCACTACGTATTATCTATATCGAAAAACCTGCTTCTCTTCAGGCTTGACGTAAGCAGGCCTATGGCTTCGCCATATTTTCCATCGTTGTCGCATGCAGCTGGACGCTGGCCGCCGGGCGCCACGCCCGGCGGACCTCATAACAAGACCTTACCCGGCAGTTTTGCACGGTTAGCCAGTTGACTTCTTGAAGTCTTCTCCGTTGATGCGACTGGAAATACTGATATTTTCAGCCGGATGCTCGTGCAAGATTACATTAATGATCTTCGGGTCCGATCCGATCGAGTCATGCGTGACCTGGATGATGTCCCTCATGAGTTGTTCACGTCGCTCTTGCGTAAGACCGCTCTTGATATGGCATTCGATGAAAGGCACGATAGTTCTCCGGTAGCTCTATTTAAGACGTTCAATAAGTTCTTTGTCGTTCGCCGCACCCTCGACGTACTCTGGAAGATGCTCACCGTGCTCGACGAAATTGATTCCACGTCCTTCGCGAATCACAAAAAAGATCTCGTCCTTCGTCTCACCAGTCGCCGCGCTGACTACCCTGAGCAACCCAGCAGCAAGTAGCCGCTTCTGCTCGTCGGTCCGACCAAAACGCATATCACAAGAAATGAGTGCCATGTGTATCTCCTATAAGATCCTTATGGATTATTGAATCCCCGGATGCGTCGCCGGGAATCGTGGCTCCGGACTTACCTTCACAAGAAGGCTCATCAATTCTTCAATGGGGTGCTGATCCAATGTTGAAACCAGATCGATGATCTGGTCTCGAAGCGCCTGGTCTACGTATCGTTCGCTCAGCCAGTTGAATTTTTCGACGGTGCGTTCCCACGTGAACGGGTTATCCAGCCCACCTTCGAAGCCGACATGCTCGGCAACAAACACTCGACCATCCTTGCATCTGATCGTCACGCGCGTGTTTAACGCGCGCGGATACTGCGCAGAGAACTCAGCATCGGGTTGCACAGTCACTTTCTTGAGCAATGCCTGTGCATCGGGAGCCTGTACACGCTCAGGTTCGAGCTGAGCGGGGCCAACCTGATCATCGAGCAACGCAGCTGCAATCAGATATTGGAGGTTGTAGTCCGCCTGCTCTTTAGTTTGCGGGTTATCCTTTGGGCCGAAGCTGCCGCCGCCGGCAATGTCGAATCCGGACTGAAAGATGTCACATTGAACTTCATGTACGTCATGGCTCGTCAAACCATGTTTGCGCTTTAACGCGAGCGTAGCTTCAAGGACGGGCTGACCATGAATGAGCGAGCAGTATTTCTTCATGATGGTCTGGTGAACAACCTCGAGTTGCGGGTTTTCCCAATCCACTTCGAGCGGTTGGTCAAACATTCGCACCAAACCATTAGGCCCCTCAAAAAGGCGAAGAGGACCTGTAAATCCACGCTTCGCAAGGGATGCTGAATAGACGGCTCTCATGCCCGTGATACCGGGAGAGAAGCCCTTCCACTGCGAAACCGGTTCGGAATGCACACATGTCAGCGAAATGTTGTCGATCGTTGCGATCGCGATCGCGTTTGCGATCTGATCAGCATCGAGACCAAACAGCATTCCCGACCCTGCCGCGGCGGATACCGCCAACTGGATTGCGTGATTGAACCCTTTGGCCATTACTGGCACGATCGCCGTAATTCGGCAGCCAATCTCATAAGATACGGCCAACGCCAGCATGAACTCCTCGCCACTTGCGGACGCATGTTCAGCAGCGGCCAGAATGGCCCCGAAGTTATCACTGGGGTGACAGAGTCCGCCGGGAGACATGTAGCTATCCAGCAGGTCGACATATCGCACCAAACCGGAGTTGTACAACGCAGCTTGATCGGGTGAAGTCTTGCCGCCTCCGATCAATGAACACGACCCCGTGCCACGGTACTCATCGAACTGGTCTCGAAGCGCGCTGAACGGCTTACCTGGCAGCGCTGCTATTGCGCAACCTAGGCTATCAAGAATATTCCGCTTCAAAATTGCCCTTGTGGCGGGTGTAAGATGGTCCGCCCGTGCGGCATGTGCAAAACGGCCGATACGCTCAGCAGTCGTGGGTGTACTCATTTGAAGTCTGTTCCTCCAAAAAAAATTTCGTATTGTCTCGAACGGCAATCCATTTGGCGATTCGCATTCGCGTCTTCAAATCACGCGCCCGCCTTCCGTCTACGCATTTAGAGGTGGTGGGCTTGATGCCCCGTCGCTGCCTAACGACTTCGTCCTGACGGTTCTCCAGCCAATAACGCAAATTCGCACCGTTCGAACCGCATATCAAGCGAAGGAATTAAATACGGCTATCGATTCAAGAGATAGCCCGGCCATCCCAGAATCGTAACCAATCCGGCTGCTGCACCAGCCGGAGCCATTCGTGGAATTCCGCTCGAATACTTTCTCTTTTGTTTTAACTCTCAACGATCAACAGTTCCATAGATTATTTCCTCGCCGGAATCGAGAGATCTACCTCGCGTGCAATCACAAACTCCGATACTTCTGGCAGTCGGCCGCGCTACGTCCTGTTTATGGCTCCCGCCGCGCGCGGCTACTGTACTTTTCCTAGCGCCAATGCTCAGTCGTCCGAGCTGCCGTTCCGGATTCATCGCAAGTCTCGCTTCTTCTGCGAGGTACAGCGTCGAATAGCGCGCACGCTCTAGCTTTCTGCCCGACCACGCCGAGAGGCTCATGGAAGTGATAGGCCACGGTGTCGCTGTCGATTTCCGAGACCGAGCCTTCCTGCGCACGGATGCAGCCGGCAAAATAGCGAAAGTGGTCGATTGCGAGCGGAACGTCGCCGGACAACGACTCACGTAGCGGCTTGCCCTTATCGATCGTCTCGGCCACTGCGAGCTTGCGCAGGTTTGCTTCGATCCGATCCGCGAGACTCCTTGACCTTGTCCGCCAGATGATTGTGCCGGAGTGGTACCGCTGAGAGGTTAAGGTACGAATGAAGGAAATCGCAGTCGTTGCGAAGAATACTTTCCCATTGCGGAGCCCAGGTATTCCGCACGCGAATGAACTCATCCTTGATCGATTTCTGCCGAGCGGTAAGCGCCATTGCTTCTCCATTGGGTATAAACATACATAGTTTGACTAATCTTTTAAACCGCGCTTGCCCTGTGTTTTTCAGAGAAGGTCCATCACATCGTCCATGCGGTCAGGAGAATGATCGACTTCACACCCTCGCACCGTTTGCTGCGCTTGACAAGCGAAGAGAAAACATATGGCTATCTGTTCGACAGATATCGCAATATCAGTAACGAACGACGCCCTACACTCTTGCGGTACTTGAGCCGGTCAAGATTATCGCGGCGGTTGTCGAACACCGGCTGAAGGTTTTCCGGCCGGCCTTTCGTTGCACCCTTGCGTGTGACAGCTCGAGCGGCCGGTGATCCGCTATCGGGCTTCGGGCGCCGCCGGTTTGTGCTCGGGCCAACGCGATCGTCCGGGCAACCGGAAATGGATAAAGGACTGCCTGTGCGGGCGCTCACGATCATACGTGAACGCTACGCCGACTTCGGGCCGAGACTCGCGTGCGAGAAGCTACAGGAATGCCACGGGATCACGCTGTCGAAGGACACCACACGGCGTCTGATGACTGATGCGAGCTTATGGATTCCGCGCCGGCAGCGACCGCCGAAGGTCTACCAGCCGCGGGCGCGTCGTGCGTGTTTTGGGCGAACTAATGCAGATCGACAGCAGCGAGCATACGTGGTTCGAGGCACTGGCGCCGGCTTCCACGCTGCTGGTGTACGTCGGTGACGCGACGAGCAAGCTGACGGTGCTGCATTTCAGCGTCACCGAGTCGACCGTCGCCGCTAGGCAGATCGAGCGCGCTATACAGACTATTGCGCGAGCCGCCCTGCGCCAGGCATCGCCGCGCTGCATATTGAGGACTGTTACGGCGCATGGGCAAGCAGGTCGCCCACACCTCCGGTGCGGCTCATCCCGTGCCACTGGGTCTCTTAGACGACCGTCAGCAGCCGGAATGGGTAGCGGGCGTTGACGGGGTCGGCGACCGGCAGATAGGGCAGTGCATGGAAAGTTGTGCGGCCGTCGGCGGTCGCGAAGCAGCCGTCCATGTAACGACGGGACTGCTCTGCATGGCGCGCCGTGGAGAACGGCCATTGCTGTGGACCATTGGCATCGAGCGTCGCTTATGACAGGCCTCCGATGTCAAGATCGCGTCCTTTGGTCAGCATGCGGTGTTCGTCGAGGATCGCTTGCGTCGACTCGAAATAAAATAGGCCTGACTTCCCCGCGGCAAATTGTTCGATCCACCGCGCGACCTCATTGACGATCCGGTCCGTGCCGTGACGTGCGACGATATTGGCGAACCGTTGCGCAACCGTATCGAGCGTGTACGTCCAGTCGACCGCTTGCCGTGGCGCGTCACGGTGCATGCGCACTTGCGGCTGCAACACGCGCCGGTATCGCTTTGCGCGGTGCGCGCCAACGCCATTCCTTTGCTGCACAGCTTGCCGAAATTGGCGGGATGGTCCGGATCGCCTTGCACGCCGGTAATGCATCCATGCTCTGCCTCGATCAGCACGCCGCAGCCGACGCCGCAATAGCAACAGGTGGGCGGGTGACGCTCTTCATCGTGCCTCCGTGCGCGAGCTCAGGTCAGGCAGAGATGCACAGCGCCGAGTTCGTCGATGTGCACCGGGAAGTGGCGCGAGCAACCTTCGTCAGGCGCTTTTGCATTACCGCTCGCGAGATCGATATTCCATGCATGCAGCGGGCAAGTGACGCTGTCGCCGTGGACGATGCCTTGCGAGAGTGCGCCGCCCTTATGTGGACAACGGTCGAGCAGCGCGAATACCTTGTCCTGCGAAGTGCGAAAAATCGCGACATTGCCGGCTTCGCGTTCGAGCACGCGGCTGCCTAGACGCGGAATCTCCGACAGTTCGCAAATACGCATCCAGGAATGGGTGACTGGCATGTCCATGTCGTCGTCCTCAGCCTATCACTTTAAGTGGGATATATTCGTGCTTCTGCGTGCCGCCGATGCGCGATGCCCACGGGTCTGGTAAGCCTTCGAGCGAATACAGCAGGCGTTCGTACAATGCCTTGCGATTCGCGGCATCTTCAACCACTTTCCGCTTAATGTAGTCAAGCCCGACGCGCGCCATATAGTGCACCGTGCGGTCGAGGTAATACGCCTCTTCGCGGTAGAGTTGCAGGAACGCGCCGCTGTACTCCTTCACTTCGTCCGAGGTTTTGACCTTGGCGAGGAACTGCGCGACTTCCGTCTTGATGCCGCCGTTGCCGCCCACGTACAGTTCCCACCCGCTGTCGACGGCGATCACGCCGACGTCCTTGATGCCCGCTTCCGCACAGTTGCGCGGGCAGCCGGACACTGCGAGCTTGACCTTGTGCGGCGACCACATGTTCGCGAGCATTGTTTCCAGATCGATCCCCATCTGCGTGCTGTTTTGCGTGCCGAAACGGCAGAACTCACTGCCTACGCAGGTTTTGACCGTGCGGATCGATTTGCCGTACGCGTGGCCCGACTTCATGCCGAGATCTTCCCAGATATGCGGCAGATCTTCCTTCTTGACGCCGAGCAGGTCGATGCGCTGGCCGCCGGTCACCTTGACCATTGGGATCTGGTACTTATCGGCGACGTCGGCGATGCGGCGCAACTCGGACGCGTTCGTCACGCCGCCTTTCATCTGCGGGATCACTGAAAAGGTATTGTCCTTCTGGATATTGGCATGCACTCGCTCGTTGACGAAACGGCTTTGCGGATCGTCGACCGCTTCGCGCGGCCATGTCGACAGCAGGTAGTAATTGATCGCGGGACGGCAGGTCGCACAGCCGTTTGGCGTGCGCCATTCGAGGAAGTCGTACACCTCCCGATGCGCCAGCAGATGATTCTCGCGAATCGCCTTGCGCACTTCGTCGTGGTTGCAGTCGGTGCAGGTGCAGACGGCCTTCTTTTTGGGGCTCTCTTGGAAGCTAGAGCCGACCGTGCTCATCAGGATCTGTTCGACAAGCCCCGTGCACGAGCCACATGAACTGGACGCTTTGGTGTGTTTCTTCACGTCGTCAAGCGTGAACAGGCCTTTTTCCGTAATTGCCTTGACGATGGCGCGCTTGCTAACGCCATTGCAGCCGCATACCTCGTCGCTGTCGGCCATCGCGGCGGCGCGGCTTTGGCCTTGCACGCCCGAGTCGCCGACGCTCGATTCGCCGAACATGATGTGGTCGCGTAATTCGCCGAGCTTGCGGCCTTCGCGCAGCAGCTTGAAGTACCACGCGCCGTCCGCGGTATCGCCGTACAGGCACGCGCCGACCAGCTTGTCGTCCCTGATCACGAGCTTCTTGTAGACGCCGCGCGCGGGGTCGGACAGCACGATTTCTTCGGTGTCTTCGCTGCCGGTGAAGTCGCCGGCGGAAAACAGATCGATGCCTGTGACTTTGAGCTTGGTCGACAGCACCGAGCCCTTATAGCTGCCGATGCCCATCAGCGCCAGATGGTTCGCGCAGACCTTCGCCTGTTCGAACAACGGGGCAACGAGGCCATAGGTGACGCCACGATGGCTCACGCATTCCCCGACAGCATAGATGCGCGGATCGTAAGTTTGCAGTGCGTCACTTACGACGATGCCACGATTGCAATAAAGTTCGGCCGCTTCCGCGAGCGCCGTGTTCGGGCGAATGCCCGCCGCCATAACGACTAGGTCGGTGGGCAGGCTGTCGCCGTCCATGAAGCGGATACCGCATACTTCACCCGCCTCGTCACCAAGAATTTCGGAGGTGGCTTTTCCGAGCAGGAACGAGAGCCCGCGCGCTTCAAGCGAGCGTTGCAGCAGTTTGCCTGCGGTCGCGTCGAGCTGGCGTTCGAGCAGCGTGTCGGCCAGATGCACGACAGTTACTTCCATGCCGCGCAGCTTCAGGCCGTTGGCCGCCTCGAGACCGAGCAGCCCGCCGCCGATCACGACCGCATTCCGCTTGACGTTAGCTGCGTCGATCATCGACTGCGTGTCGTGAATATCGCGATACGTGAGCACACCCTTAAGCGTATTGCCCGGCACCGGTAGGACAAGCGGAATCGAACCGGTCGCGATCAGCAGACGGTCGTAGTCGGCTTCTGTACCGTCGCTTGTGACGACCTTGCGGCGCACACGGTCAATGCGCTCGACGGTCTTGCCCAGATGCAAATGAACACCGTTTTCCTTATACCAGTCGAGTGGATTGAGGACGATATCGTTGAAAGCCTGCTCGCCGGCCAGCACCGGCGACAGCAGGATGCGGTTGTAGTTCGGATGTGGCTCCGCGCCGAACACGGTGATGTCGTAGTGACCGGGTGCGATCGCCAGCAGTTCTTCGAGCGTGCGGATACCGGCCATGCCGTTACCGACGACAACGAGCCGAGGTTTGCTCATGATGGTCTCCAGATTTAGACGCGGGCTGCCGCGACTGAACGCCCCGGGAATCCCGGAGACTGTTGTGCTTGATTCATGCCACGATGGCAGACCCTGCGAGTTTGGCAAAATAAGCGGCTGCCGCCTCGTCAAATGGAGCGTTGCCGATCGGCTCAGACGGTCGCCGATCATTGAACCAGTCGACCCATTCGAATGCAGCCGTCTCAACGGCCTGCAGGTTGTGCCACGGCTCACGCCATGGTCAGGGTGACGCTTACTTCACCAGATCGACGCCGGCCTTGCATGCTGCAGCGTCCTAATCGGCTGTGGCACCGCTGCAACCAATAGCGCCGATCAGCTTGCCTTCTTCGATCAACGGCCAGCCACCAGGCGAGGCTATCAGCGTCGGATCGACCGTCGCCCAGTAGGCATGGCCGGACTCGAAGGCGTTGTAGAAAACGCGCGTCTCACGACGGTAACGCGCCGCAGTGCGGGCTTTGCCCTGGGCAATGTTGATCGAGGCAAGCTGTGCGCCATCCATGCGCGAGAAGTGGACAAGGTCGCCGTGCGTATCCACAATGGCGATATTCACCTTCCAGCGATGTTTGCTGGCCTCGGCCTCCACCGCGACGACCAGCTTTTTCGCAGTCTCCAGACTGATCGGAGTGCCGTACGGTATATCGAACGGCATGCCGTCCGCAGTGCCGCCGGCGGACGGTTGCGCAGGTGTTGCTGTTGGCGCCGCAGGTACCTGCGCCCAAACCTGGGCGTTGATTAGCAGCGCCCCCCAACCCATCAACGATGTCAACACGAGCCCACGCATTCGAGTCCCCCTATAGTGTTGCCAAAGAAACGTATGTCGATCCATCCAATCAAAACTACTCGGTCAATTCGACCAGGCCCATTGCGGCGTTTACTCAGAATCTCGCAATTCTTGCGGGGCCTTTGCGTCTTCACCCACGGCTACGGAGGCCGTAGCACATTGCAACGGCTCGTCATCTTGATCGAGACTTTTCTGCCCACATTGTTCCATTTCCTTCCTAACCTGAGCCGTTGAGTTGACTTCACCATGTCCTCGATAGCCTTATTCGCATCGCCGAGCACCAACGTCGTCTTGTCCATGTAGAACAGGGGCGTTTTCGAGGGAAGCGTAGTCCGTAGCCATTGAACGCTTGTTCGCGATGACCGTGCTCGCCCTGTAAGCCGTGGTGATCGGCGTGCCTACGATCGGCGACTTCGAATCGTTCGCCGCCACCGGATTTACCACGTAGTTCGCGTCGAGCACGAACACCACAACGACCTGGTCTTCGTTTTCGTCGGGGGGCCCTTACCGGTTGGCTTCCCGATTGCTTCTGGAGTCTGATCGCGCGCCGTGCCGACGGCGGCCGCGTCAGTTTTCCAGGGAGCATGGTCAGTCTCACGAGCACACCATCATTCCTTAAACATACTTAGGTTTTCTTACTATAGGCGCTGCACCAGCCCCTCCCCGCGACCGGCCTACCGCCGAACATCGTGCACGGCGCGAACGCGTTGATCGGCTTGTCCTGATAAAACGCGCAGTTGCTGCATTCCTGGCCGGTGGCGTACTTCGCATACTTCGCTTTGTCGACGTTCATTGCGTCGGCCCGGTAGCCAAGCGCCTGAGCCGTGGGATCAGATTCGGGCACCTCGGGTGCATCGGCGGAGGCCTGGCGCGACAACGCCAGGCTCGACGCGACTCCGAGGCTATTGATCAGAAAAGTGCGGCGAGACTTTTTCATGGGAACACTCCGTTTTGTGGGGAACACCGCTCTAATGGCGGCGTGACGCAAGCACACTAACTAAAGGTCACGAACAACATGACGTCATTCGAAACTGCACTCGTAGAGTTTTCCGGCACACTCCTCCGCCGTCACCATATCCTCGATCACCTTCTCCCCGTCGCCGAACACCATCATCGTCTTGTCCATGTAGAACAGGTCGTCGTCGAGCCCCGCGTAACCTGCGGCCATCGAGCGCTTATGCACGATCACCGCGCGCCTTTGTACGCCTCGATGATCGGCATGCCCTCGATCGGCGACTTCGGATCGTTCTTCGCGGCCGGATCCACCACGTCGTTCACGCCGAGCACGAGCACCACGTCGGCCTAGCCGAACACGCCGTTGATGTCCTCCATTTAGAACACCATGTCGTACGGCACTTCGACTTCCGCGCATGCGTCCAGCAACCGGGTGAATCGCGTACTTCACCACCCCAATTTCGTGAACCTTTCTTCATCACGATCTCATCGACCAATGCCAGCATCCGCGCAGCCAGTCCGTGACCATCGAGCCGGTGCCGGAACCGGGTAAGTGACCGACGACCGCCTACAGACTAGTCCGTCTTCACACCTTCCACCTGAATCTGCAAGCGAGTTAGCGTCTTGAAACCGTAATTGGTGCCCCAGGTCACGCCATAGTCGGCGCGGTCGAATTGCGCGCTGGCTTCTGCACCACACACTTCTTTCTTGATCAGTGGGTTGATGAAGCACTTGAA
>Ga0247692_1000249_pt1 | contig 12904 bp, 14 predicted proteins | sample CNK33_metaG_FD_183041 | JGI IMG/M metagenome (GOLD analysis project Ga0247692, IMG submission 183041) | Soil microbial communities from Purdue University Martell Research Forest, Indiana, United States - CNK33 | ecosystem: Environmental > Terrestrial > Soil > Temperate forest > Bulk soil...
GTCGACTACCCGTTCGAAACGCATGACGAAGCGTCCCAGTGGTTTGACACATGCTCGATTAGCGAAACCGACCGCGTGAAGATTGGACGGGAAAACGCACGACGTCTGTTCTCTCTTGAATGAGACAAGGAACAGGGGAAAATCGGATGTCCATGACCGAATTGGCGCCAGCAGGCATGTGGCGTAACAAAATCTCTAACGGCGGATGGAAATCGGGAGGCGAGGGTGCGTTCCCCGAGACCGAGAAGGCGACCGGCGAGGTAGTGGGCACGACTGGTTGCGCGTCGGGCGCCGACGTGTCCGCTGCCGCGGCGATTGCGACCGATGCGCAACGCGCCTGGGCAGCGACATCGGGACCTCAGCGAGGGGACATTTTGCGCGAGGCTGCTCGTCTGCTGGATGTTCATCGAGACGAGATCGCCACTCAGATCGTTCAGGAGACTGGATCGATACGAGCGAGCGAAGGCGCAGCCGGAGGTGAAGCTGGCGATACGCGAGATTCTCGAAGACGCGGCGCTAGCGAGCCAGCTAACCGGAGTTATCACGATCTTCCTGCTTATCCATTTAAGAAAGGTGGCGCGCCGGCTCGCCTGATACGTCGAGAGCGCTGAAGCAATTCATTGACGGATGATTTCATGCCCAAACCTGACGAGGTGAAAAGTTGACCCCCGATACTGTACAGCGAGTGGAAGAAGCGAACCCTGCGGTCGTTGACATCAGCGCGCTGCTCGATAGCCAGCCATTGAGCACCTTCCAGAAATGGATCATGGTCATGGTCGGCTGCTCGGTGGTAATGGATGGGTTCGACGTGCAGACCATGGGTTTCGTCGCCCCTGCGATCGTGCAGGAATGGCACATCGGCCCGGCAGACCTCGGGCCCGTTTTCGGTGCAGGGTTGCTAGGGATGCTCGCGGGCTCGATTGTGCTCGGCGCCACGGCCGACCGGGTGGGGCGTCGCCCGGTCCTGATTGGGGCGACTGTGTTCTATGGGCTATGCATGCTCGTCACCACCCTTGTGCACAGCATTCCGCAGTTTCTTGTCATCCGTTTCATGACCGGTTTCGGCATTGGCGGTGTGATGGGCAACGCTATCGCACTCGTCAGCGAATACAGTCCGCGTAAATACAGGGCGTCGTTGATGACGTGGGTCTCATGCGGCTTCACGGGCGGGGCAATCGCCGGGGGGTTGCTCTGCGCCGTCCTGCTTCCGTCAATGGGCTGGAGGTCGGTGTTTCTAGTCGGCGGGATATTGCCCGTCGTCATTGCCGCCGTGATGGCCAGGTATCTGCCGGAATCCCTCCAGCTACTGGTGCTCCAACAGCGGAGTCCGGAAAGGATTACTCGGTGGCTGGGGCAAATCGCGCCGGGTGTGGCAGTCGGCCCTGGGACCCGCTTTGCCGTTCACGGGCAGACGCACGCGAAGGCCTCAGTTGGCGAACTCTTTCGTCATGGTCGCGGCACAATTACGCTGCTGCTATGGGGCATCAACTTCGCGAACCTGCTTGATCTTTTCTTTCTGTCGAACTGGCTTCCGATGCTCTCCTTGCGAGTCGGCCATGGTGTGTCGACGGCTGTGCTTATTGGTACCTCATTGCAGATCGGCGGTACCGCGGGCGCGCTACTGATGGGCCCGTTGATGGACCGCTTCGGCTTCTATCGTGTCCTGGCGCTCAGCTTCCTGGTGGCGACAGTTTCGGTGTCGTCCGTCGGTCTCCCTGATCTGTCGACGGGATTGCGCTATGCCGTCGTACTGATAAGCGGAATCTGCATTGTGGGTGGGCAGCCCGCAGTCAACGCGCTGACAGCGACACTCTATCCAATCTCGCTGAGAGCCACCGGGGTAGGCTGGAGTCTGGGAATTGGCCGGGCGGGTTCAATTATCGGTCCTGTCGTGGCCGGACAGCTGATCAGACTGCAGTGGTCGAACACCGCGTTGTTTGTCGCGGCGGCAGTGCCCGCTCTGGCATCGTGCGTGATGGTCGTTTTCCTCAGCCATGCTACGAGGGAAAGCCGGATCGATTGCATCGAGTGTGAGCTGGTGAAAACAGATCCGGATAGACGTTAAATCGTGGTACAAAAAATTCTGCATAGCGGTTCCCGAGCTGGGCTGGTCGACAATTAGAAACCCCGATGGATGGAGAGTCAAGGAAGAGACATGAGCATTTCGATCGCGGTGAATGGCAAGCGACACGTTCTACCCGTAGCAGCTGAAACACCACTGCTCTACGTGCTGCGCAACGACCTCCAGTTGAACGGTCCAAAGTTCGGCTGTGGCGAGGCGCAGTGTGGCGCGTGCACGGTGATGCTCGACAACGATGCGACGCGCTCATGTGTTTTCCCGGTTGGTGCGGTAGGCAAGGCACGGGTGACCACTATCGAAGGTCTGGGCCACGGCGAACGGCTTCATGCATTGCAGAAGGCCTTCCTCGCTGAGCAGGCCGCACAGTGCGGCTACTGCTCGAGCGGGATGTTGATGGCCGCGAAAGCGTTGCTGGAACGAAATCCCAACCCGGACCAGGCGACCATACGGCGCGAGATGGCCGGCCAGAAATGTCGGTGCGGTGCGCACAACCGGATTGTCCGTGCGATCCAGCGTGCCGCGCAGGAGTTGCGCGGATGAATACCGTCAGACTTTCCCGGCGGGCATTCGGCAAACTGGCAGTCGCGGTTGTCGCTACATTCTCGCTTGCGCCCTTCTCGGAGTTTGCGTGGTCCGAGCCGGACCTTCCGGTCGATCTCCGCGCCAATCGCAGGCTTGACGGTTGGATTCGAGTCGACGAGGAAGGCGCGGTCACGATCTTCACGGGAAAAGCCGAGCTGGGGCAGGGTATTCTCACCGCTCTCTCACAGATCGCTGCAGACGAACTCGACGTGAATCTTGCTCGCGTGCGCATGATTTCCGCAGATACGGCCCGCAGCCCGAACGAGAACTACACCTTCGGCAGCCAATCGGTCGAGCAAGGCGGGGCGGCATTACGCGCTGCCGCTGCACAAGCGCGGGCGGTACTGGTCGGAGCCGCTTGCCGCCATCTCAAGGTTTCCGAGGCGGATATTCGTGTCGAAGACGGCGCGATTCTCGTCGGCGACGGTCGGCGCATAACGTACGCGGACATCGTGAGGGATGAGCATGAGCTTCTCGCGTGCGACATTGCTGCAGATGTCACACCAAAGCGCCCGTCGGAATACAAGCTGGTTGGCAAGTCAGTGCCGCGCATCGACTTGCCGGCAAAGTTCACCGGCGGCGCGGCATTCGTTCAGGATATCCGCCTGCCAGGCATGCTTTTCGGCCGCGTCGTGCGGCCCCCGAGGTATGGCGCGAAGCTCGTTTCAGTTAGCGAGGCATCCGTCATGCGGCTCCCTGGTGTAGTCGCTGTTGTACGCGACGGAAACTTCCTCGGTGTTATCGCCGAGCGGGAAGAGCAGGCAATCGCTGCGCGGCGTGCACTGATAGAAGGAACGCAGTGGAGCGCGGATTTCGTCGCGCTGCCGGACGTTGACCATCTCCAAACGGCGCTGCCTCAGTGGCGGAGCGAAGACAAGGTAATCAGCCAAGCGGGCCAGGATACACCGGCGTCCAGTATCGCGATGCAGCTTGAGGCGACCTACTCTCGTCCTTACCTTTCACATGCGTCCATTGGCCCCTCGTGTTCCGTTGCGCAGTTCAGGAACGGGCACATGACCGTCTGGTCTCACACGCAAGGTGTGTTTCCGCTGCGGGGCAATCTTGCGACGGTGCTCGAAATGCCCACAGGGACAGTCGATGTCGTGCACGTGCCCGGTTCGGGCTGCTACGGGCATAACGGCGCTGATGACGTAGCGCTTGACGCGGCGCTGCTTGCCCGCGAAGTTGAAGGGCGTCCGGTAAAAGTTCAATGGATGCGCGATGACGAATTCGCCTGGGCGCCAATCAGTCCGGCAATGGTCATGCGGGCGAAGGCCGCCCTGTCCAGAGATGGCCGGATTGCCGACTGGAACTACGAAGTGTGGAGCAATTCGCACGCAATGCGGCCGGGCCAACCCGGCGGCGTGAATCTGCTCGCCGCCTGGCACCTTGCGAAGCCGTTTCAGCCGTCGCCACCCCCGGAGATTCCACAGCCATACGGCAACGGCGATCGCAATGCCGTGCCGGTCTATGATCTGCCGCGCAGGAGAGTGACCAACCACCTGCTGCCGGACGCGCCCATTCGCACGAGTTCACTGCGCACGCTGGGCGCACACGGAAACGTGTTTGCGATCGAGTCGTTCATGGACGAACTGGCTCTCGCGGCAAACGCCGATCCGGTCGAATTTCGCCTGGCGCACCTGAGTGATCCGCGTGCGATCGCGGTAGTGCGGGAAGCGGCAAACCGGTCTGGATGGCAGCCCGAGGCGAAAGGCGACGGGCAGCGCGGACGCGGCTTCGCATACTCACGCTACAAGAACATAGGGGCGTACGCAGCCATCGTCGTCGACGTACGCATCGAACGCTCCACGGGCGCCATCAGCGTGACGAACGTGACGGCTGCCATCGACGTGGGCCGGGTGATCAATCCCGATGGCGTGAAGAACCAGATCGAGGGCGGCGTCGTGCAGGCACTGAGTTGGGCGCTCAAGGAACGCGTGATGTTCGACCGAAAACAGATTGCCACGCGCGGTTGGCAGGACTATCCCATCCTGTCCTTTGCGGAGGTGCCGCCGATCGATGTTGTAGCGCTGGAACGTCCAGATCAAGCGTCGCTTGGCGCGGGTGAATGCTCACTCGGTCCGACGGGGGCTGCGTTAGCGAATGCTGTGGCAAATGCAGTTGGTGTCCGCTTACGCGATCTGCCTTTGACGCCGGAGAAGGTTTTGGCACGTCTTGTCTGACGCTCCGACTATAAGTGAATCATGTGATTTTAAATTGGTTCGGTATGCAAAATAAGATGTAACGCAGAGAAGATGAATCAGGTAGACGGGAAATGGAGAACGGAGGCCAGATGTGAAAACTCGAGTCGTCATCGTTGGAGCCGGACCGGTAGGACTCACGCTTGCAATCGACCTCGGCATGCGCGGCATACAGTGTGTGCTCGTCGAGCAAAAGGCGGAGCCGCAGTTTCTGCCGAAAATGGAGCGTTGCAACGCGCGGACCATGGAGATTTTTCGGCGGCTTGGCATCGCGGACCATATCAGAGCTGCCGGCATGCCCGAGGACGTTCCGATGGACGTCCAGATCATCCGCTCCATGACGGAGCCCCCGATCCTGCGCTTGCCTTATCCATCCGTGGCGGAGGCTCGCGCGCTCACTCGCGGGAGTCACGATGGTAGCCTGCCGCTCGAACCCTATCAGCTGATCTCGCAGTACACACTGGAGCCGCTCCTTCTGAAGGTGGCCGAGCAGTTGCCGGCAGTCACAGTGATGCGGAGTACGACATTTCTTGAATTCACTGGGCAGGAGGATGGCGTTCGGGTGGCCGTCAATGACGCCGGCGGTCAGATAACAACATTGAAGGCCGACTACCTCGTGGGATGCGATGGCGGCAGTAGCCGCGTACGTAAGCAGCTGGGCATCCGTCTGGAGGGCGAGGGCGACATTGCACGACTGAGGCAGGGCCTGTTCTACTGCGAGCAACTTTACGAGCGGCTGCCAATGGGCAGCGGACCAGGCCGGGGGCGGCACTATCTGGTAGCGGGCGGACCGCCCACCTTCATGATCATGCAGGACTCGACGCGCCACTGGACGATGCATTCGGCCGTCGAGAGCGACGACGAGATGCGACGGATGTTCGAGTGCATCATCGGCGTGCCGCTGCCCTACGAGATGCTGTATTGCGGGGAATGGCGACAGAATCTGCTGCTGGCCGAACGCTATGGAAAGGGCAGGGTGTTTCTGGCGGGCGACGCTGTGCATCTCGTGATTCCGACGGGCGGTCTCGGTATGAACACAGGCGTTGGCGATGCCACCGATCTTGCCTGGAAGTTGGCGGCCACGCTGCAAGGTTGGGGCGGCCCGGGGCTGCTGGCCTCCTATGAAGCAGAACGTCGGCAGATTGGTGAGCGCGTCGTCGGCGCATCGCGCTACGCGTCGCTCGGATATCGAGCCTGGTTGGCAGAGGTGCATCCAGAGATTGCGGATGATACGTCCGCCGGGGCATCTGCTCGCGCTCACCTTGCCGAAGTCGCGAACGTCGAGCAGCGCAAGTCGAACGAGATGATCGGCGCGGAGCTTGGCTATCGCTATGTGGATTCGCCCATTATCGACAATGTGCCAGGCGGGCCGCAGCACGATCTGCGTGCCTATTTTCCCACTACCTGGCCGGGTGCGCGGCTTCCCCATATGTGGCTCAGCGACGGAAGCGCCATCCAGGACCGGCTACGCCCGGACCGCCACACGTTGATCGACGTTGCAGGCGGGCACGACGCGGGCCCGCTGCTCGCCGCGTTCAAAGCACTAGGCGCGCCGCTCGATGTGCTCGCGGTCCCGGACAGAGCGCTTCGCGCGATCTATGAGCGCGACCTCATTCTCGTTCGGCCCGACATGCATGTCGCGTGGCGCGGCGACCGTCTCCCGCAGACCGTCGATGAGCTCGCCTCGAAGGTGACCGGGCATAGCTACATGAACCGTACCTTGGGTCTGCCCGACAGCCACTGATCAGACCGAGGCCAGATCAAAGCCGGCGGTCGGTCACACATACGAATGAACAGTATGCGATTTAAAACTTAGGATAACAAATCGACAGAGGAGACAGATAAATGAGTTCACGGTTGAATCGGGCCAGAGGTGGCTTTTCATGGCATCAGGTGGCTGGGTGGGGGTTCGCGTCACTGGCGGCGGCATGCATGTCGGGAGCGTCCTATGCACAGAGCGCTGTCACCCTGTATGGGATTATCGATACAGGCGTCGAATATGTGACGAACATCGGTCCTCATAAGGCCAGTTCGGTGCATGTGCCGACTCTCACCGCTTCGGTACCCTCACAGTGGGGCGTGCGTGGCAAAGAGGATCTGGGTGGCGGGCTAAACGCCGTGTTTGTATTGGAGTCGGGTTTTGCTCCGGGACAGGGCACACTGAATCAAGGGGGACGTCTGTTTGGCAGGCAGGCGTATGTCGGTCTTTCGGGACGGTGGGGTACGTTGACCCTCGGTCGGCAGTATTCGCAAATCTTTTGGGCGGTATTAACAGGCGACACCCTGGCGCCGAACATCTACGCCGCTGCCGATCTCGATCCCTATCTGACTCAGCCGCGGGTAGACAACTCAGTCGTCTATACCTTCACGGCATCGGGGCTGACCGTGGGTGTGACGTATTCGTTCGGAAGGGACGCCGTGGATAGTGCACCGGCAGGAGGTTGTGCGGGTCAGTCACCGACCGATTGGCGCGCCTGCAAGGCGATGTCCGCAATGGTGAAGTATGACGCGGGGAAGTGGGGCGTAGCGGCGGCCATCGATCGCAACTACGGCGGTGGTGGCACCGGATCGCCCTTGCCGAGTAGCTCGCAAACCGACACGCGCGCCGTCATCGATGGGTACATCAGGTTTGGGACCGCGACTTTCGGCGGGGGATTCCTCCATCGGATCAATCATGGAGTGCAGACACCGACTGTTGTCGGCGCCACGAGTAACTACTGGTGGATCGGAGGAAGCTATTTGCCCGTTCCGGATGTTGCCCTTGACGCCCAGTTCGGCCATATCACCGTGAGCAGTAGCGCCTCGGGAGGCTCCGTGATTGCCGCGCGCGCGATGTACTTCCTGTCCAAGCGCACCTCGGTATATGTCACTGCGGGGCATGTGTTCAACCAGCACAACGCGGCGTTCTCAATTGACGGTGGCGTGGTCCCGCCCACTTCGACGCCATTGCCAGGCGTGGGTCAGACGGGTGCGATGGTGGGCATTCGCCACCTGTTTTAAATGGATTGTCGGCGCTCGGAAACGCCTTGGCATCCCCGGTCGTCTGCTGGACGCAGACATTGTCGTAATCCAATACAGAGTTGCTTGTTATCGATGGCCAGGTACCTGCATTTATGGCAATCAGGTCTTACTTTCCGCACGTCGAGGACACAATTTGGCGCGATTTTCGTTGCTAGCGCGGCGAGTGAAAAGCGTGTTCGGGGACGCCGAGTAGCGAAAGCACCTGACGCTGAAAATGCGTGAACTCGACATCTAAGATTTGTACAGTGTGTGCGCCTTCAATCAGGTTGTGGCGCTGGGCGAGACTGAACAGACGCAGGATCTGTTCAGTAGTCGGACGATTGCACTGACGCTGTTCGGGCTCGTCAGAGATCGCGGCGACGTCGCGGGATGATGCGTCGTTGACAGAATTCAGACCGTTGCTTTCGGCTTCGATCAAATCCTGACGCACTTGCGCTCGGGTCTTTTCTTGAGCCGGAGCGCTGGTGGCAACGGCCCAGGCGCTGTCGCGCCTGCCTTCGGAAGCGGTCGCGCTCGGCGTTACCTCGCAGAAGCAGTCGCCGACCTTTGCCGTCATGGTCACGCCGTACTCTCCGGACGGCCGCTACGATGCGCTCTACCTGCGTAACTACGCCAACATCAAGATCAAGGACGAACTTGCGCGCCTGCCTGGCGTCGGCGAGATACGAATGTTCGGTAGCGGCGACACTGACAGCTCGGACACGGTCCGACGCGGCACGTACAGCAGCGAGGCACAGACTCGCCGCTCCCTGAGGTTCAGAACAAATGGTTTCAGTGCCTTCACGAATGCGTTCCATCCCATCTTTTTCGTGGCGGTGCCATAGGCAGGAATAAACTGGATTGGAGAGCGGTATTGCAGTGAGGAAGTCTGGGCGAGCCTGGAGGGGATCGGTGACTGAGACGGGAAAACATGCTGCAGGCGGCGGCGACGCGAGCGCCGAGGCGGCGCGCAGTCTGCGCTTTCAGCAGATGGCGCTGCCGCATCTCGACGCCGCGTACAACCTTGCGCGCTGGCTATGCGGCAACGAACACGACGCCGACGACGTCGTGCAGGAAGCGTTCATGCGCGCGTTCCGTTTTTTCGACACGTTCCATGGCGAAACGGCGCGGCCCTGGCTGCTCACGATCGTGCGGCGCACCTGGTACACGGAATGGCGCAGGCGCTCGGGCATGCGCGCGACCGTCGAGTTCGACGAGAACCTGGACGACGAGGCGTTCGAGGGCTGGAGCGCGAATTCGCCCGGCCCGGAAGCGCTGATGATCCGCGGCGAAGACACGCGGCTCGTGCACGAAGCGCTCGAACAGTTGTCCGTCGAATATCGCGAGGTGCTGATCTTGCGCGAACTGGAGGAACTGAGCTACCGCGAGATCGCGACGATTGCGGACCTGCCCGTCGGCACCGTGATGTCGCGGCTCGCGCGAGGGCGGCGGAAACTCGCGAGGGCGTTGACGTCGTTGCAGGCGAAAGGGAGCGCGCGGCCGGCGGGCAGCGCGCGCGATGGAGGCGCTGTGCAGCGTGCGTCGGACGGCTCCGACGATATGCCGGGGGCGCGGCCCACAGTGCGAGCGTCGACGCGGACGGTACATCCGGCGCACGGCGGCAGCGCCTCTGGCGACCCGCCGACGAGCGCCTTCGCGCCCGACATCACAGGTAAAACCCAAAGCGGCTGGACGCCGCACGCTCCCGGCGCGTTGCCGGGTGGCATCGCACAGGAGGCGCCAGATGGACTGTAACGAAGCACGGCCGCTTCTCGATGCGGATGCGGATCATGAACTGTCGCCGCCGCAGTCGCGTGACGTGCAGCGGTATATCGAAAGCTGCGACGCCTGCCGGAGGGAAAGTGAGATGGTGCGCGCGATGAAGGGTGCGGTGCGTTCGGCGGCATATTATCGCGCGCCGGAGGATTTGCGCGCCAGGATCATGGCGGCCCTGCCGCCGACCGATCTCGCCGAGCGGGAATGGCGCGCGCGGGAAAGCGACGCGCAGGCGAGGCCGCGGAAAGGCTGGCTCGACTGGCCGCGACTGCCACAGGGCGGCGGCTTCGGCTCGCTGGCGGGCGAGGGCGCGGGGGGTGTCCATGGCGCCGGCTGGCACGTCGGCGCGGCCTCGCGCGGCGGCCTTGCGCTCGTGCTGTGCGCGCTCGTCGCGGCCGGCATCGCGGTGACGCTGCATCGCACGGATGAGCCGGCGCCGCTGATCGACGAGCTGGTGGCGAGCCATGTGCGCGCGCAACTGTCGGGACACGATGTCGATGTCATCTCGTCTGATCAGCATACGGTGAAGCCGTGGTTCAACGGCAAGCTCGACTATGCGCCGCCCGTCGAGGATCTGGGCGCGAGCGGCTTTCCGCTGGCGGGCGGGCGGCTGGATTACGTCGGGCATCGGCGGGTGGCCGTGCTGACGTACCGGCACGCAAAGCACCTAATCGACGTGTACGTGTTCCCCGAGGACGATCCGTCGGCCGGCAAGCCCGGCCCGGCACTGGTACGCGATGGGTACGCGCTCGCGCACTGGCGCGACGACGGCATGATGTGGTGGGCCGTCACGGACGCCGCGCCCGAATCGCTCACCGCGCTGCAGGGGGCCTTGACTGCGCGGCTGCGCGGCGCGGACCCCGGTGCACCTTATTCGGGCAGTTGAGTCCGGCTGGCGGCGTTGTTCGCGGCTGTGGCCCCGGCCGAGCCTGTCTTGCGTCGTTCGGGGCCGTTTCGGAGCGGCCGGGACGGCTGGGGTGTCTTCGCCAGCCGGTGTTCCGGGCCACCCGATGCGGCGCTCGTCGCTTTCCAGCCGCTCCGGATTATCGCCAGATCCTCTATAATCCATTGAAAACATGCCGGGAATCGGGCGGGCGCTGCCCGCATTATCACTCGGTCTCGACAGGTCACGTTAAGTGGCGCACGCCCTCACGCGCTTTCCGTTGCGAACTCCATTATCAGGTGTTCTGACCAAAGTTCCACGACCCATCGGTCTGCACCACGAATTGCGATGCAAGCGACGGTCGGGTGAGGCGTACTTCGACGGGCAAGCCTGTGTCATCGACAAACATCGTCACCTCTTCCAAGATGCTACCCAATGACGTCTCGCCCTGGGAACTGGTGTATCAGCAGACCCAACGCTCGTTGAAGGCGGGCTGTTTTGAGAACATGGTCTGCGATCTGCGCTCGATCATACGCGTGGCGCAGGGACGGCAGGGGCAACCTAGCGCGGTTATCCTGGATGGTCGCACGATGCGGGCCGCCTGCGAGAGCGGCCCGCGTGCCAATTGGCGAGCCTGCAAGGCGATGTCCGCCATGGTGAAGTATGACCCGGGTAAGTGGGGCGCCGCGGCGGCCATCGATCGCAACTATGAGGGTGGTGTTATCGGCTCGCCTCTGCCCAGCAGTTGGCAAACCGATACGCGCGCCGTCATCGATGGTTACATTAAGTTTGATACGGCGACGATTTTTATAAGAGCCCGACCACGTAGGAGTGTAGCCAGTTGATCAGATACATGCCGGAACGGCTCGGAAGGGTGGGTAATCGGGGGCATGGCTTAACCCAACATTGAGGAGATTTTCGATGGCTACAAAAAGTACAGAAAACCGTCTTGCGTGCAGAAGACGATCGCATTCGCACTGCGAGGCGGCAGAATGCACGGACCTAGCGTGCGGCGAAGGACACGCGATCCGCTCATGGTCCGGTTCGAAGCCATAAAGCGAAGCGGCAAGCCGGCTCCCCACCGCATGGCGTATGAGCGGTAAAAGAAGACTGAGCCTCGCCCGAAGGCGTCGCCATGCGGCAGATGGGAGTACCCATCATTGAGTGTGTGCGGAGCCAGTGCAAGACGGAGGGAGGCCGAGTCGTACAGCAGGATTGTTCCGGGTACGCTATTCCCGGCCGCACCGCCAATCTGGGGCCGCGTCCGGTAATATCCAGGGACCAGATCCCGAGTGCGTGATTGGCCCGGTGGAGAAAGAGATAGATCAGCAGCACCACTCCCGGTCCGAATTGCAAACGGCGCAGAACGGGTCGCACCTTCGTCCCCCTGATATCAGGCGTGAAGAGAACTCCTTTTCAGGAGCCGAAAAACAGCTGGCAGTAGCTGACTGGTCCTACGCATTCGTTGCTGCTTGCCTGGGGCAGGGAGGTGCACCCTACGACGATCAATCCCGCGAACACGGCAGCGATCCGAACTGCCGGGCGAATGCGCGACGAAGCCTTCTTGCCTACGGGCTGGCTGCGCGAAGCTGAGAGGCCTGTTGCCTCCTCATGGCGACAGGCTGTGTCGGCATTGTGTTTGGCCGGGATCGGGCTGTCGTGAAGATCGGATTGGTTCATTTGCACTTCCCTTTTCTTCAGGTACAAGCGAGGGAAGGGCGTGCGCGCCCTTCCACTTTCATCGAGGCATCGCGTGGACGTGAGCATGCCCAAATCACGTGCACACTCAATTGGCGATATTGACTGAAGTACCGCCGTTGGTGCCTCTGCTGGCAGCGTTTTGTTGGGCGAAATGCTGCTGCTTCATGCGGATAACCTGCGCTGTGAACAACGGGTTGACGTCTGGGTTCGAGGTTTCGGTGACGTAGTTCAGGCCACTCTGTTGCGCTTCAGACCTCTGCGTGGGTCTTGCCTTGAGCGAATGCGCCCGGCGACGCGAGAATGGCCAGTGAGATGGCGACCGCGGCAAATTTCTTCATTGCAAGCTCCTGAACATGTTGTGCGATACGCAACAAGGAGACGCCGTTTTGTCGCTGGCTATTCCCGCGCCTTAAAAAAATTCAGTTGACCGACCGTAATGTCAGTTCGCCCTCAACTAACCAGCGTCAAGCGGCGGGGCGGTATCTGCCACCTGTTCTGATCACGTCGCCGTGACGCGCCGATCATAGCGACCAAGTTGCTCGGCCACTGCCGCCAGCCAGGGTGACCGAGCCGACGGGTTTTTTCTAGATGTCGGGCGGGCCGGAATAAAACGGACGACGCGGCAGTCTAGCGCTTGAACCCAGCCGCTCCGGTCCACCGGATCATCCGGCGGACCGGAGC
>Ga0247692_1000250_pt1 | contig 12900 bp, 13 predicted proteins | sample CNK33_metaG_FD_183041 | JGI IMG/M metagenome (GOLD analysis project Ga0247692, IMG submission 183041) | Soil microbial communities from Purdue University Martell Research Forest, Indiana, United States - CNK33 | ecosystem: Environmental > Terrestrial > Soil > Temperate forest > Bulk soil...
GGCTGTAGCTCGCGAAGTGTATGATGTGTCCGGCGCAGGCGACACCGTGATCGCGACGCTCGCCGTGATGCTCGGCGCGGGCCTGCCGCTCGACGAAGCCGTGTCGCTCGCGAATCGCGCAGCGGGGATCGTGGTCGCCAAGCTCGGCACGGCCACCGTCGACTACGACGAACTCTTTCATCATTGATGCCGCGCGCGCCAGCTTGATCGCGCGGCGCGCGGTTCATCTCCGCATCCGTTGACTCTCTTCACAGCAGGACGATCATGACACTCATCGTCACCGGCGCGGCTGGTTTTATCGGCAGCAATATCGTCAAGGCGCTCAACGAGCGCGGCGAAGACCGCATCATCGCCGTCGACAATCTGACGCGCGCCGACAAATTCAAGAATCTCGTCGACTGCGAAATCGACGACTATCTCGACAAGACCGAATTCGTCGAGCGCTTTGCGCGCGGCGACTTCGGCAAGGTGCGTGCGATTTTCCACGAAGGCGCCTGTTCGGACACGATGGAAACCGACGGCCGCTACATGATGGACAACAACTTCCGCTATAGCCGCGCGGTGCTCGATGCGTGTCTCGCGCAAGGCGTGCAGTTTCTGTATGCGTCTTCGGCGGCGACGTACGGCGGCTCGACGCGCTTCGTCGAAGAGCGCGAAGTCGAAGCGCCGCTCAACGTGTACGGCTACTCGAAGTTCCTGTTCGACCAGGTGATCCGCCGCGTGCTGCCCACCGCGAAAAGCCAGATTGCGGGCTTTCGCTACTTCAACGTGTACGGGCAGCGCGAGGCGCACAAGGGTCGCATGGCGTCCGTCGCGTTCCACAACTTCAACCAGTTCCGCGCCGAAGGCAAGGTCAAGCTGTTCGGCGAGTACAACGGCTACGCAGCGGGCGAGCAGACGCGCGATTTCGTATCCGTCGAAGACGTGGCGAAGGTCAACTTGTATTTCTTCGATCACCCGGAGAAGTCGGGCATCTTCAATCTGGGCAGCGGACGCGCGCAGCCATTCAACGATATCGCATCGACAGTCGTCAACACGCTGCGCGTGCTCGACGGCGAGGTCGCGTTGTCGCTGGCGGAGCTGGTGCAGCGCGGGCTGATCGAATACGTCCCGTTCCCCGATGCACTGCGCGGCAAGTATCAGTGCTTCACGCAGGCTGACCAGACGAAACTGCGCGCAGCGGGCTATGACGCGTCGTTCCTGACCGTGCAGGAAGGCGTCGACCGCTACGTGCGTTGGCTATTCGGCCAGGTGTAAATCGTTCGTACACCTCTCTACACTGGAGTCTCCCGGTTGGTGATCGTCACCAGCCGGTGTTTCAGGGAGATTCCACATGTTCAAAAAAATCCTCGTTACGGCGGCCATGCTCGCCGCTTTCGGCCAGGCGATCGCGTCGGTCGACGTCAATTCCGCTAACGAATCCGCGCTGCGCGGCATCAAGGGCATTGGTCCCGCGAAGGCCAAGGCCATTCTCGACGAACGCGCGGCGCACGGTCCGTTCAAGGACGCGGCGGATCTCAGCAAGCGGGTCAAGGGTCTGGGCGGTCATACCGTCGAGCGTCTGCAGGCCGAGGGCCTCGCTGTCGGCACGTCGGGCGCTGGTGCGACGGCTGTCGCTGCTGCTGGCGCACAGGCTGCGGTGCCGAACACGAAAGCCGCGCCCGCCGCGAAGAACGACACGGCCGTGGTCGTCAAGAAATAGCCTTTTGATCTGACCGCATCAAGCGGACGCCCGATGCGTATTCCCGCGCGCGGCGGGCGTTCGTCTTGAGCTCGACTCTTCATGGGCGGGGGTTGTCACAAACCTCCCTTCAGCCGTCACTCAGATGACTGGCTCCCGCGGCAGATCCAGCCTGCCGCGGTTTTTTGCGCTTCTCCCGGTGCGCTGCGCAATGGAAAACTGGCGCTGACGCATCCATGTGCGCATCAGGGGCTGCCGGCAGCACGACGCCCGGTAGTTTAGAATCGACGGATTCAAGACTTCGCGCACCGTCACAGCACGCACCGATATGGCTTACAAAACGATTGAAGACACGATCGGCAATACGCCCCTCATTCAGCTCGTCCGCCTCGTGGACGACGACATCCGCAGCCGCAACAACGTGGTGCTCGGCAAGCTGGAGGGCAACAATCCGGCCGGTTCGGTGAAGGACCGCCCGGCGCTTTCGATGATCAAGAAAGCGGAGCAACGCGGACGCATCAAGCCGGGCGACACGCTGGTCGAAGCGACGAGCGGCAACACGGGCATCGCGCTCGCGATGGCGGCGGCGATCAAAGGCTACAAGATGATCCTGATCATGCCCGAGGACCTGTCGCTGGAGCGTCGTCAGAGCATGGCCGCATATGGCGCGGAGATCCTGCTGACGCCCGTCACGGGCGGCATGGAGTACGCACGCGATCTCGCCGAGCAGATGCAGCGCGAAGGCAAGGGCATCATCCTCGACCAGTTCGCCAATCCGGATAATCCGCTCGCGCATTACGAAGCGACGGGCCCCGAAATCTGGCGCGACACGGAAGGCCGCATTACGCATTTCGTGTCGGCGATGGGCACGACGGGCACGATCATGGGCGTGTCGCAGTATCTGAAGGAACGGAATCCGGGAATCGAAATTATCGGTGCGCAGCCGGAAGAGGGCTCGCGCATTCCGGGCATCCGCAAATGGCCGGAAGCGTATCTGCCGAAGATTTTCGACCGCAGCCGTGTCGATCGCGTTGAGAACGTGAGCCAGGCGGCGTCGGAGGCAATGGCGCGCCGGATGGCGGCCGTCGAAGGCGTGTTCTGCGGCATTTCGTCGGCGGGTGCGTGCGAAGTGGCGCTGCGCATCGCGCGCCAGGTCGAGAACGCGACGATCGTGTTCATCGTCTGCGATCGCGGCGACCGTTATCTGTCGACGGGCGTGTTCCCCGCGTGATGCAACTCGCCGTGCGCGGCGATGTCAGCAAAAGCAAAACGCCGGCGGAAGCCGGCGTTTTCGCATGGAATGAAAACGACCGCGGCTATTCCGACGCGGCGGGCGTCGAAGCATTGCCCGCTTCCGTCGCGGCCATCTGCGCTTTCACGCGCTCGCCAAGCTGATACACGGCCAGCGCATAGAAAAAGCTGCGGTTATAGCGCGTGAGCACGTAGAAGTTCTTCAGGCCCAGCGTGTACTCCGTCGGCCGGCCCGGCGAAGGCAGATCGACCACGGTCACGGGCGTGCCCGCTTCCGTGCGCGTATCGAGGCCCGGCTCGTTCATCAGCATGCCCGCCTTCAGCAGTTGCTGCAGCGACCAGCGCGGCTCCGGCGCGCCCGTCGCGGCCGCTTGCGCGATGCCGAGGCTGCCCGTATCGGTGGCGATATTCCACACGACGGGGCGGCCCGTTTCCCAGCCATTCTTACTCAGATAATTCGCGACGCTGCCGATCGCATCGGCCTGGCTCGTGCGCAGATCGATCCGCTTGTTGCCGTCGTAGTCGACCGCGTATTGAACGATGCTGCTTGGCAGAAACTGCGGAATGCCGATCGCGCCAGTGTACGAACCGAGCACGGTGGTCGGATCGATTTGAGAATCGCGCGTCCACACCAGGTAGTCTTCGAGATTCTTGCGGAACGTCATCATCCGGTCCGCGCGATTCGGCGTGTTCGGGTAATCGAACGAGAGCGTGGTCAACGCGTCGAGCACGCGGAAGTTGCCCATGTAGCGCCCATAGATGGTCTCGACGCCAATAATGCCGACGATCACTTCAGGCGGCACGCCATATTGCTCGTACGCGCGTTGCAGCGTCGCCTGATTCGCGCGCCAGAATTTCACGCCCGCGTTGATGCGTACCGGGTCGAGAAAGCGCCCCTGATACACGCGCCAGTTCTTGACCGACGGCGTCGGCGACGGCGTCACGAGCTTCACGGCCGTCGCCGAATAGCTGACGCGCGCGAACAGCGCGTGCAGTGCGGCCGGATCGAAGCCCTGACGCGCGGCCATGTCGTTGATGAACGAATCGACATCGGCGTTGTTCGCGTAGCGCTGCGGCACGATCTCTTCTTCGAACGTCTGTCCTTGCGTCGGTTGCTCGGGCTGAGCCTGCGCGAGCTGCACGCGCGGCTTGCTGACGGTCTGCGCCGAAGCCGGGCCGACTCCCGCGAACGCGCACCATGCGATGGACAGTGCGGCGGCTACAGTCGTTGCGCGTAGCCGAAATGGTGCGGACGGAGCAAGCTTGACGGTCATGGTGAACTGGGATGTGGGCGGGCAAAAAAAGTTACGGGGCAGTATACCCGACGGGGTTCGCGAAACTGTGCAGAAGCGTTGCGGCATCACGGTCTCGGCGCATCGTGTGGTAACTTCGTAGTATTCGCGCAACCTGCTTGCGTCAATGGACGGAGACATGCAGTGCGCTTTCGCAATTCGCGAGGCGCGCTGCCCGAAATCAACACATGGCAACCGGTTTCTTTTCACACGCAGACTGTCTGCAACATGAGATGGGTCAATGGCATCCCGAATGCCCGGCCCGGTTGCAGGCAATCGAAGACCAGCTGATCGCGAGCCGCATCGGCGAGCTGATCGAGCGCGAGTCCGCACCGCTTGCCGACGAAGCCGCGCTGTTGCGCGTGCATACGAAGGCACACGTCGACTACATCCGCGAGCGTGCGCCGAGCGAGGGCTACGCGGAGATCGATCCCGACACGTCGATGAACCCGCATACGTGGAACGCCGCGTTGCGCGCAGCGGGCGCGGCTGTCGCGGCGACGGATGCGGTGATCGAAGGCCGTTACGACAATGCGTTTTGCAGCGTCCGGCCGCCTGGCCATCACGCCGAGCCGGCGCGCGCGATGGGCTTCTGCTTTTTCAACAACGTCGCGATTGCCGCGCGCCATGCGCTCGAAGTGCACGGGCTCGAGCGTGTCGCGATCATCGATTTCGACGTGCATCACGGCAACGGCACAGAGGCTGCGTTTTCGAACGACTCGCGCGTGCTGATGTGCAGCATCTTCCAGCATCCGTTTTATCCGTTCACGGGCGCCGACAATCAGGCGCCGAACATGTGCAATGTGCCGATTGCCGCACGCTCGAAGGGCATGGTCGTGCGCGAGGCCGTTGACATGATCTGGCTGCCGCGTCTCGACGCATTCAAGCCGCAGATGCTGTTCGTATCGGCGGGTTTCGACGCGCATCGCGAGGATGATCTCGGCAACATGGCGCTCGTCGAGGACGACTATGCGTGGATCACGGAGCAGATTCGCCAGATTGCGGCGAAGTACGCGAAAGGGCGCATCGTCAGCTGTCTGGAAGGCGGCTACAACCTGTCGGCGCTGGGGCGCAGCGTCGTCGCCCACGTCCGGGCGCTCGCCGATATCTGAAGACGGGCGGCGCGCATCGGAAGAGAGGCCATCACATCATGAGTGCAGACGCAGCGGCTCCACTGATCGAAGTCACGCAAGACGCTTATGACCTGCGCGGCGTCGTGCGTCTCACGCTGAACCGTCCGGATGCGTTCAACGCGCTTTCCGAGGCGCTGCTCGACGGCATGCAGACGCATCTCGCCGATATCGCGAAGAGCGACGCGCGTGTCGTCGTGATCGCGGGCGCGGGCCGCGCGTTTTGCGCCGGGCACGACCTAAAGGAAATGCGCGCGGCGCCGTCGCTCGATTACTACCAGTCGTTGTTCGCGCGCTGCACGAAGATGATGCTGTTGATCCAGCGCATGCCGCAGCCGGTGATCGCGCGCGTGCATGGTACGGCGACGGCGGCGGGCTGTCAGCTCGTCGCGATGTGCGATCTCGCCGTCGCGGCGGATACAGCGCGCTTCGCCGTGTCGGGCGTCAATCTCGGGCTGTTTTGCGCGACGCCGTCGGTGCCTCTGTCGCGCAACCTGTCGCGCAAGGCCGCGCTCGAAATGCTGCTGACGGGCGACTTTATCGACGCAATGGCGGCGAAGCAGCAAGGTCTCGTGAATCGCGTGGTGCCGCTCGACATGCTCGATGCCGAAGTCGCCGCGCTCGCGAAGAACATTTGCGCGAAGCCGCGCGCAGCTGTCGAAGCAGGCAAGGGCTTGTTTTACAGACAACTCGAAATGGGCATCGAAGCCGCGTATCAACTGGCCGGGCAGACGATGGCCTGCAACATGATGGACGAATCGGCGCTCGAAGGCGTGCAGGCGTTCATCGACAAACGGCCGCCCGACTGGCCGCGCACGTCGGGCCGCTAGGCCAGCCTATTCCGACCGTTTCAAAATCCACGCGATGAGCGCGTCGATCACGCGCTCGCGGTCGAGATCGTTCATCGTCTCGTGATAGCTGCCTTCATAGAGCGTCAGCGTCTTGTCGGGCGAGCCGGCGTGTGCCCCGAAGTCTCGGCTGCCGTCAGGTTCCGTGAGTTTGTCTTTCGTGCCGTGCCAGATCAGAAGCGGCGTGCGCAGGCCCACGCGTCCGCGTTCGATGCGCTGCATCGCGAGCAGCAGTTCGGCGCCCGTGCGCGCGGGAATCGCGCCGTGATGCACGAGGGAATCGTTGCGGTTCGCGTCGACCACGCTCGGGTCGCGCGACAGCAGCGCCGCGTCGATTTTCATCGCCGGGAAGGTGGGCCACGCGCGGCTGATCTTCTGGCTCAGCGCCAGCATCCAGCGCGGCACGTCGCGGCCCGGCGCGAGCGCGGGACTGGACAGGATCAGCCCGTTCAAATGGCGCCGTTGCGCCGACTGCTTTTCGATCGCGTAAAGCGCCGCGATCGCGCCGCCCATGCTGTGACCCATCAGGAACAGCGGGCCGTCGTTGCGGGCGGCCTCGGTGACGAGCGCGTCGGCGTCGAGCAGATACTCGTCGAAGCGTTCGATCCACGCGCGCCGGCCCGGCGCATCGCCATGTCCGCGCAGATCGATGGCGATCAATTCGATCCCATTCGCATTGAGTGCCTGCGCGAGCGGCGCATACCGTCCCGCGTGCTCGGCGAGACCGTGGACCAGCGCGACCGTCGCGCAGCGCAGCCCCGCCGCGCGCCACCGATAGAGCGGCAGTTCGAGGCCGTCGCGCGTGAGGGTCACCGTGCGTTCAGGGTTCCGCGCGGCGGAAGCGGCGGTTTGGGAGGTCTCCATGAGCATTCGTCCGATGTTTGTGGGTTGCGCTCGATCATAGCGGCATGCGCATGACCGTTCGCATCCGATGAAACGGAGCCATCCTCTAATTCCACTGTGTTATGAAAGATGGCGAATTGATTATTAAAGGATATGACGCGACTGCGGTAAAATTACGGGCTCAAATCCCAATAAAAGTCACGGCGGCCGGTGCCCGGGGCGTACAACGCTCGATGGCAAGTCCGCCGTTTCGTTTTTCATGATCGAACTACGCAACCTATCGCAGCGTTTTCCGGGGCCACGGGGCTGGATCGAAGCGCTGCACAACGTCAATCTGTCGATTCCTCGCGGTGAGGTGTTCGGCATCATCGGGCGGAGCGGCGCCGGCAAGAGCACGCTGGTCCGTACGATCAACCTGTTGACGCGCCCGACGGAAGGCAATGTCGTCATCGACGACAGCGATCTCACGACCATGCCCGCCGGGCAACTGCGGGAGGCGCGCCGCGAGATCGGCATGATCTTCCAGCACTTCAATTTGCTGTCGTCGCGCACGGTGTACGACAACGTCGCGCTGCCGCTCGAACTGGCCGGCATGAAGCGCGCGGAGATCGAGGCGCATGTGCTGCCGCTGCTCGATCTGGTCGGCCTGTCGGCCCAGAAGGACCGCTATCCGTCACAGATCAGCGGCGGGCAGAAGCAGCGCGTCGGCATTGCCCGCGCGCTCGCGAGCAAGCCGAAAGTCCTGCTCTCCGACGAAGCGACGTCCGCGCTCGACCCCGAAACGACTCGTGCGATTCTCGATCTGCTCAAGCGCATCAATCGCGAATTGAAGCTGACCATCGTGCTGATTACGCACCAGATGGAAGTCATCAAGCAGGTGTGCGACCGCGTCGCGGTGCTCGACAACGGCCGCGTGGTCGAAGAGGGCAAGGTCATCGACGTGTTCCTGCAACCGCACCACGAAGTCACGCGCGCGCTGATCGGCGACGTGATCGCCCAGGAGTTGCCGCCTGCGATGAAGGCGCGTGTCGCCGAGCGTCTGAAGACGGGCAGCGGCCATCTGCTGCGGCTCGCGTTCACAGGTTCGGGCGTCGATCAGCCGATTCTGTCGGAGACGATCCGCCGCTACGAACTGGACTTCAACATCCTGCACGGCCAGATCGACGAGATCCAGGGGCAGGCGTTCGGCTCGCTCGCGGTCCTCGCGGGCGGCGAGCCGACGAAGGTGGCGCAGGCGCTGACGTATCTGCGCGAACAGGGCGTGGTGGTCGAGGAGTTGTCGTATGTTGAGTGAAATGTTCGATATGTTCGTGCAGTCGTTCTGGGAGACGCTGATCATGGTCGGCATCTCGGGACTGATCGGCGCGGCCGTCGGCCTGCCGCTCGGCGTGCTGCTCTATCTGACCGACCGTCAGGGCGTGCTGCAGAACATCGCCGCCAATCGCGCGATGGGCGTGGTCGTCAATGCCGTGCGCTCGACGCCGTTCATCATTCTGCTCGTCGCGGTGATTCCGTTTACGCGGCTGGTCGTCGGTTCGTCGATCGGTACGGCGGCGGCCGTCGTGCCGCTGACGATCGCCGCCGCGCCGTTCATCGCGCGGCTCGCTGAGACGGCATTGCGCGAAGTCGATCGCGGGCTGATCGAGGCCGCGCAGGCAATGGGCGCAACCACCTCGCAGATCGTGTTCAAGGTGCTGCTGCCGGAGTCGCTGCCGGGCATCGTCGCGGGTCTGACGATCACCTTTGTCTCGCTGGTCGGCTATTCGGCGATGGCGGGCGCGATTGGCGGTGGCGGTCTGGGCGACCTCGGCATCCGCTACGGGTATCAACGTTTTCTGCCGGAAGTGATGGTGACGGTCGTCGTGATCCTGATCGTCTTCGTGCAGCTGGTGCAGTCGTTCGGGGATTGGTTCGTGCGTCGTTTGAGCCACAAATAAACAACTTTTAAAAAGACAAAGGTTTGGTCATGCAACGTCGTTTCATTTTGAAGGCCGCAGCCTTGCTGGGCGCGGCATCGCTCATCGGCGCATCATCGCTCGCATTCGCCGACGAATCGATCAAGGTCGGCGTGACGGGCGGCCCGCACGCGCAACTGATGGACGTCGTGAAGACGGTCGCGGCGAAGAACGGCCTGAACATCAAGGTCATCGAGTTCTCGGATTACGTGCAGCCGAATGCGGCGCTCGCGGGCGGCGACCTCGACGCGAACAGCTATCAGCACGACCCGTATCTGCAGGCGCAGGTGAAGGATCGCGGCTACAAGCTGATCAAGATCGCCGATACGGTCACATTCCCGATGGGCATCTATTCGAAGAAGGTGAAGACGCTGGCCGAACTGCCGGCGGGCGCGAAGATCGCCGTGCCGAACGATCCGACCAACGGCGGCCGCGCGCTGCTATTGCTGCAGAAGCAGGGCTTGATCAAGCTGCGCGCCGACGCGGGCCTGAAGGCGACGCCGCTCGATATCGTCGAGAACCCGAAGAAGCTGAAGATCGTCGAACTCGATGCCGCCCAAATTCCGCGCTCGCTCGGCGACGTCGACGCTGCCGCGATCAACACGAACTTCGCGATGGAAGCCGGTCTGAAGCCGAAGCAGGACGCCATCGCGATCGAAGATCCGAAGGGGCCCTACGTGAACGTCATTGCGATCCGAGAGGCGGACCGCAACAAGCCGTGGGTGGCGAAGCTGATCGCGGCTTACCACTCGCCGGAAGTGAAGCAGTTCATCGAAAGCAAGTTTGGCGGCGCGGTGATCGCGTCCTGGTGATCTGGAGTGGCGCCGCGTTATGTGGTGATGGGCGGCGCGCCGGACCGCTTTGTCTGAAGAATCGGTAGGAACCCGGGCTTGGCGTCCGGGTTTTTTTAGATATAGAATAGCACGACCGTTCGCTATTTCCGTCACCCCGTCGGGGAGCGATATCCTCAACATCAAGCAATCCCGGAGCGGCTGCCGCAGAGCCTGTCGCTATAATGTCCGTCGGGTTGACGTATTCGTAACTTTGGAGCGTGTGCATGAAAATCCTGGTGCCAGTCAAGAGAGTGGTTGACTACAACGTGAAGGTCCGCGTGAAGTCGGACAACACGGGCGTCGACATTGCGAATGTGAAGATGTCGATGAATCCGTTCGACGAAATCGCCGTCGAGGAAGCCGTGCGTTTGCGCGAAGCGGGTGTGGCGACGGAAGTGATCGCTGTGTCGGCGGGCGTGACGCAATGTCAGGAAACGCTGCGCACGGCGCTGGCGATCGGCGCGGATCGCGCGATCCTGATCGAATCGGGTGAAGACCTGCAGCCGCTGGCCGTGGCGAAACTGCTCAAGGCGCTGGTCGACAAGGAACAGCCGCAGCTGGTGATTCTCGGCAAGCAGGCCATCGACGACGATTCCAACCAGACGGGCCAGATGCTCGCTGCGCTGGCGAGTCTGCCGCAGGCGACGTTTGCGTCGAAGGTTGTCGTGGCGGATGGCAAGGCGACGGTGTCGCGTGAAGTCGATGGCGGCGCGGAAACGTTGTCGCTGACGTTGCCCGCAGTCATCACGACCGATCTGCGCCTGAACGAGCCGCGCTACGTGACGCTGCCGAACATCATGAAGGCGAAGAAGAAGCCGCTTGAAATCGTGAAGCCGGAAGACCTTGGCGTCGATGTCACGCCGCGTCTGAAAACGCTGAAGGTCAGCGAGCCGCCGAAGCGCTCGGCTGGTGTGAAGGTGGCCGATGTGAAGACGCTGGTCGAGAAGCTGAAGACCGAAGCCAAAGTGCTTTGATCGACGGACACGCGGAGACGAATGAAATGACGATTCTGGTAATTGCTGAACACGACAACGCGGCGCTGAAGGCAGCGACGCTCAATACGGTTGCTGCCGCGCAGAAGATCGGTGGCGACGTTCATGTGCTGGTGGCGGGTCACAACGCGCAAGGCGCGGCTGACGCGGCTGCGAAAGTGGCAGGCGTGGCGAAGGTGCTGCTTGCTGACGCGCCGCAACTGGCAGCAGGCCTCGCGGAAAACGTCGAGGCGACGGTGCTGAACATCGCGAAGGATTACTCGCACATCCTCGCGCCGGCTACGGCCTACGGCAAGAACATTGCGCCGCGTATCGCGGCGAAGCTCGACGTCGCGCAGATCAGCGACATCACGGCTGTCGACTCCGCCGATACGTTCGAGCGCCCGATCTACGCTGGCAACGCCATCGCGATCGTGCAATCTCAAGATCCCGTCAAGGTCATCACGGTTCGCTCGACGGGCTTCGATCCCGTTGCAGCGGAAGGTGGCAGCGCATCGGTTGAGAAGATCGAAGCGGCAGCCGATACGGGCATCTCGCAGTTCGTAAGCCGTGAAGTGACGAAGCTGGATCGTCCGGAACTGACGTCGGCGCACGTCATCGTGTCGGGCGGTCGTGGTCTGGGCAGCGGCGAGAACTACACGAAAGTGCTGGAGCCGTTGGCCGACAAACTCGGCGCGGCAATGGGCGCATCGCGCGCAGCCGTCGATGCCGGCTACGTGCCGAACGACTATCAGGTCGGTCAAACCGGCAAGATCGTCGCGCCGCAGCTTTACATCGCGGTCGGCATCTCCGGCGCGATCCAGCATCTGGCTGGTATGAAGGACTCGAAGGTCATCGTCGCAATCAACAAGGACGAAGAAGCGCCGATTTTCAGCGTCGCGGATTATGGCCTCGTCGGCGATCTGTTTACCGTCGTGCCGGAGCTGGTGAAAGAACTCGGCTGATAAAGCGACACGCCGCCTGACGGCGCACGACAGCAAAGCGAAGAGGCGCCAGGATGTTGAATCCAGCGCCTCTTTTTTCATCGGAGTCAGGGAGGAGACACACATGAGCTACACGGCACCCATCAAGGACATGATGTTCGCGATGCAGGAACTGGCCGGACTGGATGACATCGCAGCGCTGCCCGGCTTTGAAGATGCGAACGCTGAAACCGCACAAGCCGTGCTCGAAGAATCCGCGAAGCTGTGCGGCGAAGTGCTGGCGCCGCTGAACGTCGAAGGTGACAGGAACCCGAGCAGCTGGAAAGACGGTCACGTCACGGCGACGCCCGGTTTCGCCAATGCATTCCGCCAGTTTGCCGCAGGCGGCTGGCAGGGCGTGCAGCATCCCGTCGAGTACGAAGGCCAGGGCCTGCCGAAGCTGATCGCGACGGCCTGTATCGAGATGCTGAACGCGTCGAACCTGTCGTTCGCGCTGTGTCCGCTGCTGACGGATGGCGCGATCGAGGCGCTGCTCACGGCAGGCACGGAAGCGCAAAAGCAGACCTATGTGCCGAAGCTCATCTCGGGCGAATGGACTGGCACGATGAACCTCACCGAGCCGCAGGCGGGCTCCGATCTTGCACTGGTGCGCACGCGTGCCGAGCCGCAGGGCGATGGTTCGTTCAAGCTGTTCGGCACGAAGATTTTCATCACGTGGGGCGAGCACGACATGGCGGACAACATCGTCCACCTCGTGCTCGCGCGCACGCCGGATGCGCCTGAGGGCGTGAAGGGCATTTCGCTGTTCGTCGTGCCGAAGTTCCTCGTCAATGAGGACGGCTCGCTGGGTGAGCGCAACGACGTGCACTGCGTGTCGATCGAACACAAGCTCGGGATCAAGGCGAGCCCGACAGCCGTGCTGCAGTTCGGCGATCACGGTGGCGCGATCGGCCACCTGATCGGCGAGGAGAATCGCGGCCTCGAATACATGTTCATCATGATGAACGCGGCGCGTTTTGCAGTCGGCATGCAGGGCGTGGCCATATCGGATCGTGCGTACCAGAAGGCTGTGGCTTACGCGAAGGACCGCGTGCAGAGCCGGCCAGTGGACGGCTCCGCGAAGGAAGCCGTATCGATCATTCAACATCCCGA
>Ga0247692_1000251_pt1 | contig 12890 bp, 9 predicted proteins | sample CNK33_metaG_FD_183041 | JGI IMG/M metagenome (GOLD analysis project Ga0247692, IMG submission 183041) | Soil microbial communities from Purdue University Martell Research Forest, Indiana, United States - CNK33 | ecosystem: Environmental > Terrestrial > Soil > Temperate forest > Bulk soil | place...
AGCGTTAATCGGGCGGTTCCTGTCGCGACGACAGGGAGAGATGATGCAGAGCGTGATCGAGCGGCGCACTGTCGACGAGATGAAAGAGGTGCATGCGATACGTGTCGCGGTCGTCATCGCGACGAAAGGGCGTCCCGATGCCATACCCAATGCGCTGGCATTTCTCGCACGTCAAACGTTGTTGCCTTGTGTCGTCATTCTTTCCGCTACGAATGAAGCCGACGTCGGTGAAAAGTACCCGACGCCATTTCCCGTGATGCGTGTATTCGGATCAGCCGGTTTGCCCGCGCAAAGGAATCGTGCGCTCGATGCGCTCCCAGGCGATATCGACATCGTCGTATTCTTCGACGACGATTACGCGCCATGCCGCGACTGGATCGAGCAATGCGCGCGGATGTTCGAGTCCAATCCGGCCGTGCTCGGCGTGTCGGGAAAAACAGTGCAGGATGGTTCGAAAGGCTGTCCGCTGACGTGGGATAACGCCCGGCGCATCGTGACCGATGCGGAAAGCGAGGCGAGTGAGCCGCATGCGCTGACGCCTTGCATTTCTCTCTATGGCTGCAACATGGCGTGTCGCATGAGCGCAATGAGCGGCCTGCGTTTCGACGAACGGCTCGTGCTGTATGGCTGGCTCGAAGACAAGGACTTTTCATGCCGGCTGTCGAGCCGTGGTCCCATCGTGCGATGCGCGCAGATGAGCGGCGTGCATCTCGGCATGGCATCGGGCCGCGTGTCGGGGAAGCGCTTCGGCTATTCGCAAGTCGTGAACCCGAACTATTTGCGGCGCAAGGGCGAGATGTCGCGCAGTGAAGTGGCGCGCTATATCGCCAGGGCGCTTGTGATGAACGCGCTCAAGTCATTGAGACCCGAGCCGCATCTCGACCGTCAGGGACGCCTGATCGGCAACCTGCTCGGCCTGATCGCCATTGCTTCGGGATCGGGTGATCCGGAGCGGGCCGCGAAACTGTAGCGCAAAGGCGCGCAATCAGATCGTGCCGAACAACGCACGCGGACGATCGCGCAACGCTTGCGCGAGCGTTTGCAGCGCGCTCACCAGTTGCTCGCGCGAAGACGCGCACGCGAGATTGATCCGCACGCCATGCTCGACCTCCGCGCGATCAACCGCAAAGGCCGACGATGGCATCACGACTACGCCGCGCGCTTTCGCATTCGCGGCGAAATCGTCGGCGCGCCACGGCGGCGGCAGCTTGAGCCACACGAACATGCACGCGGGGTCGGACTCCAGCCACTCTTGCGGCAGAATCTGCCGCGCAAGATCGTGACGCACGCGGATCTCGGCGAGTTGCGCATCCATGATGCGTCGCGCGGTGCCGTCCTCGATCCAGATCGTCGCGATCAGCATCGACATCGGCGCGGGCATCCAGGCTGTGGTGCGCACCGCTTCGGCGGCGAGCGCGGAACGTTCGGGCGGACTGAGCAGATAGCCGAGGCGCAGCCCCGGCGCGAGTATTTTCGATGTCGCGGCGATGTGAAACGTCAGCTCCGGGCACAGGCTTGCAAGCGTAGGAAGACGCTGCGAGACGAGTGGACCGTAGACGTCGTCTTCGATGATCGCCACACCATGACGGCGCGCGATATCGACGAGCGCCACGCGTCGTTCGAGGCTCATCGTCGTCACGGTCGGGTTCTGCAGGTTCGGCACCGTGAAAATCGCCTTGACGGGCACGCGGCTGCAAATGCGTTCGACTTCATCCGTGATCAGCCCGTCGCGGTCGCTCGGCACGCTGACGATCTCGAACTGGAACACGGGTGCTAGCGCCTTCAGGCCGTAGTACGTGAGCCGGTCGGCAACGATCACGCCGTCCGTGCCGATCAGGCTGTTGAGCACGGCATAGAGGCCATGCTGCGCGCCGCTCGTGACGACGAGATGCTCCTGCGACGGCGTGAAGCCGGGCCCGGCCATCCACTTCGCGCCCGCCGCGCGCGCCCAGTCGGGACCTTGCGGCGGCTGGTATTCCTGTAGCGATGGATAGCGCGGATCGCGCGGCAGATCGGCGAGTGTCGTCGCGAGACACGACAGGAACTCACCCGTCGCCGGCCGGTTGACGGTGAGATCGATCGCGCCGCCTCGCGCCGCACTGGGCGCGCTCGCTGTTTCGACGCGCGGCATCGCGCCGCCCGTCACGAGCGAGCCGCGCCGCTTGCTGCCGATCACGAGGCCGCGCAGCTGCAATTCCTTGTACGCGCGCGACACCGTCGACACATTGATGCCGAGCTCGGTGGCGAGCTGACGCTGCGGCGGCAAACGGCTGCCCGGCGGATAGACCCCGCCGCGAATCTCGTCCTCGATCGACGCCGATACCTCGATATAGGTCGCGCGTTTTGTCTGGACGGGGTCGCCCTTTGTCTGGTCCGCCTCGGTTGCGGCACCGTTGCTGCGTGCTGCCTTGTGTCTGCCGGAAGCCATTGTCTCGTCCTGTCTCCATACAAAACAGGTTTTGTCTCCCTGTTTGTGCCAGTTCGCCGGATTTTATACCAGATACGCAGCCGTGCCATCGTTTTCGGGCTCGGCAAGGAGTGCGCCCAGCGAAGTCAGGGAAAGTCCTGGACCACACAATGAGGTTTTTAATTGCACACAAAAAACTGTTGTGTGATCCTTTGAGTCAGATTTTGTGTGGTTTGGAAATCGCAGATTTGAGGTGGAGGAGATTTCGCGTGGCAGAGAGCCGGTCACACTTTCACGCATCGCACGTCGCCGCCATGACGCGCTCGGTGATCCTGCGCGTGATCACGTTCTACGTCGGCTCGATGTTCCTGATTGCGTGCCTCGTGCCGTGGACCAGCATCGTGACGGGCCATTCGCCGTTTGTCGCCGCGCTGGAGACGATGCGCTTGCCGGGATCGGCTGACATCATGAACGCGATCGTGCTGGTCGCCGTGTTGTCCGCGCTAAATTCGGGGCTGTATGTGTCGTCGCGGATTCTGTTCCGCCTCGCGGGACGTGGCGATGCGCCACGCGCGCTGCTGCGCCTCACGCCATCGCGCGTGCCGCGTCTTGCGGTGCTGTTGAGCAGCGTGGTCGGCTATGTGGCGATCATCGCGGCCATCGTGTCGCCGCAGGGCGTGTTCCTGTTTCTCGTCAATGCGTCGGGCGCCGTGATGCTGTTCGTCTATCTCGCGACGGCGCTTGCGCAAATCCGCATCCGCCGACGTCTGCAACGCAACGGCGAGCAACCCGAACTGCCGATGTGGCTCTTCCCGTGGCTGTCGTATGCGGTTGTGGTGGCGATCGTCGGCGTGCTGGTCGCGATGGGCATGGATGGTGAACTGCAGCCGCAACTGATGGCGAGCATCGCGAGTCTCGCGGTCGCATCGGCAGCATGGCTGCTGGCGGCGAAACGGCGCAACGCGGATGACGGCACGCGCACGGGTTATCTCGCCGCAGTCGATGGGCGCGTATTGTCTGGAGAGCGTTGATGGCAGAGATCGGCATTGTCGGCGCGGGTTTTATCGGGCTTGCGAGCGCCGGCTGGCTGATGCGCGACGGGCACCGCGTCACGCTGTTCGATCCGTCCGGCGTTGCGCAGGGCGCGTCGTTCGGCAACGCGGGCACGTTCGCGCCGTATGGCTGCATTCCCGTGAACAATCCTTCCGTGTTTCGCGATCTGCCGCGTTTCCTGCTGTCGAGCGACAGCCCGTTCCGCTTGCGCTGGAGTTATCTGCCGCATCTGTTGCCGTGGCTCGTGCGCTTCATGATCAGCTCGACGCAGCGCCGCTACGAAGCGAGCGCAAGCGCGCTCGCCGCGCTGCTTGCGCAGGCTCAGGCCGGCTATGCACCGCTGCTCGAAGAACCCGCGCTCGCGAAGTACGTGCGGCCGCGCGAGTGCCTGTATCTGTATTCGAGCGGCGCGTCGTTCGATGCTTCGCGCGCTTCGTTGAACCTGCGCAAGCAACTTGGCGTGTCGTTTGACGTGTTGTCCGCCGCCGAGGTGCGCGAACTGGAGCCTTCGCTTGCGCCGATCTTCGAGCGCGGCGTGCTCTTTAGCGACAGCTGGCATTTCTCCGATCCGCAGGCCTTTCTGCTGTCGCTCTTCGACATGCTCGTGGCGCGCGGCCTCAAGCTCGAACGCAAGAGCGTGACCGCGCTTGCGCCCCCAGCGGAAGGCGTCACGTTGACGACCGATGACGGCACGCCGCGCCGCTTCGATCACGTCGTGATCGCGACGGGCGCGCGCTCCGCGAAGTTTGCGGCGCAATGCGGCGACCGCGTGCCGCTCGATACGGAGCGCGGCTATCACGTGCGCTATCGCGGCGCGTCACAACTGATTTCGCGGCCCGTCGGCTGGGCCGAACGCGGCTTTTACATGACGCCGATGGACGACGGCATTCGCGTCGCGGGCACGGTCGAACTGGGCGGCTTCAGCGACGTGCGCAACCGTTCGCTGCTGGACCTGCTGACCTTTTCGTCGAAACGCGCGTTGCCCGCCTTGCAGCAGCCCGACAGCTCGTGGCTCGGTTTCCGGCCCACGCTGCCCGACGGCGTGCCCGTGCTGGGCCGAGCAAGCGCGAACGAGCGTGTGATCTACGCATTCGGTCATCAGCATCTCGGGCTGACGCTTGCGGGTGTGAGCGGGCGCATCGTGGCCGATCTCATTGCGCGACGGGCACCGCCGCTGGACCTGTCGCGCTACGCGGCGACACGGTTTTGAGTGGATATGAATGGATACATACGGGGACGACTTCGACGCGTCGCGCATCGGGTCAGTCGACAGGCAAAGAGCGCGACATTACCAATCGACAGGAGCACATCATGAATCGACGTACATGGATCATCAGACTGGCGGCATGCGCCCTTGCAGCGCACGTTTCGTTCGCGTTTGCCGCCGATCCGGAAGTCGTCAAGATCGGCTTCGCGGGTCCGCTGACCGGGCCAGTCGCGCGGGTGGGCAAAGATCTGCAATACGGTGCGCAACTTGCGCTCGATGAGGAGAATGCGAAGAAACCGACGGTTGGCGGAAAGCCGGTCAAGTTCGTGCTTGATGTGCAGGACGATCAGGCGGATCCGCGCGTTGCGATTCAGGTCGCGCAGAAGCTGGTCGATGAAGGCGTCGTCGGCGTGATCGGCCACTACAACTCGGGATGCAGCATTCCGGCATCGACGGTCTACCACCAGGCCAACGTTGCGATGATCACGCCGGGTTCGACCAATCCACAGTTGACGAAGCAGGGCTTCAAGAACGTGTTCCGCACGATGGGCCATGACGGCGTCGGCGGCGTGGTCGCTGGCCACTTCGTGGTTGAGCAGATCAAGGCGAAGCGAATCGGCATCATCGACGATCGCACGGCCTTCGGGCAAGGTCTTGCCGACGCGTTCGAGAAGGGCGCAAAGGAAGCGAAGGGCAACATCGTCGACCGGGAGTTCACGAACGACAAGGCCGTCGATTTCCGCGCGATTCTGACTTCGCTGAAGAGCAAGAATGTCGATGTGATTTTCTTCGGCGGGCTGGACGAACAGGGCGCGATGCTGGTCAAGCAGATGCGCTCGCTCGGCATGCAGGCGCAACTGTTCGGCGCGGGCGCGCTGAAGAGCAACGCGTTCCTGCAGATCGCTGGCCCGGCGGGGGAGGGCACGCAGGATCTGGAGCCGGGTCCGGCACTGGACAAGCTTCCTGCGGCGCAGGAATTTGGCAAGCGCTACAAGGCACGATTCAATCAGGATGTCGAACTGTATGCGCCGTTTGCGTACGATGCTACGCTCGCGATGCTCAAGGCGATCCATGACGCGAACTCGCTTGACCGGCAGAAGATCGTCGATAGCCTGGCGAAGGTCAATGTGACCGGCATTACCGGCAAGATTGCTTACGATCCGTACGGTGATCTGATCAAGCCGCCCTATACGCTGTTCGAGGTCCAGAAGGGGCAATGGAAGAGCATCAAGACCGTTGGTGGCAGCGGCGTTTAGGTGTTCTCGATTGAGGGACCGCGGCAATCCGGACAGCGGGGTCAGTGGAATTGCTGAATCCGCTGCTGCTACAACGCGCTGATCGGGGCGACCTTCGTGGGCTTCTGGCTACCGGGCTTCGTGTACTTTTAACTCGCCGGGCACCGACGCGAGTTCGCGCTGCCCGGCGAGCTGATCGGGTCTGAAGGCGCTGAAGGCGGAACCTTCACTTGATTGAGTGAGGAGCAAGTCATGACGTATAAGCAAACGGTCGGCGGCCGCACCTATCAGTTCGGTGATCTCAAGGACCTGATGGCGAAGGCGACCCCAGCCCGCTCCGGGGATTATCTTGCCGGCATCGCCGCAGCGGACGACGAGGAACGCGTCGCCGCGCAGATGACGCTCGCCGAAGTGCCGCTGCGAACGTTTCTGAATGAACTGCTCATCCCTTATGAACAGGATGAAGTGACGCGGCTCATCATTGATGAGCACGACACTGCTGCCTTCGCTCCCGTCAGTCACCTGACGGTGGGCGACTTCCGCAACTGGCTGCTCTCGGATGCGGCGGACGGGAAAGCGTTGACGACGCTGTCTCCCGGACTGACTCCGGAGATGGTCGCAGCCGTGTCAAAGATCATGCGGGTCCAGGACTTGATCCTGGTGGGTCAGAAGTGCCGGGTGGTGACCCGATTCCGTAACACCATCGGCCTCAAGGGGCGGTTGTCCACACGCCTTCAGCCCAACCACCCGACTGATGATCCAACCGGAATCGCCGCCAGTGTGGTCGACGGACTCATGTACGGCAGCGGTGACGCGGTGATCGGCATCAATCCCGCGACCGACAGCATCGCAGCGGTCACGACGCTCATACATATGCTGGACAACATTATCGCCAAGTATGAGATCCCTACCCAGTCCTGCGTGCTAACCCACGTGACCACCAGCATCGAGGCCATCAACCGCGGCGCGCCGCTGGATCTGGTGTTTCAGTCGATCGCCGGAACCGAGGCGGCCAACGCCAGCTTCGGCGTCAACCTGCGCGTCCTCGAGGAGGGTCACAGTGCCGCGCTGTCCCTCAAGCGCGGTACGGTGGGCGACAACGTGATGTATTTCGAAACCGGTCAGGGTTCCGCGCTGTCGGCGAACGCCCACCACGGCGTGGATCAGCAGACCTGCGAAGCGCGGGCCTATGCCGTGGCGCGCAAGTTCAAGCCGCTTCTGGTGAACACGGTGGTCGGCTTTATCGGCCCCGAGTATCTCTATGACGGCAAACAGATCATCCGCGCCGGCCTTGAGGACCATTTATGCGGCAAGCTCCTCGGCGTGCCGATGGGCTGCGACGTCTGCTACACCAACCACGCCGAGGCCGACCAGAACGACATGGACATGTTGCTCACGCTCCTGGCCGTGGCGGGGGTCACCTACGTCATGGGCATCCCCGGGTCGGATGACATCATGCTCAACTACCAGACCACGTCGTTCCACGACGCGCTGTACGTGCGGAAAGTGCTTGGTCTCAGCCCCGCGCCGGAATTCGACGTCTGGCTGCACAGCATGGGCGTGTTCGAGGCGGGCGAGGGGCTGCAGCTCTCCGATGCGCTGCCCCATCCTTTCCGGCATGCGTTGGCGCACCTGGCATAAGGAGGTTGCGATGGACAAGCCATCTAAAGCGCTCGTGGTCGTCAACCCGTGGCAGAAGCTGCGCCAGTTCACCGAGGCGCGCATTGCCCTCGGACGCGCGGGTACGAGTCTGCCTACCCAGCCGCATCTGGAATTCCAGTTCGCCCACGCCCGCGCGCGGGATGCCGTGCACCACCAGCTCGAGATCGAGCCCTTGCGCGCGGCGCTTACGCAGCGTGGACACGGGGTCATGGTTCTGCACAGCGCCGCTGGCGACCGTCAGATCTATCTGCAGCGGCCGGACCAGGGCCGGCGGTTGGATGCCGCATCGCGCCGAATCCTGGAAGAGCGGGCGAAAGGTCTCCCGGACGGGTACGACGTGGTGTTCGTGATCGCCGACGGACTGTCCGCATTCGCCATTCGGGAGAATGTCATCCCGCTACTGGACGTGGTGCTGCCCAGACTCGCGGACGAAGGGTGGCGCGTTGCGCCGCTCGTCATTGTGGAACAGGGTCGGGTAGCCGTCGGCGATGAGGTGGGAGCGCTCCTGGGGGCGCAGATGGTCGCCATCGTGATCGGTGAGCGTCCGGGCCTGAGTTCGCCGGACAGCATGGGGATATACCTCACGTACCAACCGGGAGTCGGTACCACCGATGCCTGCCGCAACTGCATCTCGAACGTGCGCCGGGCAGGGATGAGCTACGAGCTGGCCGCTCACAAGCTTATCTACCTGATGAGCGAAGCGCGAAGCCGCAAACTCACCGGTGTGTCGCTTAAGGACGAGGCGGAGGCACTGCAGCGCGTTGCCGCACCCGGCAGCAACTTTCTGACAGAGACGGACTGACGAAGGGCCGTCCCAGGCGCCGCCCAGCTGCCCAAAGGTGGGCTCGTGATGATGCCACGCGGGCAATTCATTCGGACACTGGCCGGCAGCGCTGCGGGGCCAACCAGAACAGGACAGATGGCGCATGCAGACATAGCCGTCTGGTGGTCTTCTTTCGACTCACACCAGGAGGATACGATGATTTATCCCAACCCCTCACATCCAGGCAGCAAGGTGTCGTTCAAATCCCAGTACGAAAACTTCATCGGCGGTAAGTGGGTGCCCCCTGTGAAAGGTCAATATTTTGACAACGCTTCTCCGGTCACAGGCCAGCCATTCTGCAAGGTAGCGCGTTCTTCCGCTGAAGACATCGAGCTTGCGCTTGATGCCGCCCACGCTGCGCGAGATGCGTGGGGCAAAACCCCGGTGGCGCAACGGGCCCGCATCCTTAACCGGATCGCGGACCGCATGGAAGAGAATCTGGAGATGCTGGCCGTCGCGGAGACGTGGGACAACGGCAAACCCGTGCGTGAAACACTGGCGGCCGATATTCCGCTGGCCATCGATCATTTCCGCTACTTCGCGGGATGCATCCGCGCGCAGGAGGGCACGCTCGGCGAAATCGACGAGAATACCGTCTCGTATCAGTTCCACGAGCCTCTTGGCGTGGTCGGCCAGATTATTCCATGGAATTTCCCGCTTCTGATGGCCGCGTGGAAACTGGCGCCTGCGCTTGCTGCCGGCAACTGTGTGGTGCTGAAGCCGGCCGAACAAACACCCGCTGGAATCCTTGTCCTGCTTGAGCTCATTCAGGACCTGCTGCCTGCAGGTGTGCTGAACGTCGTCAATGGCTTCGGGCTCGAAGCAGGAAAACCTCTTGCCTCCAACAAACGCATCGCCAAGATTGCCTTTACGGGGGAGACGACCACTGGCCGCCTCATCATGCAGTACGCCTCGGAGAACATCATCCCGGTCACACTCGAACTCGGCGGCAAGTCTCCCAATATTTTTTTCGAGGACGTGTGCGATACGGACGATGAGTTCTTCGACAAGGCTGTCGAAGGGTTCGCCATGTTCGCTCTGAATCAGGGGGAGGTCTGCACCTGCCCGTCGCGCGCCCTGGTCCAGGAATCCATCCAGGACAGATTCATGGAGCGGGTAGTAGAGCGCGTGAAGAACATTAAACAGGGCAACCCGCTCGATACGGAGACCATGATCGGCGCCCAGGCATCTTCAGAACAACTGGAAAAGATTCTCTCGTACTGCGATATTGGCGCGCAGGAAGGCGCCCAGTGTCTCCTCGGCGGGGAAAAGGCGGTCGTCGGCAGTGACATTGGGTGTGGCTACTACATGCAACCGACGATTTTCAAAGGCCACAACAGGATGCGCATTTTCCAGGAGGAGATCTTCGGCCCCGTCGTCGCCTTCACGACTTTCAAGGATGAAGCCGAAGCGCTCGCCATCGGCAACGATACGCTATTCGGTCTGGGGGCCGCGGTTTGGACGAGAGATATCAATATCGCCTACCGGATGGGGCGAGGACTTCAGGCTGGCCGCGTCTGGACGAACTGCTATCACCTCTATCCGGCTCACGCCGCTTTTGGCGGCTACAAGAAGTCCGGAATAGGCCGGGAGACGCACAAGATGATGCTGGATCACTATCAACAAACCAAAAACCTCCTCGTAAGTTACAGCCCGAAGGCGATGGGCTTCTTCTGATCTGTTGAGCGGCCTGGCGCGTGCGTACCGAATCCGGACCAGGCATCCGGATTTTCGTTGCGGGGATTTCGATGGAAGCGGGAAGAGCCGTACTAACGGAGCCTGCCTTGCCGTTGATTGACATGCTGAAGGCTGAATTTGGCCCTTCGGTCTTCCACCAATCGGGAGGCTGCTGTGATGGCAACTCACCTTGTGCTACTCCGAAGATCGAAGGCGAGTGGATTTGGGTGGTGACTTCTTTGCGTCATCACAGTATCCATCGCGGGGTCTCACAGAGGTGGGCCGCGTTTTGCCGTGAAAAGCTGCGGGTTCGGTGACTCGCTGCTCAATGGTACCTCGTGGTCGACTTTCTGTATTGAACGTGGATGTCACGGGACGTTGTTGACCCAGCCATCTAGTGACGTTCAAGTTGCAGGGCATTTCGCTGCCCGCTTTTTCGCTTGAATAGCATTACAGGCCAAGGAGCATTAAATGGATATCTTCATCCAGCAGATCCTCAACGGACTGGTGCTTGGTAGTGTCTACGCCATCATCGCACTGGGCTACACGATGGTGTACGGCATTCTCGGCATCATCAACTTCGCGCACGGCGACATCCTGATGGTCGGGGCGATGGTTGCCCTGTCCTGTATCGGGGTATTGCAGAACCACTTTCCCGGTCTCGGCAATATACCGACGCTGTGTATCGCGCTGGTCATAGCGGCCATTGTCTGCGCGGCGGTGGGCTACACGATCGAGCGGGTGGCGTACCGGCCGCTGCGCAAGGCGCCGCGTCTCGCCCCGCTGATCACCGCGATCGGCGTGTCGATCCTGCTGCAGACGCTCGCGATGATGATCTGGTCGCGCAACCCGCTGCCGTTCCCGCAGCTTCTGCCGACCGATCCGCTCAACGTGATCAAGGCCACCGATACGACGCCGGGCGCCGTGATCTCGATGACTGAAATCGTGATCATCGTCGTCGCGTTCCTCGTGATGGCGGGCCTGCTGCTCCTCGTGCACAGGACGAAGCTCGGCCGCGCGATGCGCGCGATCGCCGAGAACCCGGGCGTCGCCTCGCTGATGGGCGTGAACCCGAACTTCGTGATCTCGGCGACCTTCATGATCGGCTCGGCGCTCGCAGCGCTGGCGGGCGTGATGATCGCGTCGGAATACGGCAACGCGCACTTCTATATGGGCTTCATTCCCGGCCTCAAGGCATTTACGGCGGCGGTGCTCGGCGGTATCGGCAACCTCGGCGGCGCAATGGTCGGCGGCGTGATTCTCGGTCTGATCGAACAGCTGGGTGCCGGCTACATCGGCAACCTCACGGGTGGCGTGTTCGGCAGTAACTATCAGGACGTGTTCGCGTTCATCGTGCTGATCATCGTGCTGGTGTTCCGTCCGTCGGGCCTGCTTGGCGAACGTGTCGCGGATCGTGCGTAAGGGAAAGGAGCAAACACAATGACCTCTATTCAACCAATCGGGCCGTCCACGACGCTCATCCCTGAACGGAATATGACGAAGACGCTGGTGGTGGGCATCATCACCGCCGTGTTCGTGATTGCCGCGCCGATGATCATCGGCACCGCTGGCGGCAACTACTGGGTCCGCGTTCTGGACTTCGCGATGCTGTATGTGATGCTCGCGCTAGGCCTGAACGTAGTGGTCGGCTTCGCCGGCCTGCTGGACCTGGGTTACATCGCGTTCTACGCGGTGGGCGCGTACACGGCCGCATTGTTGAGTTCGCCGCACCTGTCGTCGCAATTCGAATGGATCGCGCATCTCGCGCCGGGCGGGCTGCATGTGCCGTTCTGGATCATTGTGCCGTGCGCAATGGGGGTCGCTGCGTTCTTCGGTGTGATTCTCGGTGCGCCGACGCTGCGTCTGCGTGGCGACTACCTTGCCATTGTGACGTTGGGCTTCGGGGAAATCGTCCGGATCTTCCTGAACAACCTCGATCGTCCGGCCAACATCACCAACGGTCCGAAGGGCATCACGGGCATCGACCCGATCCACGTCGGCGACTTCAGTCTCTCGCAGACGCACTCGCTGTTCGGCCTGACGTTCCCGTCGGTGTACTCGTACTACTACGTGTTCGTGCTGTGCGCGCTGTTCGTGATCTGGGTGTGTACGCGTCTGCAGCACTCGCGCATCGGCCGCGCATGGGCCGCCATCCGCGAAGACGAAATTGCCGCGAAGGCGATGGGCATCAACACCCGTGACGTGAAGCTGCTCGCGTTCGCGATGGGCGCGTCGTTTGGCGGCCTGTCGGGCTCGATGTTCGGCATGTTCCAGGGCTTCGTGTCGCCGGAATCGTTCACGCTGCCGGAATCGATCGTCGTGCTGGCGGCCGTGGTGCTGGGCGGCATGGGCCACATTCCGGGCGTGATTCTCGGCGCGGTGCTGCTCGCCGTGCTGCCGGAATTCCTGCGCTCGACGATGGGTCCGCTGCAACACCTGATCTTCGGTCACGAAGTCGTCGACACGGAAGTGATCCGTCAGCTCGTCTACGCACTCGCGATGGTGCTGATCATGCTGTACCGCTCGGAAGGCCTGTGGCCGTCGCCGAAGCACGAGGACAAGATCGCGAAGATCGCGAAGCGCAGCGGCAAGAAGCCGGTGCGCGCCTAACGGACAGGGAGCAAGAGAAATGAGCGACAAACAAATCCGTCTGTCCGTTAAGGGCGTGAACAAGCGATTTGGCGGGCTGCAGGCACTGTCGGACGTGGGCCTTCAGATCGAGGAAGGCACGATTTACGGTCTGATCGGCCCGAACGGCGCCGGCAAGACCACGTTCTTCAACGTGATTACTGGTCTCTACACGCCGGACTCTGGCGAGTTCAGGCT
>Ga0247692_1000252_pt1 | contig 12867 bp, 12 predicted proteins | sample CNK33_metaG_FD_183041 | JGI IMG/M metagenome (GOLD analysis project Ga0247692, IMG submission 183041) | Soil microbial communities from Purdue University Martell Research Forest, Indiana, United States - CNK33 | ecosystem: Environmental > Terrestrial > Soil > Temperate forest > Bulk soil...
TCGGCCTCCGCGATCAATTCTGTGATGGCCTGACGGGACGATCGCTCATCTACGCAAATTGCGATCGCACCTTCTATATCGCACGCGTCGGAGACCTCTTTTTTGAAGGATTCGGCAATGAGCTCGCTGGCGAAGGGCGCGCGAGTCGTCACGCGCCTTGTCACGGCACTGAAAAGGTCCGCCAAGGCTGAGTCGCGGTGACCTTCGGGCGTCACCTTCAGGCGAGCGACAATGTCAGGATCAAAGTCCGATGGGAAAAGAGTGATCGAATACGCTACTCCGAAATGGCTCAGCGCTACGCGTAGATTGAATAGTGCGGCGCCGCAGCTGATGAGCATCTCGCGATCGAATGGATCAACAACCGGCAGTGCACGCGTGCGATCAGCACAGAGTTGCACGGTATCCCCGTCGACGATGAATCGCCACGGTTGCGCGTTGTGATTCGACGGCGCAAGTACCGCATACTGCAACGCGAACCGGAGTTGTTGCTCCAGTGATACCGAAGCGCTGAATAGCTGCTCGTCGAGCTCCCATGCTGATGGTGAGACTGGCGTGCTCATAGGAACCTTCCTTTATTCCATATGGGACTGTTCATCCATCGTGGCACGCGACATTGCGGAGTGCTTGAGGCAAGTCAAGCTTCTCGCGGACAGTTGAGATCGAATCGGCACGTGGTATAGATGATTGAAGTGATCCATCCGGTGGAGCGTGGAGGGAGTATGCGAGCAATGCGTGCAGCCATTCGGCGCGTTTCCATCGAAGGGGCCAACCCGTTCAGCATGAGCGCGTGCGATGCGAGGGAGCGTTGACCTGAGTCAATCACAAGGAAATGAAGCGGACCGCACTTTCATTTGGCATCTGTCATCGCCTTTGCCAGGCGGCGACAAGTCCAGATGAAGGTTGACCATGTATGAACGAATCGTCGTCGCGCTCGATGACAGCGCGTGCGCGCAGCGTGCGCTCGGAGAGGCCGTGCGGCTGGCCAAAGAGTCGGGTGGGGTAGTGGAAGTATTGTCCGTTGTGGATCGAGGCAAGTGGCCGGCAGAAGGCGATTCGGGATACGGGCTCGACCCGGAGGTGCGCATCGCCGCGAGCGTTGCCAGCCGAGTCTTCGAAGCCGCGCAGAAACTCCTGCAGGAAGCAGGCGTGCGCGGGACGGTGCGGGCAATCGACGCATATGGCGAAAACGTCCCCACAGTACTGGCGCGGGCGGCCGACGAATGTGATGCAGACATCATCGTCATTGGCACGCATGGTAGGCGTGGCACGCGGCGGTTTTTTCTCGGCAGTGTCGCTGAGTCGCTCGTGCGTTCGACGCAGAAGCCGGTGCTGATCGTGCGGCACTACTCCAAGCACCTTGCGTGATACCTGGCGGGCCACGCTTCCGCACAAGTGCAAGGGGCGCCGGACGAAGGCAAGCGGATTACGTCCGATGCAAAGAGAGCTGTCCGCCGTGGTCGGCAGTGATCTTCAATGCTGTATCGAGCAGAGTCGATGGCGAACGGCGTCAGGATCTCGCCCGAAAAATCAGGCACAAGCTGGCGACTCGACTGGAGGCGGAGTGGGACGCGTGAAGGACGGCACGCGTCGAGCCTTAACGAACCCGTGACGGACAGGCGTCGCGGAGTCATTCATTGACTGCGCCGCCTGTCCTCGCGCGCTGGCGCGCTAGTCGAGCGTCACCACGACGCGCCCGTCGACGGTTCCCTCACGCAACCCCGCAAACACCGTATTAATGTTCTCGATCCGGTCGCGATGGATATGGGCGCGCACACTGCCTTGCGCAGCGAAATCGAGCGACTCCTGCAGATCACGTCGCGTGCCGACGATCGATCCGCGCACCGTGATTCCGTTGAGCACGGTCGAGAAGATCGGCAATGGGAAGTCGCCGGGAGGCAGGCCATTCAACGCAACCGTTCCACCACGTCGCAACATGCCGAGTGCCTGGGCAAAAGCACTGCGCGACACGGCCGTGACCAGCACGCCGTGTGCTCCCCCGATTTCCTTCTGGATCGCGGCCGCGGGGTCCGTCGTGTTCGCGTTGAAGGCGAGTTTCGCGCCCAGTTTGCGCGCGAGCGCCAGCTTTTCATCGGAGATGTCTACGGCGACGACATGCAGGCCCATCGCAATCGCGTACTGCACGGCGACGTGACCAAGGCCGCCGATGCCTGATATCGCCAGCCACTGCCCAGGGCGCGTGTCTGTCACGCGGATGCCTTTATAGACGGTGACGCCGGCGCAAAGAATCGGCGCGATTTCGTCGAAAGCGACGTTGTCTGGCAGGTGCCCAACGTAGTTCGGATCGGCGAGCACGTATTCGGCATATCCGCCGTTGACCGAGTAGCCGGTGTTTTGCTGGTCATGACAAAGCGTTTCCCAGCCGCTCAGGCAATGCTCGCAGTGGCCGCAGGCGGTGTATAGCCACGGCACGCCCACGCGGTCGCCTTCCTTCACGTTCCTGACGCCGTTGCCGACGGCGGTGACATATCCAACGCCTTCATGACCCGGAATGAAGGGCAAGGAAGGCTTGACGGGCCAATCTCCGTCCGCGGCATGCAGATCGGTATGGCACACGCCCGACGCCTTGATGTTGACCAGAATCTGGCCCGGCCCGACTTCGGGAACGGGGACTTCCTCAATGCTCAGTGGCGCACCGAATTGATGAACGACGGCTGCCTTCATGTGACGCGTCATAAGATGCTCCTTCGAGAAATCACTGCTGCTACTTGGGTGGGGGCTCGACAGTAGCGTGTGGAGACGGGGTGCTGCGCGAGGCGCGAGCCGTACGCCTTGCCCGCGCTATACACGTAGCGAACCGCGTAATGCGCCGAAGTCCGTGCGGGGCTGATGGTGCACGGGCGAACCGTCGCAGACCGAGAACGTCGGTTTGTCTGCATCGGCATGAACGGCTTGCACAAGGTTGAATGGAAAGCGGCGCAAGGACGCGTTGTAGCGCCGGGCCGTGCTGTCATAGCGATCACGCGCTACCGCGATACGTCCTGCCGACGCCGCGAGACGCGTCTGCAGCAGAGCAAAGCGGGGCGTCGCGCTCAACCGGTGCACGGATTCGCACACCACCATCAGTTGCGACATCGCCTCCGTCAACTGACGTTGAGCGACATCGAAGCGCTCGAACGCTGCAGGCGCATCGACAAATTCCGGTGTTGCATGCAGCGCGGCGACACTCGAGCGGGCGTCGGCGACGTCCGCGAGCGCCGATGAACCCGGCGGCAGGTAAGGGCGCGCGAGCGCTATCGCTTCGTTGGCCAGTGACAGGCGTTCGTTATACAGATCGAGGACCTCCGAGAACGCCGCCTGCGCGTCGTCATCGCGTACATGCGGGCGCTCGATGCCGCAGCCCGCGAGCGCGCAGAACGCGAAGAGAAGAGGAATGAGCAGAATGGACTTCGTCATCGTGCATCGCTCGTGTGAGATCAGTCCTGTCGAGCGTAGATCGGCTGCCGCACGGTCCATTGATCCGCGTCAATCCGACCTCGAATAGGACGGGTCACTGACGGCGTCCGAGGGATTCGGACACTCATTGATCAGGATCAGTTTTGACACGCAGCCGGCCGTTATCTTGAAGGGGTTCATGAATTCGGGGCGGAGCCGATAGCGTGTCGATCCAGTATAGTCAAACTGACGGGCAGTCCGGGCAGACCGTCGCGAGCGGCCGGGTGATCGCGGTACGCGGTGCCGTCATCGATGTCGATTTCACTGGGCAAATGCTGCCCGCCGTCGGCACGGCCATGTTGGTATCGATTGAAGCCGGACGGCAGGTTCTCGTCGAAGTACAGGCGCACGTCAGCGGTACCGTCGTGCGGGCACTTGCGTTGCACGCAACGGCGGGTATTGCGCGCGGCATGTCTGTGCATTCTACGGGCCGTCCCATCACGGTTCCCGTCGGCACGTGCGCGCTTGGCCGGCTTCTGGATGGCAGCAAGCGACCCTGTGGCGGCGAGACTCGAGACGCTCATGCGGGAGTCGCCCATCGTGCGTCAAGATGAGATTACTTCTGAAATCGTCGAACTCGCTACGACTGCAGCACGAGCGCCATTGCAGTCGAGCGCGCAGGGGGCGTCATGGCACGGATGAACATCGCGCTGTGCATCGGCTGCGGCCTTCCCGTTGGCGAAGGGAAGGCGTAGAGGAGCGCGCGAGCAAAGACCGGCCGTCAGCGCGAAAGAAGGCGCGGTAGAAACGGCGCCAGCCGTCATGTTCCGGCTAAGCCGCCATTGCTTCGCCGATACGCGCAAGCAGAACCGGCGTATCCACGAGCCGCGCGGTGCGGGCGGCCACGCTGCCGAGAAGCCACCGCGCGATACCGCGTCTGCCATGTGTGCCGAGAACGAGCAGATCGCCATTCCACTCCGCTGTGTCCCGTACGATCGCGTGCGGAACATCGTCGTGGGTGGGATGCGTCTTGATCAGGGCGGTCTCCGCGGTGCGGCCCTGATCGGCGCAAATGCGCGCCGCGCGCTCGAGGGCAGTGCAACCCTGCTCCAGATACGCACTTTCCAACGTCTCGGCGGCACGGCCATCGAACAGATGGACTGCCCGGTCCACGACGTAGACCGTGCGCAGCAGGGTATCTGGGGTAGCTATCTGGAGACCCGTCTGCAAACTAGCGAGTGAGCAGGCGCTGCCATCCAGTGCAAAGACCATACGCGCGGGTGGCCGGTCCGTACGAACACGGCATTCCTCTGGCACGAGCAGCAAAGAGCAGGTTGCGCGCCGCGCCACCGGCTCCGATACGGTGCCTTCGATCCAGCGCAACAGTCCGTGATGATGCCGCATACCCATCACGAGCAGGTCCGCATTCCATTGCGATGCGGTAACGAGCAATGCATCGGCCGTATTGCCGCTATGCACGGAGAGATCGACCAGTCCAAACTCCAACTCTATCCCGGCGAACATCGCTTCGATTCTCGCAAGCGCGGCGCGAGCATCGCCGACGATCTCGTCTCTCGCCGCGGCAAGAAAGCCTTGAGTCGTCGCGCCGAGAGGAAACAGCGTGTGCGGGTTCTGGGCAACCGTCACCAGCCTGATTTTTGCACGGCCGGCGAACAATGCTTTGGCATATTCGGCTGCGCGCAGTGTCGCCTCCGAGTCATCCACGGCCAGCATGACGCGCTGAAACGCGCTTTGGGGGGCCGAACCAGCATTCGATGTTTGCGCCATGGTGCTCCTCCGTTCAGGCTGCACTTCAGATATAGATTCTCCATTCGGCAAAACGTGCCCGATTGATCCTGGTCAAGTTCTTGTGCACCATACCGCGCCCTTACTTTCGTCAGATGAGTTCACCGCTACGCGGTGAGATCGATCCGTGTTCTTTGTTTGCCGCATCTCCGTTGCAGTTGTGTGCACCATCTTGCGGAGCGCGTCTGCGGCCTTATTCGACCGATGTTCCCGGATGAAACTAAGTGACGTGCTGAGAACAACCATAACGCCAATCATGATCGCAGCACGCGGATCGCCGAGCGCGTAAGACGCGATCGCGAGCGCGAGAAGCAGCAGGTTCAGCGGATTGATGGTCCTTGCCGTGAGTTCGCCGATGAGTGTGCGGTGTACTTCATGAAGTACACGATTGGGACCTGAGAGGCGAAAGCGACGGTTGGCTTCCTCATCTTCGAGACCTGCCTTCAGGCTGTGCAGTCGATCCAAAGCTTCCTCTGGGGGAAGACGCGCGAGTTCGGCGAGCGCACCCGTGCCTGCACGCGCCTCGCGAGCCACGCTGCGCGACGAACCCCGCAAGCGTGCGATCAACGATAGGGCTTCTCGTTTGCTGTTTTTGCCGGCTGTCTGCATCTGGGCACGTTGTCGTTGAATGAGCATCGACCATTTCAATCGAAACATCACGTTCACCGTTTATGCGCCCGTGACCGGTACGGTCAAAGCCTGAGGTCGACGTGTCAGGATCCGGTTGACTTACGTCAATCGCGGCGCTGCATTGCCATCTCACTATCAACGTCACATCGGCGCGAGATGCCCAGCACAGTGTAGTCAGGCAGCGTCGATGCCCACAGAGAAGCGCGAATCTTCGTGTAAACCCCGGCGCGAGAAATCGTTTGCCGTAAGAACCGGGTAAGCGGGGGCTCTTAATGTACTACTGAGCGCATCAGAAGAACGACGCATCGAACCCCCATGCGCGAATGCATTGCACCACATCCCTATCAGGACACGAGGTGCGTATAGATGCCCCTCGTTACGACCACGGCCGGAAGGGGGCGCTTGTCAGTCGGCGAAAGCTGCCCATGCAGGAGACGAAGATGGATCTGAAACTCGCAGAGAAGGTCAAATCGAGCGCAGCATACCGTGAACTGGTGCGAAAACGCTCAAGACTTGGGTGGACGCTGACCGCCCTCGTGTTGGTCGTCTATTACGGCTATGTTCTGTTGATCGCCTTCGACAAACAGTTTCTTGCTGCAAAGATGGGCGCAGGCGTGATGACGTGGGGAATGCCGATCGGACTGTTCGTCATCGTGTTCACGGTGGTCGTCACGGGGTTCTACGTGCGTCGAGCCAACAGCACATACGACCAACTTACCGAGCAGATCAAGCGGGAGGCCGCATGAACGCACGACGTCTTCTCGCACTCGCGGCGCTTTCTGTCATCTCATCGCGTTGTTTTGCCGCTGGCGCAGACATGGGGCAGACGGTCAAACAGGCGACCAACTGGACCGCAATCACGATGTTCGTCGTATTCGTGGTCGCAACACTTTTCATCACCAAATGGGCGGCAAAAAGGACGCGCTCCGCTGCTGAGTTTTACACAGCGGGTGGTGGCATCACCGGCTTTCAGAACGGACTTGCGATCGCCGGCGACTTCATGTCGGCTGCTTCGTTCCTGGGCATCTCGGCGGCCGTCTATGCAAACGGCTATGACGGTCTCATCTATTCGATCGGCTTTCTGGTGGGATGGCCGATCATCACTTTCCTGATGGCCGAAAGGCTGCGCAATCTCGGCAGGTTCACGTTCGCCGACGTGGCCGCATACCGCTTCAAGCAGGCCCCGATCCGCGCGTTCGCCGCGTCGGGTACGCTCGTTGTCGTCGCGTTTTATCTGATTGCACAGATGGTGGGTGCGGGGCAGTTGATCAAATTGCTGTTTGGGCTCGAGTACTGGATCGCCGTGGTGATCGTGGGAGCGCTCATGATGGTGTACGTGCTGTTCGGAGGCATGACGGCAACCACCTGGGTGCAAATCATCAAGGCATGCTTGCTCCTTGCGGGTGCTTCGTTCATGGCGTTCATGGTGCTGTGGCAGTTTCATTTCAGCCCCGAAGCGCTGTTTGCGAAGGCCGTCGAGGTGCACGAGAAGAAGGCGTCCATCATGGGCCCCGGCAATTTCATCAAGGATCCGATATCGGCGATCTCGTTCGGAATCGCGTTGATGTTCGGCACAGCGGGGCTGCCGCACATCCTGATGCGCTTCTTTACCGTGCCGAATGCGAAGGAAGCGCGCAAGTCAGTGTTCTGGGCGACGACATGGATCGGCTACTTCTATATTCTGACCTTCATCATTGGCTTCGGCGCGATCGTGCTGGTGAGCACGAATCCCGTCTTCAAGGATGCTGCGGGCAAGCTGCTGGGCGGGACAAACATGGCTGCCGTGCATCTCGCGAGTGCTGTGGGCGGCAATGTGTTTCTTGGTTTTATTTCGGCTGTTGCGTTTGCGACGATCCTTGCCGTCGTCGCGGGTCTCACGCTCGCTGGCGCATCAGCGGTGTCGCACGATCTGTATGCGACCGTCTTCAAGCACGGTAAGGCACCGAGTGTGAACGAGCTGTTCGTTTCGCGTGTCACGACGGTCGTGCTGGGTATTGTCGCTGTCGTGCTCGGGATCGTCTTCGAGAAGCAGAACATCGCTTTCATGGTTTCGCTGGCTTTCGCTGTTGCGGCGTCGGCCAACTTCCCGGTGCTGTTCATGTCCGTCCTTTGGCGTGGCTGTACGACGCGAGGTGCGACGATAGGCGGCTTTCTCGGGCTGATCTCGGCTGTGTTGCTGACGGTTCTCTCGAAAGCAGTATGGGTGGACGTGTTCCATTTTGCGAACGCGCCTTTTCCTTACGCGTCGCCAGCACTCTTTTCGATGGCGATGGGCTTCGTCGGCATCTGGCTCTTCTCGGTGACGGACAAGTCCGCTCGCGGGCGCATTGATCAGGCCGGATTCGAGGCGCAGTCGGTACGCTCCGAGACGGGCATTGGCGCGGTGGAGGGCGCGAGTCACTAGGCTGTAACTTGCGAGCGATTTTTAGGCGAAGTGGATGCGCGGTTATCAGATGTGAAACGACTCTCGCGACACTCTGATCAAGTGAGCTGTCCTCCGTGTCGTCGAAAGCTGCACTTTTCGCGACCTTTGCAGGCGGCAGCGCCAGGCGTCCCCTTGGAGTGCGCGGGTCGCCGGCGTTGCCGTAGCCGGTGGGGTGGATAGTCAGTGCGTTTGCGTAGCCGGAATGGCACAGGAGAATCTACGGAATTTCGCTCGAAAGCTAGAAGCGGAAACTGCGGTGAAACTACTGCGTCGCTAATCTCCGGACCGCCTTCCACGTACCGGCAGCCGGATCACCTCGACGTGACCTGGCAAGTCCCCTGCCAATTCGTTTTCCATGTAACTGAAATACAGCTTTGCTTCCATTTGGATTTTCACCGCCGTGAATGTCCGGTTTCACTGTCAGTGCATGGGGAGTTGCGACGCACTTATGCCCTTTCAGTCCAGCCTATACCGTTTGAACTATGTGAGCCGATTCTGGGGGCGTCGTATTCTCAAACACCAGCGCTTATCAAATGCATTTCTATATTCGCGAAATGGTTGGCATCGCAGTTACGCTCCATGCAAATGTGCGATCCCACACACAATGCCGAGTTTGAGTTCGAAAGTATTCCGTAAGTTACCTATTCTGTTGATCGTCAAATCAACTGCCGTGTCGCTCCCTGAATACCTTGGCGCAGCCTCTGACGTGCGATCGAATACCGCCGGGCGTTAAGGACGAAATTAGGGCAGCGAATCTTAACGACGGAGTCGAATTGGCAAGCAACAGAAGTCCGCCCTGAGGCGCGGCGCAAAGGCGTTGCGCGGGGCCTGATGACTGCTTGCTTGGACGCCATACGAAATGGCAGGTACGCAATCGCTCGTTTGGAGACGGTGATGTTCATTAAGGAGGCCATCGCACTTTACGATGCCTTTGGCTGCAAGAGAGACAACACATTCCGTTCGGTGATGCCGATCCTGAGCCCCATCACAATTTTCAGGGAACGAGAAACTTAAAGAGGCTTTCGACGCCATGCATGGAAGGTTGCTCAGTAAGCTCGTTTCGTCTGGATTTCGAGGACCGGTGATCGGTCGGGACCATCCAGACTACGACAATGCGCGGCGGGTGTGGAATGGCCTTGTCGACCGCAGGCCCGCGGCCATATTGCAGGCGGAGAGCGTCGATGATGTTCGAAGAGCCATCGATTCGGCAGCCCAGAGCAATGCCCTCCTGGCAGTGCGAGGAGGCGGGCATAGCATACCGGGCCTATCCACCTGTGACGATGGTCTCGTGCTTGATATCTCACGGCTCAATTCGGTCGTTATGGACGAAAAGGCCGGGACGGTAGACGTTGGCGGCGGAGCCCTGTTGGGCAATCTCGATCAGGCGCTCGTTCCCAGAGGCAATGTGGTGCCAGCGGGCGTGATCTCCCACACCGGTGTTGCCGGACTGACTCTGGGTGGCGGCATGGGCCGTCTCAGCCGCGCGTTTGGGCTGACGATCGATCACCTTGCGGGAGTTGAAATCGTAACCGCGGACGGAGCGGTGAACTGGATCGATATCCATTCAGACCCAGAGTTATTTTGGGGGTTACGCGGGGGTGGTGGAAATTTCGGTATCGTCACCCGCTTCCGTTTCAAGCTTTGCCCATTGGGGCCGGTCATGGTCGGCCAATGCAACTACCCGATCAAACACGCAAAGGAGGCGATCGGCACCCTCGACGAGTTGGCTCGATCTCGACCACGCGAATTCTCCGTCGCATTCACCCTGACGTCATCGAGTTTGAGCGTGACGGCGGTCTGGGTGGGCGATATCGCTCACACGGAGCGAATGCTCGGTCCGTTTGGACGGCTCGCGCAGGCAGGACAGGGAACCATCGCGCACCTGTCGTTCGTCCAGCTACAAAGCTGCAACGATGATCACTTCGCCTGGTGCCGGCGGTACTATGCCAAAGGCGGTTTCTGGCGGAGTATCACGAGCAATGCGATCGATACGATGCTCCAGGAGGTTGATACGGCTCCCACTCCCGATTCGGAGTTTTACGTGTTGCAACTCGGAGGCGCAGTCGCAGACGTGCCTGAGGATGCGACCGCCTATTCCGGGAGACAAGCGGAATACTATTGGATAGTCGAGCCCGTGTGGGACGATCCCGCGGACGACGAACGATGTATAGCATGGGGGCGGGCTGCCGCCACAAGGATATCGGACCAGTCCATACAGGCCAATTACGTCAACGAACAGGGAGATACCGCCATCGCTCCAGGTGCATACGGCGCTCTCAAATATGAAAGGCTTGCGCGTCTGAAAGCCCGTTGCGATCCGGCCAACCTCTTCCGCCTCAATCAGAATATCGTGCCCTTCCCGCGACCTACCTCTGCGTGATTATTTGGCGCAGCGAATATCCCCATTTCAAGACTGTTGCTGCCGAACGACCGTGAGCAGCGAGAAAGACGGAAAGAGCGTCCGTTGGGCTATTTGCGAGGCGGCGATCATTCTCGTCTCCTCGGGCGGGTGGTAGGGATAGTGGATGAGGGGCGCTCGGCACTCGGCCGAAGGCGTAACGTCATAGCCTCAACAACACATTTTGCTTCCCTGCCGCATCTGTTGAATGGCTCCCGCGTGGTCGCGACCATTCCGAGACATGCGGCCCTGGCGATTTCCAGATTGACCGGGCTGACTAGCTGCGACTGTCTCTCGCTTCACATGCCGCCAAGTTGTTTACTGTGGATGCGACATCTATTTCCTCCGCTTCTCGTGCCCCTCCAGGATACTGAGAAGCGCTTCCAGCTTGATACGTTGAGCAGGTCCCAGCCCCGGCATTTCGTGGATTTCATACAGACGCCGCCGCCAGAAAGTCTGAGCGAAAACCGAGTGCGTTCCGTCTGCAGCTAGCGCTTTCTCGAGATTGGAAATTTCTGCATCTGCATTGCGGAGAGCGTGCCGGTTCGAGGCGCTCAGACCCCAGCGACGAGTTTCCTTAACCATGTCATCACGTGACTTACTGCATCTCTCGCCAAACCGGCAGATAGGTAAAAAAGTGCCGAGTACTTTTGCTTTGCATCATCGCGTTCAATTGCGGTTCCTTCGCACAAGGTCTTGCTGCGGTTCCGATTCCTGCCCCATGAGAGTGTCGTTCGCGATTTCCCTCAAGAGGCTTGCCGACCTCTCGCCACCTACTCAGATGGGGTTCCGATGAGTCCCCTTCCGCCACTTCGACGCCGGGCTGTGTCGGAAAATGTTTGACCTGACATGCACTGGTGACAAAGCCATTCCTCAATGCCTATGACCGTCTCTTCCGAGAACCAGATGAGCCAACGTGCCCAGGACGATACCCCAGAACGCCGCACCGAGACCTAGAAAGCTCATGTTGGAAGCTGTGGCGATGAATGTGATGAACGACGCTTCGCGATGGGCGTCGTCTTGTACCAGCCCGACTATGTTCGTCGCAATAGCACCGAGCAAAGCAAGGCCTGCGAGCACTGCAACGAAAGCGTTGGGGAGGGCGGCAAACAGCATGACGACCGTCCCTGCGAAGGCGCCCCCAATGAGGTAGAAGAGCCCATTCGCGATACCTGCGACGTAGCGGCGCTCCGGGTCACGATGCGCGTCGGGACCGGTGCACAAGGCGGCGGTGATTGCTGCGATGACAATCGTTATGCCACCGGCGAACGCGACCAGAATCGACGCCAGGCTGGTCCCCACGAGAACCGGGCGACTCGGCGTCTGATAACCGGATACCCGCAAGATAGCGAAGCCGGGCAGGAATTGGCCAGTCAAGCTCACGATAACCAGCGGGACAGCCAGACTCACGGTTGACTGCCAGGACCAGGTTGGCATTGTGAACACGGGACGGGTAACGTGGAGACTTACGGACTGCAGATTCGTCAAACCGAGTGCCACAGCGAGAGCACAACCGAACGCTAGAACCAGGATGAGGCAGTAGCGCGCGGCCCATCGACGGAAAACGATGTAACTCGCGAGCATTCCCAGCGCAAGCCAAGGAGTGGTTGCTACCGACTTGAATACATTAGTGCCGAACTGAAAGAGAATGCCTGCCATCATTGCGCAGGCTATCCCTTTCGGTATGCGCTTCACTATCCGGTCAAACAACCCGGACACGCCAAGCACGAAAATGCACGCGCCGGCGATGATGTATGCGCCGATTGCCTCGCTCACAGGCATGCCAGGAAAGAGCGAAACAAGCAACGCGGTTCCGGGCGCAGACCAGGCCGTTATGATTGGCTGCTTTAGCCACCAACTTAATGTTATGCCGGAGACTGCAGCGCCCATAGAAATTGCCCAAACCCATGACGCGACGACGTCATTGCCGACATGGGCACTACGCGCCGCCTGGAAGAAGATCGCAAGCGGTCCGGCGTAAGAAATGATGACGGCAAGCAGCCCCGCGGTGACTGCCGACACTGACCAGCGCCCCATCGGAGCGGCGGACACTAGCGTAGCTTCGGTGTCGCGATGCATGGCATCCGGAAGGCTTTAGTGGATGGAGGATGGGTGACGTGCGAGCGCAGTCACCTTCATCGTCATATACGGAAACAGTGGCAGGCCAGAGAGAATGGTGTGCAGTTCGTCGTTGGACTCGACATCGAAAATGCTG
>Ga0247692_1000253_pt1 | contig 12863 bp, 10 predicted proteins | sample CNK33_metaG_FD_183041 | JGI IMG/M metagenome (GOLD analysis project Ga0247692, IMG submission 183041) | Soil microbial communities from Purdue University Martell Research Forest, Indiana, United States - CNK33 | ecosystem: Environmental > Terrestrial > Soil > Temperate forest > Bulk soil...
CCGCGGGCGTCGATGCGATCGTCACGTTCACGCCGCCTAGCAGATCGACGCTCACGGTGGCGCTCGCGATCGCGCCGTTTTTCGGTCCGGCTTTTTTGCGCGCTTCGGCGGGCATCACGGTCGTGATGTAGCCCATGTTCGACACCGACGGCTCGACAATCGCCGCGAAGCCAATGCCATAAAGCCGGCCCTGCTTGCGTGCGGCATCGCGGCGCGCGACCAGTTCCGCATGGCCGCCATCCGACAGCGCGCGCCGCAGCGCTTCCTGATAGTTGCCTGAATCGAGGAGCGCACCCGCTGCCGCGCGATACGGAAACGCATCCGCAGGCACGAAGTTGCGGCGATAGACGTCGAGCACGTCGAGCTTCAACTCGACGGCAATACGCTGGATCAGCCGTTCGAGCGCGAAATACACCTGCGGCCCGCCGAAGCCGCGCACGAGGCCCGTCGGCGTCTTGTTGGTCAGCACGACACGGTTGCGCACGAGCAGATTCGGGATCGCGTAGGCGCCCGTCAAACAGCCGTGCATCCGATAGAAGGTGGCGGGCTCGGGCGCGCGCACGTAGCCGCCGCAATCTTCGAGTTGATCGTAGGAGAGGGCGGTGATGCGCCCATCGCTTTCGACAGCGGCCTCGATGGTCGACAGCCGCGCCGTCGCAGACGTGGCCGCACTCAGATGTTCGAGCCGGTCCTCGACCCATTTCACGGGTGCGCCCGCCTTGCGCGACGCGAGGCACATCAGCACGACATACGGAAACACCGCCTGCTTCACGCCGAAGCTGCCGCCCGAGTCGCGCGGGGCCTTGTGACGCAACCGGTTCGCGGGCACGTTCAACGCCATTGCCATCACGGCATGCAGCGAGAACGGGCCCATGAAATTCGACGTGACGTCGTAGCCTTCGTCGCCCGACAGATACTCGGCGATCACGACGCCGCATTCGATCGGCGCGCACGAGTTGCGCGGATAGTGCGTAACGAGCTTCACGCGATGCGGAGCCTGCTCGAATGCGGCCTCCGGCTCGCCATAGCGGAAGTGCCGGTCGCTGATCACGTTGGTGCCGACGCGCTCGTGCAGAACGGGCGCGTCGTCGCGCATCGATTGCTCGATCGACGTGACGGGATCGAGCGGCGTGTATTCGACCTTGATGAGGTCGAGTGCGTCCTCGGCGAGGGCGCGCGATTCTGCCATCACGACGGCCACCGGCTCGCCGACATAGCGCACGCGATCCATCGCGAGCGCCCATTGCTCCATCGGCGACTTCACGCCGACCACGAACGGACGCGACCATGGGCGCAGATCATCGCGCGTCAGGACGGCTCGCACGCCGGGCAGCTTCTCTGCGCCGCTAGCATCGATCGAAACGAGTTGGGCATGCGCATGCGGCGAGCGCAGCACGGCGGCGTGCAGCGTGCCTGGCTTCACGCCGATGTCGTCGCCATATCGGCCGCGGCCCGTCAGGATCGCCGGGTCTTCGAGCCGCTGCATCGGGCGGCCGACATGTTTCGCTGTGCGTGCCTGGGAGGCCTCTTGCGTGGGCGCTTCGCGCTCCGCAACGATAGGGGCCTCGGCAACGTTCATGTCGCGCTGGTTCATCGGTCGGCTCCATCGTCGTCGCGGCGGCTCGCGAATTCGTCGGCGAGACCGCTCCAGCGCTTCGCGATCTCGCGATGCTCGATGGCGAACAGATCCAGAATGCGGCCGACCGTGTGATCGACCACATCTTCGATGGTCTTCGGATGCGCGTAGAAAGCGGGCACGGGCGGCATCACGATGGCGCCCATTTCGGTTGCCAGCGTCATGTTGCGCAAGTGCGCGAGGTTGAGCGGCGTTTCGCGTGCCACCAGCACGAGGCGCCGGCGCTCTTTGAGCATCACGTCGGCAGCGCGCGTCAACAGGTTGTCCGCAAAGCCATTCGCAACGCCCGCGAGCGTTTTCATCGAGCAGGGCGCAATCACCATGCCTTCCGTGACGAACGAGCCGCTCGCGATGGTTGCGCCGATGTCGCGCACGTTGTGGGCGACATCCGCGAGTCCGTCGAGATCGCTGCGCGTGAGGCCCAATTCCTGCGCTGCCGTGATGGCCCCCGACGCCGACACGATCAGATGTGTTTCTTGCGTGCCGAGCCGGCGCAGCGCGGCAAGCAGGCGCACGCCGATCATCGCGCCGCTCGCGCCCGATATGCCGACGACGATGCGTGGCTTGCGGGTCGCGCGCTCAGTCATGATGGCGGCCCAGCCAGGCGTCGAATGCGGTGTTATCCGCTGCGACGAGGGCGTCGAGATCGACCGTGTCTTCGCCCGGAATCCGCACGCGCGTGAACACATGCTCGGGATAGACCACGGGCCGCGTCGCGTCGAGCCCCATCTTCGCGCTGACGCCTTGCAGATGCGGCGGCGCATCGTCGGGCTGGCCGACGGTCGTCGACGGATCGAGGGGCGAGCCTTGCGCGCCTTCGATCACGACGAGATCGCGATCGGCCTGGAAGCGCGTCGCGATGGCCCATTCGATTTCGGCGGGATCATGCACGTCCACATCCGTATCGACGACGACCACCTGCTTGATGTCGTAGTGCGCGCCGAACGCGCAGAGAATCACGTTCTTCGCTTCGCCTTCGCGCTTCTTGTCGAACTGAATCCACAGGTGATAGCGGCACACGCCGCCCACCGACAGATGCACGTCCTTCACGCCCGGATGGCTGCGTTGCAGATGCGCGAGCAGCGTCGCTTCACGCGGAATGCCGCCGAGCAGCAAGTGTTCCATTTCTGCGGGCACGATCGTATGAAAAATCGGGTCGCGCCGATGCGTGACGGCCGTGACCTCGATCACTTCACGTGCTTCCTTCGCGCTGTAGTACTTCGGGAACTCGCCGAACGGGCCTTCGGGCTCGCGCACGTTCGGCAGAATGCGTCCTTCGATCACGATCTCCGCGAACGCGGGCACGTGCACGCCGTTCGTGACGCACTGCGCGACGGGCAGCGGCGCGCCTTGCAACGCGCCGGCGATTTCCAGTTCATCGTGATCGATCGGCGTGATGGCTTGCGAGGCGAGCATCGTCAGCGGGTCGACGCCGATGGCGATGGCGACGTCGAGCGCATCGCCGTTTGCTTCGGCTGCTTTCTGGAAGGCATAAAGATGGCGCGGCAATAGCAGGATCGCCATGCGGTCACGGCCATGTACCTGAATGCGGTTGATCGACACGTTCTGCACGCCGGTGCGCGGATTACGCGCGATCACGAGGCCCGCCGTGATGTAGGGGCCGTTATCGTGCTCGCTGTGGGTCGGGATGGGCAACAGCGCGTGCAGGTCGATTGCATCGGTATGAACGACCTGCTGGCAGGCCGCCTCGCCGCGCGCGGCCAGTTGCGATGCGATGGGCGCGTCGGCGGCGTCGCGAAAGCGCGCGAGCAAGGCGTGTTCCTCGACGCCCATCGCTTCCGCGATCCACGCGCGCTTCGACATGAAGCCGCTCACCACGGGCACGTCCAGTCCGCCTGGCTGCGTGAAGAACGCGGCCTGTGTGCCGTCGAGCCGCTTGGCGACAGCGGCCAGTTCGTGTTCGAGCGCGACGGGCCGGTCGATCGTCGCGAGACGTCCGGTGCGGGCGAGATGCGCGAGCCAGCCGCGCAGCGTGAGCGCGCCCGAAGGCTCGGCCCACGTGCGGGCTTGCGAAAACGGCGTGGCGGAAAAGGCGCCTTGGGTCGCGGCGTCGCGAGTGTTCATCTGCGTCTCCATCATTGCCACCTCTTCGATGCTTTCGATGCGAATCGGATCGAGAGGACATGGAGCCAAGCGTAGCGACAAGGCGGTATAAGTTCTAATACTGATTTTTGATGCTTTGGATCATCGTTGCTGATATCCGTGTTAGCCCCGATGACGTTCGCCTTACAGCACGATATCAATACACACGCCCGTGCAGCCTTGTGCGCCGGGGATTTGCCACGGCATGCCCAGCGGGGCTTTCGGCTGTGGCCTGATGAAACGGATGGCCGCCATTAGTCGTCGTGATAACCCGCTTCCGGGATCGTCCCAGTCATGGACCTCAAGCAAATCCAGTATTTCATCGCGTTGTTCGAAGACGGCTCGGTCACGCGCGCGGCCAAGCGGCTGAACATCGTGCAGCCCGCGCTCAGCATGCAGATCGCGAAGCTGGAGGAGGAGTTGCACCAGCAGCTTTTCGATCGGGGCGCGCACGGCATGGCGCCGACCGCCGCGGGGCGGCTGATGTACCGGCTCTTTCTGCCCATCATGCGCGACCTCGCGCACGCGCGGCAGCAACTCGTGCAACGCGATGAAGTGGTGACGGGGCATGTGGGCATCGGGCTCATCGCGTCGGTGACCGAGAGCGTGCTCGCGGATTCTCTGTCGCGTTTTCATGCGCGCTATCCGCATGTTGAAGTGACGGTGGCCGACGGCTACAGCGCAACCTTCATCGATTGGGTGGCGGGCGGTCAGCTCGATGCCGCGCTGATCAACAAGCCGCGTGCGCGTCTGTCGCTCGATTCGCAGCCGCTGCTCGACGAAGAGATGGTGCTCGCGACCAGCGTCGCGCATGGGCCGGAGCTGCCACATTCGATCGAACTCGCGCAATTGCCCGAACTGGAACTCGTGTTGCCCACCAAACGCCACGGCCTGCGCGGCGTGCTCGATACGGCAGCGCAACATGAAGATGTGCTGCTCGCGCCGCGCTTCGAAATCGATGTGCTGTCAACCATCGTCGCGCTCGTCGAGAAGACGCACTTTGCGACGATTCTGCCGCGCATCGTCGTTGGACGCGCGGTGCGTGAGGGGACGCTGCGCGCGTATCCGATACTCGCGCCACGCATCGTGCGGCACATCGTGCGCGTGAGCCATCCGCGCCGGCCGCTCAGCGCGGCGGCGGAAGCGCTCATTGCGATCATCGCGGACGAGCTGCGGCAAGTGTCGAGCGCAATGGACGTGGGCGCGCCCATGGAGTCGAAGGAAGCGGCTGGCTGAGCACGAAGGTGGGATGGCGTGGATCGTCGCGACCCGTGAAGCATGTCATCATGTCGACGCCCAACGATCCAACGCAACGACTCGACCGATGAACCTCAGAGCGCTTCAATGTTTCGTGACGCTCGCTGAAGAGCTGAACTTCAGCCGCGCCGCAGAGCGTCTGCATATTGCGCAACCCGCGCTCAGCCAGCAGATCCGCGCATTGGAAGAGCGGCTCGGCACGCAACTGATCGACCGCACGCGCAGGCCGTTGCGTCTCACGGAAGCAGGACAGTACCTGTGCACCGAGGCGAAACAGATACTCGGCTCGCTCGAACAGGCGACGCTCGGCGCGGCCGAAATCGGCATGGGCCGGCGCGGATGGCTGAGTGTCGGCTTCACGCGCTCGGCGATGTACAGCATTCTGCCGCCTGCGCTGAAGGCTTTTCACCGCGAGTTTCCGCAGGTCGAGCTGAAGCTCTACGAAATGCTCACCGACGAACAGAGCGACGCGCTGCGCGACATGCGCATCCACGTCGGCATCGGACGACAGCCGCTTCCCATGTCGGGCTACACGTCGCGCGTGCTGTTGCGCGAGCAGCTCGTCGTCGTGATGGCGCTCGATCATCCGCTTGCAAAGCGAAAGAAAGTGAAAATCGCCGAACTGGCGGACACGCCGTTGATCCTCTATCCGAAGCACCAGAATGCCCAGTACAAGCGGTCGGTGCTGTCGCTGTATCGCGATGCGGGCGTGACGCCGTTCATCGCGCACCAAACTTACGAAATACAGACTGCGATTGCACTCGTCGCGGCGGGGCTGGGCGTGACGGTGGTCGGGGAATCGGTTGCGCGGCATGGGCGTACCGATGTCGTGTACCGCCACCTGGAAGGCCCCGGTTCCGCACAGCGTTCGACCCTCGCCGCCACCTATCGCGACGACGACACGTCGCCGCATCTGCTCGCATTCTTACGCTGCCTTCCGCCGCCGCTCGACGACAGCGGCACACTATAAGACGATCGTTATACAAGAATAAGCATCTCGTCTTGGACTTCCTGGCCGCGCATTCCTACCATCGAACAGGTAGCTGACGTTGTGGTTTGAACCACATCGCTCAGTCCACTGGAATGAAGCGACCGCAGTGTCGCGCGCTCAGGAAGGAGACGGCATGACTCGTATCGACGAAGCAGCAACCATGCGAAAAGTGTACGGGCGCTTGATGCCCTTGCTCTTCGCAATGATGTTCTTCAACTATCTCGACCGCATCAACATCGGCTTCGCCGCCCTCGATATGAACAACGACATGGGCTTCAGTCCTGCCGTGTTCGGCTTCGCGGGGAGTATTTTCTTCGTCGGATACATGCTGCTCGAAGTGCCGAGCAATCTGCTGTTGCATCGTGTCGGCGCGCGCCGGTGGATTGCGCGCATTCTGCTCACGTGGGGCGCGGTGGCTGCCGCTACGGCGTTCGTGTTCAACGACACCAGCTTCTACGTGCTGCGCTTTCTGCTGGGCGTGATGGAAGCGGGCTTCCTGCCCGGCGTCGCCGTCTATCTGACCAAGTGGTTTCCCGAACGCTACCGGGCGCGCGCTGTTGGCGGGTACATCATTGCGGGCTCGTTTTCCGCTGTGCTCGGTGGCCCGATCTCGACGACGCTGATGACCTACGCGAACGGCGTGCTCGGACTGCATGGCTGGCAATGGATGTTCATCCTCGAAGGCGTCCCGGCGATGCTGCTCGGACTCGTGACGCTGCGGATCATGACCGAGCGTCCCGCCGATGCTGCATGGCTCAGCGACGACGAGAAGCGCTGGCTCGAATCGACGCTCGCTGCGGAACGCGAAGCGCTCGGCGGCCATACGCATGTTTCGTTTCTGCGTGTTGCAGGCGATATCCGCGTGTGGAGTCTTGCGTGTCTGTTCGGCTGTGCGCTCGTGGGCATTTATGGGCTCTTTCTGTGGCTGCCGCAGATCGTCAAGAGCCTCGGCCATCTGAGCAATATCGAAGTCGGCTTTCTTTCTGCGGCGCCGCCGCTGCTCGGCGTGCTCGGCACGTTCCTGATCAGCCGCAGTTCCGACCGTTCCGGCGACCGTAAGAAGCATCTCGCATTCGTGTATGGCGCGAGCGCGATTGCCATCGCGGGCAGTGCCTATGCGCCGAATCCCGTGATCGCTTATGCGCTGCTGTGCGTAACGGGACTCTTTATTTACGCGGGCAATCCGCTGTTCTGGAGCCTCGCGTCGTCGTTCCGCACTGGCGCGGCGGGCGCCGCCACGATTGCGCTGATCAACACGATCGCGCAGTTCGGCGGACTGGTGGGGCCGTGGAGCATCGGACTGGTGCGCCGCGCGACGGGCAACTTCTCGCTGGCGTTGCTGACCATCGCGGCGTTCCTCGTGATCGCGACGATCATCGCGCTCGTTATGCGCGTCACGCCGCCCGAGGAGGGCGCGTCTTCGGCGCTCGCGAATGGCGATGCCGCCACCGGCAGCTAATAGCGTCTATCGCAGGTTCATTGGAAAGACTCAAAGGGTTCGCTACATGATCATCGATTGCCACGGTCATTACACGACGTCGCCACGATCGCACGAGGCGTGGCGCGCGAAGCAGATTGCCGCGCTGAAGGACGGCACGCCCGTGCCGCCGCGTCCCGTCATCACGGATGACGAGATCCGCGAAAGCATTGAAACAGGGCAGCGCCGCATACAACGCGAGCGCGGCACCGACCTCACGATCTTCTCGCCACGCGCTGCGGGCATGGGTCATCATCTCGCCAGCGCAGAGGCGAATGCCGTCTGGTCGAGCGAGTGCAATGACCTCGTGCATCGTGTTTGCTCGCTGTTTCCAAGGCATTTCGTGGGTGTGTGCCAGTTGCCGCAAGCGCCCGGTGTGTCGCCCGAAAATAGCATTGCCGAACTGCGCAGGTGCGTTCAGGAGCTTGGCTTTATCGGCTGCAATCTGAATCCCGATCCGTCAGGCGGACACTGGTCCGGGCCGCCGCTTACTGATCGCTTCTGGTATCCGTTATACGAAGCCATGGTGGAGCTCGATGTGCCCGCGATGATTCACGTGTCGTCGTCGTGCAATCCGAATTTTCATGCGACGGGCGCGCATTACATCAACGGCGATACGTCTGTGTTCATGCAGTTGCTCACCGCCGATCTGTTCGCGGACTTTCCAGACTTGCGCTTCATCATTCCTCATGGCGGCGGTGCCGTGCCTTATCACTGGGGACGTTATCGCGGGCTCGCGCAGGACATGAAGCGGCCGTTGCTGCGCGACTATCTGCTGAAAAACGTGTTCTTCGATACGTGCGTCTATCACCAGCCCGGCGCTGAGTTGCTCGCGAAAGTGATTCCCGTCGAGAACATTCTTTTCGCGTCGGAAACCATCGGTGCAGTGCAGGGCATCGATCCGGAAACGGGTCACTACTATGACGATACGCGGCGCTATATCGATGCAATCGAATGGTTGAGCGACGTGGACCGTCAGCGCATCTACGAAGACAACGCGCGGGCGGTGTATGCACGCCTCACCGCGCAACTCGGCAAACAACTGGCAACGGAAGGGGCGACGATATGAATCCGATCGGCTGGCGCGAATATGAATCGGCTCCGCAAGCGAGCCCTGCAACGCTGGCTGCGTTGCGCGAGCTTGCCGTGTCGCTGCTCAGCGACAACATGGCGCGCGCAAGTGGAATAGTGGGCTTGCAGGCCTATCACCGCCCGCATGCGATGGCGGGTACGGCTGTCACGGTGCGCACGCGCGGCGGCGACAATCTCGCGATCCATCGAGCGTTCGACTTTTGCAGGCTCGGCGATGTGCTCGTGATCGACGGCGGCAGCGAGCTGACCCAGGCGCTGATGGGCGACATCATGGCGAGCTATGCGGAAAGCCTCGGCGTGCAGGGGCTCGTGATCGACGGTGCAATACGCGATGTCGGGGCGTTGCGTCAACGGGAGTTTCCTGTGTATGCGCGGGGCGTTACGCATCGCGGACCTTACAAGAATGGCCCTGGGGAAATCAATGTGCCCGTGACGGTTGGACGGATGGTGGTCAATCCGGGCGACATCATCGTTGGCGATGAAGATGGACTGCTGGCAATTGCACCTTCGGATGTGGAGAGCGTGATCGAAGGCGCACGCAAGCAGGGCGCGAAGGAAGCCGCTGCGTTGCGATCGATTGCGGAAGGCCGGTTCGACCGGTCATGGGTGATGCCGCATCGCGATCGGATGATGAACGGGTGAGGTTTCGGTGAGCGGCGCGGCGTGGTTACGCGAGCTGAGGTATAAGGGACGCTCGCGCCGTCGGCATCGAATCAACCCGGAAACAGGCAATACTTCATGACACCCTATGTGGACGCAGCGGCGCTTGTCGCACTTGCTCAGCGCGCTGAAGAGAATGGTTCGGCACCTTGCTCATGCACGAGGACGCCGCTGGATGGATGGCAATCGCAACCGCTTTCGCTCGATGAAACGCGGCTTGTCGAGGTGGCTACGCTCATGCGCGAGGATGATCCCGAGCCTACGTTTGCTGAGTATCGGCCGGATAACGTGCAGTACTGGTCGCCGGATGCGCCGATCGCGCCGCGGTACTTTCCGTATAACCGGTGTGGTGTCTGGGAGTGTTCGGAGTGCGGGCGGTTGTACTTGCGTTACACGGAAGGTGGCGGGTATTTCGTTGATCGGCGGATTCGGGCGCTGAAGGCGGGGTTGGTTGAGGATGTGGGGGTTTGAGGTGGGTGGCCCGATGGAATCGTAGCCTCTGCGAATGCCCCCTCTTTACTCCAAACGCCCGTTACAGACGGCTGCCAGCACCGAGCGTCTGCCCATTCAGATGGTCACTGACTTCTGGACTGTGCGACGACTGACGGCGCAAGCCTTGCATCCTCACGCGTGGTGAATGCCCAGGCGAGGTCGAAGGGAGCGACCTTGCCCAGTTGCGTGACTCGTCCGAGCGCATGCACGGTATAGCGGGTTCCAGTGTGAAGCGGTTCGTAGGGCGTGCAGATCGCGGTGTTGCGCGCAGCATCTGCGGCCGTAAGCGGGGCAATCCTGCAAGCGATCTTCTTGCCCCGTTGATCGCGCAGTTCGAAGCTGAGCAGGTCAATGTGCGCGTTCGGTCCACCCGAAAGCGTGATCGGAAATCCGAGCACCTGACCGCGATAGCGCGCATCGGCACCCATCGGGTCCGGCTGTTCGTTATTGACCCACGCCGTGGGCACCTGGCGCTGGCCATCGTAGGGCCACGCCACCAGTTCGGTGTCGGAAAGTGCCGGAGCGATGTCCGCAAAATCGACGACCGTCACCGCGCTCGAACCGACGAATGACGCTTCGCCGGCGCGGGCCCAGTCAAACAGAATCGCACCGCGTTATGTAGTCAAGAGATTTCGGCTAGAGAATGTCTGGGTAGCTTTTTTAACGCCTTAAGCTCATTTACGGAACCAAATCCGTGCGATCCGCAAAGAATGCCCGTCCGCTCGCAGCCGGCAACGTCGCAGGTTCGACCTGACGGATGGGCATCCGGATTGCCTCGGACCTGCACCTGGAAATGCTGGTCCAGAGCTTTCCAGGCTGGAGGCCGGTCGAACCGTTTGACACGGGTCTGGTGGCATCAAGGTCTTGATTGACGTGCGCGGGTAGAGGACTGAACGGAGTCGGTATGAGCAGGGCGAAGCGGAAAAAGGAGCGTGCTGCCAACGATCCACCCGCGGAAACGTCGGAAGAACTGCGGGCAAGGGCTTTCGTGAAGCCATCGAGGCGGCGGGCCGAAAGAAGATCGTGATCGCCGGCCTGTGGACGGAAGTGTGCGTCGCATTCCCGACCGTGCAGATGCTGGCCGAGGGATTCGAAATCTACGTGCCGACGGACGCCTGCGGGGACATCACCGAAGAAGCGCATGAGCGTGCCGTGCAGCGCATCGTCCAGGCGGGCGCCGTGCCGGTGACGTCGGTGCAGTTCGTGTGTGAACTTCAACGCGACTGGGCGCGCGGCGAAACGTACGACGGCGTTATGGAGATCTTCAAGGCGCACACCTCGTATGGCATCGGCGTGCGCTACGCGAAGCAGATTCTCGGCGAGCACGCAAGCGAAGCGGGCTGATCGGGCTTCATTGCCTCAAGCATTTTTCTGTTTTGATTCGCGCGCGGCGTCGGTGACGTCGCGCGTGAATCGCGCCTGACCACGATTCACGGAGAGCGACGATGACCGCACCCATTCAGCCCGCCCGCATTGCGGACCTGGTGATCTACAACGGCAAGATAGCGACGCAGGACGACAAGCGTTCGTTCGTGACGGCGCTCGCCGTCGCGAAAGGCGAGATCGTCGCAAGCGGCAATGATCACGACATGATGCAATGGGCGAACGATTCGACGCGCCGCATTGACCTGAAGGGCCGCACGGTCATCTCGGGTCTCAACGATTCGCACCTTCACGTGATTCGCGGCGGCCTCAATTTCAATCTCGAGTTGCGCTGGGATGGCGTGCCGTCGCTGCGCGATGCGCTCGAGATGTTGCGCGCTCAGGTTGCGCGCACGCCGGCACCGCAATGGGTGCGCGTGGTCGGCGGATGGAACGAATTTCAGTTTGCGGAGAAGCGCGGCCCGACGCTCGAAGAGATCAATGCGATCGCACCGGATACTCCCGTCTTTATCCTGCATCTTTACGACAGCGCGCTGCTGAACGCTGCGGCGTTGCGCGCCGTAGGCTACGACCGCGATACGCCGAACCCGCCGGGCGGCGAAATCCAGCGCGACCGGCGCGGCAATCCGACGGGCATGCTGATCGCGCGCCCGAATGCGGGCCTGCTCTACGCGACGCTCGCGAAAGGTCCGAAGCTGCCGCTCGACGATCAGATGAACTCGTCGCGCCAGTTCATGCGCGAGCTGAACCGTCTCGGCGTGACGAGCGCGATCGATGCGGGCGGCGGCTATCAGGCGTATCCCGACGACTACGCCGTCATCATGGAACTCGCGAAGCGCAACGAGCTGACGGTGCGGATCGCGTACAACCTTTTCACGCAGAACGCGAAGAAGGAAATCGAAGACTTCGCGAAGTGGGTCAAGGTGACGAAGCCCGGCGATGGCGACGAGTTCCTGAAGATGAACGGCGCGGGCGAAATGCTGGTCTTTTCCGCCGCCGACTTCGAAGACTTCCTGGAGCCGCGCCCTGATTTGCCGGAAGCGATGGAAAGCGAACTCGAAGCGGTCGTGCGGCTGCTCGTGCAGAACCGCTGGCCGTTCCGGCTGCATGCGACTTACGACGAATCGATCGAACGCTTTCTCAATGCGTTCGAGCGCGTCAATCAGGACACGCCGTTCGCGGGCCTGCGCTGGTTCTTCGACCACTGCGAGACGATTTCACAGCGCAATATCGAGCGTATTGCTGCGCTAGGCGGCGGCATTGCGGTTCAGCATCGGATGGCGTATCAGGGCGAGTACTTCATTGCCCGTTATGGCGCAGAAGCCGCTGCGCGCACGCCGCCCGTGCGGCACATGCTGGCGGCAGGGTTGCCCGTCGGCGCGGGCACGGACGCGACGCGCGTCGCGAGTTTCAATCCGTTCGTGTCGCTGTACTGGCTGGTGTCAGGACGCACGGTGGGCGGCACGCCGATGTATGCGGCGCAGGACCGGCTCGACCGGATGGAAGCGCTGCGCCGCTATACGGTCGGCAGCGCATGGTTCTCAAACGACGAGACGCGCAAGGGCGCCCTGGTTCCGGGCCAGCTTGCCGATTTCGCGGTGCTGTCCGACGACTACTTCACGACCGAAGAAGACAACATCAAGCATCTGACTTCGGTGATGACGGTGGTCAACGGCCGCGTCGTCTATGCCGCCGACGAGTTCGAAACCTTCGGTCCGCCCGCGTTGCCCGTCAGCCCGACGTGGTCGCCCGTTGCGGAGTATGGCGGCTAT
>Ga0247692_1000254_pt1 | contig 12854 bp, 12 predicted proteins | sample CNK33_metaG_FD_183041 | JGI IMG/M metagenome (GOLD analysis project Ga0247692, IMG submission 183041) | Soil microbial communities from Purdue University Martell Research Forest, Indiana, United States - CNK33 | ecosystem: Environmental > Terrestrial > Soil > Temperate forest > Bulk soil...
CAGAATCACCTCCAGCGGATAGTGCAAGCGTTTCAATACCTTGGCCAGCGCCGGGTTTAGCGTCTTCATCGATTCTCTCATCAGCGACTTTGTATCGCCGGAATTCTACCGTCCATCTCTTACTGCGACACAACCCCGCGCGGCCTTAGGTCATTCCAACGGTTATCGATCCGCGCACCCGTGCGGAGCCGGCACGCCATGAACCCATTCCGATCCGTCCCGATCCGGGGCTGTCTATCGTTGACCTTGCTGTCGCTGCCGTGGCGGCGTCGGGTTGTACACAGACGCCGTTGCCCGTATCCGTGGCGCACAACGTCGACGCGCGTGCCGACCTGCACCGTGACGACGTACAATGGCTCGACGCCGCACGCCTTGGTCGCGTCGATACCCTGCAGGCGATCGTTGTCGCGGGCTATCCGATCGACTCGACGACCCGCGAAGGCTATCGCGGTGATCCTTGCCGCGTATCGCCACCAGCCCGCCGCGCCCGACTACCTGGTTTGCGCGCAGGCGCAAACCCATGCGTCGGCGACCAGCACGGCAACACCGCGCTGATACGCGGGCCGGGCGCGGTGACGGGCGCTTGCAGTAGGCCGAATGACGGACGGAGTCTCTGGAACTGGCACGGCGCGTTCGCGAATATGCAGGCGCACGGGGCTTGTGCGCCGGGCAATTTGCACTCGCATGGGCATGGGTGTTGAACAGCCGGATATATCAGCTCAACGATTGCCGGCCCGCATACAGAAGCACAATGGGACGCATACAGGCCGGCCTTGAGCTATCGTTTGAACGCTGAAGACGAAGTTTCCGTCGATTCGTTCGTCACAACTGGGCATCCTTCGACGCCAGGGTTCAACCATCAGAAACATCCTTTCCTTGGACGGATCCCGCGTCATGGCTCGCAGGAGCAGTAGCGGGACTTACACCGACCCTCAACGCTAGGTGCGTGCTACAGCCGGCCGCGCTAGATTCGCTACGGCGTTGGGCACGCCATCATCGCGTCCTTAACCCGTGCGCACAAGCTCTTCCCAACGAGGGCACGGCGAGAATCCTGGAGAGCCGCGCGCACTGATGCACCCATCGCCGGCCCTGCGGCGTGGACAGAACGCTAGTCGATATTGTCGATCTGTCCAGCGAATTCGACGAGGCCGCCAAAGCCGCCGTGGAACAACGCCTCGCGCTCATCTTCCTGTGCGCCGGATGAGAGGATCTCGGCCGCATAGTGTTCCGCATCGTCTTCCGGCTGATAGCCGAGGAAGCGGACGTTGGAATTGTCCCAGCGGTTGCGCGCGTTGTCAGAGACACCATACGCGATGATGAAATGATAGTTCGGGTGATCGATGGCGCGACGCACCAGTTGAACCGTATCGCGATGACTGATCCACGTAGCGAGGTGGCGCGGTACAGTGGGCTTGTCGTCAGGACGAAACGACCCGATGCGCAGACAAGCGACCGAGATCCCGAACTTGTCCGCATAAAGGCGTCCGAGCGCTTCTCCGAATACCTTTGAGAGCCCATATCGGCTGTCTGGTCGGGGCATCACCTGATCGTCGATCATCCGGTCGCGGCGGTGAAATCCGACCGCGTGATTCGAGCTCGCCATGACCACGCGCTTCACGCGCGCGATGCGCGCTGCTTCGAAGACGTTATAGCAGCCTTCTATGTTCATCCGGCGAATGCGATCCCACGTGTCTTCATCTGGAATGCCGGCGAGATGGACAACGCAATCGATGCCTTCCATCGCATCAACGAGTTGCCCCAGATCGGTGATGTCGAGCTTGACGACTTCTTCGCCGGAATCCGCGGGCTGCTGCGCGGCAATGTCTGCGAGCCTGATGAGCGGATATTGGCCCTTCAGTCCATGTCGCAACACGCGGCCAATCTGACCGGCTGCGCCGGTGATTAATACTCGAGTCATATCAGTACTCCTGGATAAATACCGCTGCAGCACACATTCTCTGCCAGCAGCAATGGGAGAAACGAAGCCTCGTCGGCGACAACCACAGGTGATAACGGACGGAAGGCGCTACGCTGCCTATTCGCCGGAATCACCGTCGGCAGCCATGCCAACTCTCCGGTGGTATGCCTCGAGGTAGGCATCGCGAGCCGGTACCAGATGCTCCCGACAGAGTTTGATGAGTCTCTCCTGATCCCGGCGCGCGAGCGCATCGAGCATCTGATGATGTTCGGTGCGGGCTTTTTCGAGGTAGTGCGGAAAGATCAGTGAAGCGGAGCGAATCGCATGAGTACGGCGTTCGTACTCGCGAATCGCCTCGGTCAGCGCATGATTGTCCGACAGTGCAAACAGCGCGCGATGAAATGCCATGTTTGCACGAAACACCGCACGCAGGTCGCCAGCTTTCGCTGCCTCGTCGTGAACCCTCTGAATTTCGACGAGCTCTGCAAGCTGCTCTGCCGGCACAGGCAGAGCGATGCGCTGGGCAGCGCTGGTCTCGAGGATTTCGCGGATCGAATAAAGCTCCATCACTTCGCGCGCCGTGTAGGACTTGACGAGCGCGCCGACGTTCTTTCGGCGTTCGACGAGGCCGCGCTGCTCAAGCTCTGCAAGCACGAGTCGCGCGACGTGCCGCTTGAGTACGAAACGCTCGCACAGGTCATCTTCGACGAGCCGCTCGCGCGGATGCAGCACACCGAGCACGATCTCCTCTTCGAGCGCGTCGGTAACACGCGCAACGGTCGTGTCGATGTCGCGGTCACGCACGGCGGCATTCGATGGCGCACCGGATCGCTGAGTAGTAGAGGCGCTTTTCATGTCGACAGGGTAGGGTTGACGCCCAGATTTCTCGTAGAAGGCCAGCAGTATATAGCCAATCTTGCCCACTTTTCGACAGTGGCGGCGCGGTTGGAATGGTCGACCGCCACTGCGCAGTCGGAACGGATGGAACCTGTCGCGGTCCTGCTCAGCTACGCGATTTGGGCACCTTTGCCGTCGTCTCCGACGCCGCAAGGAAATCGAAATCGCAGCCACGGTCGGCCTGCGTGATCGATGTCAGGAACAGCTTGCGATAGCCCCGCACGTTGGGGTCCACGTCGCGCGGCGGAAGCTCTCGTGCACGTCGTTGCATTTCCTCTTCGCTGATCAGCACGTCGATCGAGCGCTTCGCGACGCTCAACCGGATTCTGTCGCCGGTGCGCACCACCGCGAGCGGGCCACCCACCGCCGACTCGGGCGTCACATGAAGTACGATCGACCCGGCGGCAGTGCCGCTCATCCGGCCGTCGGACACGCGCACCATGTCCTTCACGCCACGTCTTGCGAGCTTCCTGGGGATCGGAATGTAGCCTGCTTCCGGCATGCCGGGTGCGCCGACTGGGCCGATGTTTTTGAGCACCAGCACATCGTCAGCGGTGACGTCGAGTTCAGGATCGTCGATGCGACGCGCGAGATCTTCGGCGTCTTCGAACACGACCGCGCGTGCCTCATGCTCCATCAGCGACGGACTGGCCGCTGATTGTTTGATGATCGCGCCGCCAGGTGCGAGATTGCCTCGCAGCACGGCAATGCCACCCTGCGGGAAGATCGGCTTGTCGATTGGGCGCACCACGTCTTGCGCAAAGCTCGCCGGTGCTGCGTCCAGCTCCTCGCCAAGGGTTCTGCCAGTGACGGTCAACGCATCGAGATGCAGTAATGGCCTGAGCTCGCGCAGCACCGTGGTGAGGCCGCCGGCTTTGTGCAGATCCTCCATGTAGTGCTTGCCTGAGGGCTTCAGATCGACGAGCACGGGGGTTTCGCGCGCAATCCTGTCGACTTCGTCCAGGTCGATCTGCACACCGAGACGCCCGGCGATTGCCGTCAGATGAATGATGCCGTTGGTTGATCCACCAATGGCGAGCAGCACGCGCAATGCGTTTTCGAATGCATCGGGTGTCAGGATGCGCGCGGGCGTGAGCTTCTGCTCGATCATGGCTACCGCCGTCGCGCCCGTGCGTTCAGCGATGCGGATGCGGTCGGCAGTCACTGCGGGGGCGCTGGCGCCGCCAGGAAGCATGATGCCGAGCGCTTCGGCGATGCACGCCATCGTGCTCGCCGTCCCCATTACCGAGCATGTACCGACTGTCGCGACAAGCTGGTTGTTGACATCGTCGATTTCCTGCTCGTCGATTTCCTCGCCACGAAAGCTCGCCCAGAAGCGCCGGCAATCGGTGCACGCGCCGACCCGTTCGCCGCGATGTGATCCCGTCAGCATGGCGCCCGTGACGAGCTGAATGGCGGGCACGTCAACTGCGGCAGCGCCCATGAGTTGCGCCGGCACTGTCTTGTCGCACCCGCCGATCAGCACGACTGAGTCCATCGGTTGCGCCCGGATCATCTCCTCGGTGTCCATGGACATGAGATTGCGCAAGTACATGCTCGTTGGATGCGAAAAGCTTTCCGCGATCGAGATCGTCGGAAACTCGATCGGCAGGCCGCCCGCGAGCATCACCCCACGCTTGACCGCTTCGATCAGTTGCGGCGCGTTGCCATGGCATGGGTTGTATGCACTGCCCGTGTTCGCGATGCCGACAATGGGCCGCGACAGCGCATCGTCGGTGTAGCCCGCGCCCTTGATGAACGCCTTGCGCAAGAACAGCGAGAAGCCTTCGTCTCCGTAATTGGTGAGCCCTTTCCTCAGTCCGCGTCGATCCATTTCTTTATCCATAATGTCATCAATATGATTATCAATAATTCTTGACGCCCATCTTAACTGCTTTTATAGTGAGCCGCAAGCTAGCCGTCTTCGTGCGGCTTCGAGGCAAGTTTGCGAAGGAATGGTTCATGAGAAAGCGAGTTGTGCTGTACCGCGCAGTGCCGGAGGATGTTCTCGACGAATTGCGTGCCCACTTCGACGTGACGGTTTTCGAACACGTTAACGAATCCAACCGAGCTCTCTTCGTCAACGCGCTACGGACCGCGCACGGCATGATGGGCAACACGCTGAAAATCACCGCCGATCTGCTCGACGCGGCGCCTTCGCTAGAAGCGGCTTCGACGATCTCCGCCGGCTACGACGCATTCGATGTCGACGAACTGACGCGCCGAGGGATCGTGCTGACGAACACACCGGACGAGGTGACCGAGACCACGGCCGACCTGGTATTCGCTCTATTGCTGTCGAGCGCCCGCCGTGTGGTCGAACTGGCGAACTGGGCACGAGATGGAGGATGGCTCGGCACGATGGCTGAGCAGTACTTCGGCATGGACGTACACGGCAGAACGCTTGGCATCGTCGGTCTCGGCCGAATCGGCGACGCGGTAGCGCGCCGTGCCGCACATGGCTTTAACATGCGCATCCTCTACACGAACCGGCAACCGAATGCGCATGCGGAATCCGCATACGGCGCAAAACGCCGTGTACTTGACGCGCTGCTCATGCAGTCGGACTTCGTCTGCACCATGGTCCCGCTTTCGACGGAGACTCATCACCTGATTGGCGAACGTGAGCTCGCGTTAATGAAGCGCGACGCAATTCTGATCAATGCGTCGCGCGGGCCTGTCGTCGATGAAGGGGCGCTCGTTGCCGCATTGCAGGCCGGACGCATTCGAGGAGCAGGCCTCGACGTGTTCGAGCGCGAACCGCTGCCCGTGAACTCGCCTCTGTACGCATTACCGAACGTCGTTGCGCTTCCTCATATTGGGTCCGCGACACGCGCGACGCGTGAGGCAATGGCTCGGCGGGCCGCGCGCAACCTGATCGCGACGCTGGACGGACAACCCGTGCCTGCCACCGTCAATCCGCAGGCCATCGCTGCACGCCAGAAGTCGAACCTTGCGTCGTGACTCGTACGGTGAACGGGATTGCCGGCCCGCTTGGGCGCGATCCAGAACACCAGGGGCGTCGCCGCGGGTAGCTCGCAGCTGAAAACGTTAGCGCAACTGAAACTGTTGTTCGGGCATGCAATCAGATTAATAGAATACCTAACAAATTGGAGACATCAATGGGTGGCAGGTATCGATACACCGTGGCAGGACTCTTGTTCGCCGCAGGGATGATCAACTATATGGACCGGGCAGCTTTGGGTGTCGTCGCACCGATCATCAGCAAGGATCTGAGTCTATCGCCGTCCCAGTTGGGCATCGTGTTCAGCAGTTTTTTCTTTGGCTATGCGATCTTTTCATTCGTCGGCGGACATCTCGCTGACCGTTATGGAGCGACGCGTGTGTTCTCCTGGGCGATGGGCACATGGTCGCTGCTATGCGGATTAACCGCTGCCGCTGGCGGGTTCGTCTCACTGTTCATCCTGCGATCGCTCTTCGGTTTTGGTGAAGGTCCAATGAATTCGACGACGAATCGGGCGATTACCAAATGGTTCCCGCGTGAGGAAACGGCCACGATGATCGGCTTCACGTTCTCGGGACAAACCTTCGGCAATGCGGTGGCCGGTCCGGTGGTCGGATTGGTGGCGATCACCTTCGGGTGGCGCGTGTCGTTTGTCGTGATCGCGCTGCTGGGGTTTGCGTGGATCGCAGTCTGGCGAGTGTTCGTGACCGATTCTCCAGTTCAGAACCGGCGCGTGAGCCAGCAAGAACGCGAGTTGATCGAGCGCAGCCGCGGGGCTTCCCATCCGGCCGAAGAGAGCGATACCGGCGGGACGTTGCGTTCTTATCTGATTCTTCCCAGCACGCTCGCGCTCGGAGTTGGCCTCTTTGCAGTGAACTATACGCTGTTCATCTTCATCTCCTGGCTACCCAGTTACTTCACGAACGCGCTGCATCTGGATCTGAAGCAGATGAGCATGATGACGGCGATACCGTGGGCATGTGGCGCAATCGGGTACTTCGGTGGTGGGCTCGCCGCAGATGCCCTGTTCAAGCGAATGTCCAACAAGCTGAGGGCGCGAAAGCTCTCCGCAGTCGTGCCGCTGGCCCTCTCAGGGCTTGCGATGCTGGCCGTCAGTTTTGTGACGTCGACAGCGCCTGCTGTCGCGTTGGTCGCGGCCGCAGTGCTGTTTCTCACTGCTTCGTCGCAGGCAGTGTGGGCGGTGGTCCACGAACTCGTACCCGGCAGGCATCTCGGTGGGGTCAGTGGTTTCGTGCACCTGATGGCCAATGTGTCGGGAATTGTTGGGCCGACTGTGACGGGGTTTGCGGTTGAGTATTTCGGCGGCTATGGCAGCGCCTTTGCGCTGGGCGCCACGATCGACTTGATCGGTGTGCTCGCCATGTTGTTCGTGGTACGCACCCGCGAAGTTGTACGCACAACGACGTCCGAAACAGTGGTGTGACGATGGGCCGGCGAGCATGCCGTGCAAGTTATCAACAGTGGAGCGGCTGGTAAGCCGGAAACATCATGGATCTGGGTTTGAGAAACAGGACGGCGCTCGTTCTGGGCGGCGGCGGCGGTCTGGGGCGCGCGATTGCTGTGGCGCTCGCACGAGAAGGGGCAAATATCGCGCTTGCGGACGTCGACGAAGACGCGCTGCAACAGTCGGCGCAGTCAGTGGAGACAGTGGGCGCGAGGGCGATGACCTTAAGGTGGGATCTGAGCGACCTGACGACGATCGAGCAGCATGTCGCAGCGATCGAAGCACGTTTCGGTGGCGTCGACATTCTCGTCAACAACACAGGAGGGCCCCCGCCGACGACTGCGTCTGGTCAGCCCGCTGACGTATGGCAGAAGTATTTTGGCTCGATGGTGTTATCTGTGATCGCCATTGCGGACAGGGTATTGCCGGGGATGCGCGAGCGCAAGTGGGGCCGAGTGATCACCAGCACGTCTTCAGGCGTGGTGGCACCCATCCCGAACTTGGGCATGTCGAACGCGCTACGTCTGTCGCTCGTCGGCTGGTCGAAGACTTTGGCGCGCGAGGTAGCGCGCGACGGCGTCACCGCGAACGTGGTTGTGCCGGGCCGCGTGGCAACCGACCGTATCCGCTTTCTGGACGAATCGAAAGCGCTCCGCGAAGGCCGCACGGTCGAGGCGGTCTCCGCCGAAAGCACGTCATCGATTCCCGTCGGCCGGTATGGCGAACCGCAGGAGTACGCGGATGTCGTGACGTTTCTCGCGAGCGAGCGAGCGTCCTACGTGACTGGCTGTGTCGTTCGAGTGGACGGTGGCCTGATCGCCAGTATCTAGGAAGTCGCATAAGCGGGCTTGCTGGGCATTTCCATACAAGGGGTTTTCATGTCAGTTGATCAAAAAGTCATCGATTCTTTGTCTGCCGTCACAACGGCGACGCTCACCACGCTGTTGCTGAAAAAAGGCCTGCGTAACGTGTGGATCCGGGGCACGCGACCGCTCAAGGAAGGCCAGCCGCGTATCGTCGGGCGCGCGTTTACGCTGCGCTTTGTACCTGCACGAGAAGACCTCGCGACGCCGGAATCCTGGTCCTCGCCGCGCTCGACTCGTGCCGCTATCGAAGCGATGCCGGAAGGTTGCATCGCGGTGGTGGACGCAATGGGTGTGACGGACGCCGGGATTTTCGGCGACATTCTCTGCGCACGCATGCAGAAGCGGGGCGTCGCGGCGCTCGTGACGGACGGCGTCGTGCGGGACGTCGGGGGTGTGCTCGCGACGGGCTTGCCGGTCTGGAGCAGAGGCGCTGCCGCGCCGCCGTCAGTCGCCGGACTGACTTTCGTCAACTGGCAGGAGCCCGTCGCTTGCGGCGGCGTGGCGGTGTTCCCGGACGACCTGATCGTCGTCGATGCGGACGGCGCGGTGGTGATTCCTGCTGCGCTCGTCGACGAGATTGTCGCCGCCGCACCGGAGCAGGAGCGGCTCGAAGGCTGGATCATGGAGCAGGTGGAGCAGGGCGCGTCCTTACCCGGTCTTTATCCGCCCAATGAGGAGAGCAAGGCGCGTTACGAAGCCGCAAAGCGACGTCAGCAATAGCGCTACCGTTTCGGTGTCGTGCCCGGCGCATCTCGCGTGCGCCGGACTTTCCATCTCTGTCAGACGGCGCATTGATTCGATGCCGCGCCGAATGATCAACTGTTTCGAAGCATTGTGAATAAACCGTTCGACAAGGTGATTGATGGTCCTGTGATTCGCCTTCATCCCGACGACAATGTGGTGATTGCCCGCACCGAAGTCGCCATCGGAACGAAGCTTGGGGCCACGCAACTATTCTGCCGCAGTCAGGTGCCGGCCGGGTACAAGATCTCGTCCACAGCGATCGCTGCCGGAGAGCCTGTTCGCAAGTACAACGTCGTCGTCGGATTCGCGGCGACGGACATTGCGCCAGGCACGCTGGTGCACACCCACAATACGACGTTCCGCGAATTCGAGCGCGACTATGCCCATGCGAGCGAATACCGGCCGCTCGAGTTAGTGCCGGTAGCGGAACGCGCGAGCTTCGAAGGGTACGTACGTGAAAACGGCGAGGTCGGGACACGCAACTTCATCGGCATCCTGTCGACCGTCAACTGTTCGGCGACAGTCGCCCACAAAATTGCGGGCTGGTTCACACCGGAGCGACTTGCAGCCTATCCGAACGTCGACGGCGTCGTCGCATTCACGCATGGCTCAGGATGCGGCATGGAGATGAGCGGCGAGCCGATGGCGCTGTTGCGCCGGACGATGGCCGGCTACGCGCGCCACGCAAATCTGGCCGCCGCGTTGATTGTGGGCCTAGGGTGCGAACGCAACCAGCTTGCGGGACTGCTGGCTGACGAAGCGTTGAATGCGGACGAACGGCTGCACACGTTCGTCATGCAGGAAAGCGGTGGCACGCGCAAGACGATAGAGGCAGGCATCGAGGCGGTGCTTGCACTCTTGCCCAAAGCGAACCGGGTGACGCGTCAGTCGGTGGGCGCGGAGCACCTCAAGGTGGGTTTGCAATGTGGCGGTTCAGACGGCTTTTCGTCGATCACCGCGAACCCCGCGCTTGGCGCGGCAATGGACCTGCTGACACGTCATGGCGGCACCGCGATCCTCTCGGAGACGCCGGAAATCTACGGCGTCGAACATACGCTCACACGCCGTGCGGCGAGCCGTGAAATCGGGGAGAAGCTGATTGAGCGGATCCGGTGGTGGAAGCAAGAGTATTCGGTCGGTCGTGACGTACAGATCAATGGCAACGTGAGTCCGGGTAACCAGATGGGTGGCCTCGCAAACATCTTCGAGAAGTCGCTTGGCTCGTCGATGAAGGGAGGTACGGGTCCCTTGATGGAGGTGTACCGTTATGCGGAGCCCGTGCGTGCAAAAGGACTCGTCTTCATGGACACACCCGGGTTTGATCCCGTCTCCGCGACAGGCCAGATTGCGGGCGGCGCGAATCTGATTGCATTCACCACCGGCCGCGGCTCAATGTTCGGCGCGAAGCCGGTGCCCGCGCTCAAGCTCGCGACGAATACGCCGATGTACCGGCGGCTCGCCGAGGATATGGACCTGAACTGCGGCGCCATACTCGACGGCGAAGCCACGATCGAGTCTATGGGACAGGCAATTTTCGACGCACTGCTGCGTGTTGCGTCGGGTGAGCGCACGCGTAGCGAGTTGCTGGGTCTCGGCGATCACGAATTTGTGCCTTGGCAAATCGGCATCATGAGCTGACAGGGGCGGCATGCGGGAGTGGGCGTAGAAAGCGTTCAGCAGCCCTTCTGCCCATCTCCTGGCCTGCTCGATCAATCTGGAGTGTACTTTGACCAAGCTATTTGATGAAAGCGCCAAAGGTGTGTACGTGATCGCCGTGACGCCGTTCACGGACGGCGGCGCGCTCGACCTGGCGAGCACGGACCGCATGGTGGATTTCTACCTGGAAGCCGGCGCGTCGGGGCTGACGATTCTTGGCATTCTGGGCGAGGCGCCCAAGCTTACGGCGCAGGAGTCGCGTACATTCGTGAAGCGCGTCCTGGACAGGGTGGCAGGGCGGGTACCCGTCGTGGTCGGCGCTTCGGCGGCGGGGTTTGCGCCCATGCGTGAGCTGGCGTCGGACGTGATGGATATGGGCGCTTCCGGTGTCATGGTTGCCCCAGCGCCGACCTTGCGGACCGACGAGCAGATCGTGGCGTATTTCGACACGGTCACTGCAACGTTTGGCGATAGGTGCCCCTGGGTTCTGCAGGATCACCCCACATCGACGGGTGTGCAAATGTCCACCTCGGTCGTTTTGCGAATCATGAAGAATTCGGCGACCTGTGTGATGCTGAAACATGAGGACTCGCCGGGACTGGCAAAACTGTCCGCCATCCGTGCGCAAGCGACAAAGGTGAAGTCAGGCGGCTGTCGATACTAACCGGCAATGGCGGCGGGTTGTTCCTGCCGGAAGAGCTGACGCGAGGCGCCGACGGCGCGATGACGGGCTTCGCGTACCCTGAGATGATGGTGGACGTGTGCACGGCTCACGCGAGCGGCGACGTCGAGCGGGCGCACGACATTTTCGACGCCTATTTGCCGCTTGCGCGATATGAGCAGCAGTCGAACATCGGTCTTGCAGTGAGAAAGCATTTGATGGCGCAACGCGGCGTGATCGCATCGTCGGCACTGCGAATGCCGGGTCCCCGGCTGTCTGCCGCCGATATCGCCGACATCGAGCGTCTGGTCACACGGCAGACGAAAAGACTGCGCGAACTGAATTGACGACGGCGCTCCAGTTCAGTCGCGTTAGGTGAATGACGAGCCGACGGGTTCGTTGGCGAAGGCCGTCGCGCTGGATTGGCGGCCGCAATCCGTCTGGAGTGTTCGGCGCCGAAGTTCACGTTTCGACCCTTGCGGGTCGTCATCTAGCTTCGCGGAACGATCTCAATCCAGTTTGCGCCCCGACTACCGGGGCTCCGCGAGCGCAGCGTCAATGCGCCGGATGCCGCATCGATGCTGTACAGAGAGACATGCGCCGATTTCTCGCCGCATGCGACCAGAAATTGGCCGGACGGATCGATTGCGAAGCCGCGGGGTTGTGCTTCGGTTTCGACGTGGCTCACATGTTCGAGCATGCCGTCAGATTTCACGCGCAGCACGAAAAGGCGGTTTGTCGTGCGCTCGGAAACGTAGACGAAGCGCCCATCGGGACGTACGTGGATATCGGCGGCCCAGATCAGCGATGTGAGCGTCGCTGCGTCGGGCTGTGGATCGGTGGCAGGCGGGCGTGCAAAACCATCGTTCATCCCGTCGAGTACGGCCGCTCGCTCAGATACGCCGTGCAGCGTTAGCGTGCCGTTGGCGGTGTCGCGCCGGAGCACGGCAACGGTCGCACGAAATTCGCTTAGAACGTAAAGCCATTCTCCGCCCGGCGACAGACGCATGTGACGCGGGCCGAAGCCTTTGTCAAACGACACGGTATCGACCAGTCTAAGCGGCTGCACCGGATTCTCATCAATCGCGCAACACAATAGCTCGTCGTTTCCAAGAGACGTCGCATAGACGAAACGATTGTCATCCGATACCACGACCGAATGCGCATTCCGAACACCGGGCAGCGTTTGGAGTGGAGTCGCGTCTCCGCTATCGAGCCGGGCCGTACTGTACGCGACCACTTCGTGGCTGCCATACGAAGCGCCGAAGAGGAAGCGGCCCGATCGGTCCGTTGCAATTGATACGTGACTGGAATTGACGGCAAGACTGTATTCGGTCGTGAGACGACCTGTGCGCGCATCGAGCGTGCACTTCACGAGCGACGGCGAGGCGCCTCGCGTGGCTGCGTAGATCGTCCTTTGATCGGCACCAGGTGCGAGGGGCATGACCTGGGGACCGATCCGCTGTCGTTCCCCCGGACGGAGCTCAGGCTTCGATGTGTCAAGCGTGTACGTCGAGAGTTCGCCGTCGGCCGAGTTGGAGACCAATAGGATGCAATTCTTCAAAGAGTTCACAACGATTTATCCGCAAGAAATTACGAAAGGCGCGGACCAGCCTGCGCTTCGCACGGATGTCATTTGTTGACCAGCCGCGCGGGGATCAAAGCGAGGATCAGCACAGCGG
>Ga0247692_1000255_pt1 | contig 12848 bp, 10 predicted proteins | sample CNK33_metaG_FD_183041 | JGI IMG/M metagenome (GOLD analysis project Ga0247692, IMG submission 183041) | Soil microbial communities from Purdue University Martell Research Forest, Indiana, United States - CNK33 | ecosystem: Environmental > Terrestrial > Soil > Temperate forest > Bulk soil...
GATGTCGAAACCGTTCGGGAAGCCAGCCTTGGCGAGCAGCGCCTTGGCCTTTTCCGTATCGTATGCCGGCATCTTCAGGTTCTTGTCGTACGACCACTGAGTCGGCGGCATCGGGTTCGTCGCGGCTTGGCCTGCGCCTTGATACACGGAATCGATGATCGCTTTCTTGTTGATCGCCATGTCGAGCGCCTGACGCACTTCGAGCTTGTCGACCGGCTTGTGCGAAACGTTGTACGCCAGGTAGCCCAGGTTGAAGCCCGGCTGCGACGGCATGTCGATGTTCGAATCGGCCTTCAGCGGTGCGATGTCGGCGGGACGCGGATAGCTCATCACCTGGCATTCGTCGCGCTTCAACTTCTGCACGCGCACGCCCGCATCAGGCGTGATCGAGAAGATCAGCTTCGAGATCTTGACCGTGTTCGGCTTCCAGTAGTCCGGATTGCCGTCGAAACGGATCGTCGCGTCCTTCGTGTAGCTGCGGAAGATGAACGGGCCCGTGCCGACCGGCTTCTGGTTGATGTCGGCCGCGTTGCCGGACTTCAGCAGCGAATCCGCATATTCAGCCGAAAGGACCGACGCGTATTCCATCGCCAGATTCTGGATGAACGGCGCGTTGACTTCCTTGAGCGTGAACTTGACCGTGTACGGGTCGACCTTTTCGACCTTGTCGATCAGCTTGTCGAGGCCCATGTCGGTGAAGTACGGGAACTGCACCGGGTAAGCCTTACGGAACGGCTGGTTCGTGTCCAGCATGCGCTGGAACGTGAACACGACGTCGTCCGCGTTGAATTCGCGGGTCGGCTTGAACCAGGACGTGGTGTGGAACTTGACGCCGTGGCGCAGATGGAACGTGTACGTCTTGCCGTCCGGCGAGACATCCCACTTTTCTGCGAGGCCCGGCTCGACCTTCGTGCCGCCGCGTTCGAATTCGACGAGGCGGTTATAAACCGTGAACGTATTGGCCGTGAAATCCACGCCCGTGGTGTACTGCGCCGGATCAAAACCCGCCGGGCTGCCTTCCGAGCAGTAGACGAGGGTTTTGTTCGGGATATCGGCGGCGTTCGCCAGTTGGGTCCCCGCCATCGATGCCGCTGCCGTCGCGACCAGCATCGTGAGCCGTGTCGCGCGCAACAGTTTGTTTTGCTTCATGTTTCCTCCAGGATCATCGCCGGCTAAAACCAGCGTAGCGCGATATTACTGAGCTTTGCCAGGGGCCGCAATTGGAGGAAATTAACTTTGTTGACGATCGGAAACAGCTTTCATCCCGGTTGCCGCGCCTGGCGCGGCAACCGTCCCGAATTTCAGCGAAATTGGGGAGAGAAGCGGTAAATTACCTACTTGAGACCGACGTTCCAGAACTGAGTCGGGCCAAACGGATCGATCTTGAAGCCGGTGACCGCCTTCGAGAGCGGCTGGTAAACCGTCGAATGCGCAATCGGCGTGAACGGCACCTGATCCTTGAAGATCTGTTGGGCTTCGGTGTAGTCCTTGGTGCGCGTGGCCGTATCCGTGGTGCTGCGGGCCGCCTTGATGAGGTCGTCGAACGGCTTGTAGCACCATTTGGAGAAATTGCTGCCGTTCACGGCATCGCAGCCGAGCAGCACGCCGAGCCAGTTGTCCGGGTCGCCGTAGTCACCCGTCCAGCCGATCAGCATCGCCTCGTGCTCGCCGCTGTGCCCGCGGCGGATGTACTCACCCCACTCGAAGGTGACGATTTTCGTCTTCACGCCGATCTTCGCCCAGTCCGCCTGCAGCATTTCGGCCATCAGGCGCGCATTCGGGTTGTACGGACGCGAAACTGGCATCGCCCACAGCGTCAGGTCGAAGCCATCTGGGTAGCCCGCCTGCTTGAGCAGCCCTTTGGCCTTGTCGACATCGTACGGTGCGTCTTTCAGGCTCTTGTCGTAGCCCCATTGGGTGGGCGGCATCGGATTGGTCGCCGCCTGGCCCGCGCCCTGGTAGACCGAATCGATGATCGCCTTCTTGTTGACGGCCATGTCGAGCGCGCGGCGCACAAGCACGTTGTCGAGCGGCTTTTTCGTCGTGTTGTACGCGATGAAGCCCAGATTGAAGCCCACCTGATGCGGCAGCGCGATCGACGAATCCGCCTGAATCTGCGCAATGTCGGCGGGCTTCGGATAGCTCATCACCTGGCATTCGTTGCGTTTGAGCTTCTGCAGACGCACGGATGGGTCGACGGTGATCGCGAAGATCAGCTTGCTCACCTTCACGACGCCGGGTTTCCAGTAGTTCGGGTTACCGTCGAAGCGGATCGAGTCGTCCTTCGTATAGCTGCGGAAAATGAACGGTCCCGTGCCGACGGGGAACAGGTTGATGTCGGACGCCTTGCCCGCCTTCAACAGCTGGTCCGCATACTCGGCCGACAGGATCGATGCGAACGGCATCGCGATCTGCTGCAGGAACGGTGCGTCGACTTCCTTCAGCGTGAAGCGCACGGTGTACGGGTCGAGCGCCTCGACCTTGGTGATGTTCTTCGCGAGGCCGAGATCGGTGAAGTACGGGAACGGCACGTTGTATGCCTTGCGGAACGGCTGCTCGGGATCGAGCATGCGTGTATACGTGAATACGACGTCGTCCGCGTTGAAGTCGCGTGTCGGCTTGAAGAAGGAGGTCGTCTGGAACTTCACGCCTTTGCGCAGGTGAAACGTGTATTGCAGGCCGTCGCTGGAGACGTCCCACTTTTCGGCGAGCCCCGGCTCGATATCGGTGCTGCCGTGGCCGAACTCGACGAGCCGGTTGTAGACGGTGTACGAGCCGGCGCTGAACTCGACGCTGGTCGTGTACTGCGCGGTGTCGAATCCGGCGGGACTGCCTTCGGAACAGAAGACGACCGTCTTGTCGGGCAGCGAGGCCGCCGCGCACAGTTCAGGTGCAATGCATGCGGCAATTACCGCGACAGCGGACAGCACAGGCAGGCAAGACTTGCGAACTGCAGACAGCGTCGATGACATGGGCATGGCGTTCTCCGCGAGGCAGCTGGGGGCGAGTGCCTTTGGATCATAGTCAGCCAATAATCAGATTCAATATGGGTTTTCACTCCGCTTCGCTTCGTGGCGCGGCAGGTTTGGTTTGCTTGTGTTTGCGCTGGCATCCGCGTTGCGGTGTTTGCTGCGCATGCGGTTTTGGGGTTTTTGACTTTGCGCTGGCATCCGCGTGTTGCCTTCGTGCTTCAAGCGTCGCCCCTGTGCGGGGTGGCACCTACTTTTCTTTGCCGCCGCAAAGAAAAGTAGGCAAAAGAAAGCGGCTCACACCGCCAGCTCTTGTGTTTGCCTGAGGGCCCCCAACCGGTCCCACGCTTCACGCGGCAGCATTTCTGTTCGCGTTCGTTGCCAACGCTTCGAATGTGCGCCTCACCCACTTCAAACACCCGAACACGAGCTAGCGGCAGCGAATGGTATGCGCCGCCCAGGTGGCAAACTGTGTGCAGGTTGTCGCGTCGTATAGCCTGGCGCTCTTACAGGGTGGGACGCGTGCGCTATCGGTCCGAAGTGAGGCGTGCGTGGCTCTACGGCCTACACACAGTTTTCCACCTGGGCGGCCGTGGAATATCTGGCATGGCGTGCTCTGACGCGGACACGTGAAGCGGGTGAGGCGTCAATTCGGAGCGTTGGCAACAAACATGGGTCACGTGATTGCCGTGTGAAGCGTAAGAACCTTTGAGGGCCCTCAGGCAAACACAAGAGCTGGCGGTGTGAGCCGCTTTCTTTTGCCTACTTTTCTTTGCGGCGGCAAAGAAAAGTAGGTGCCGCCCCGCACAGGGGCGACGCTTGAAGCACGAAGGCAACACGCGGATGCCAGCGCAAGGCACGAGCAAACCACACCGCTTGCGCAGCAAACCCCGCTCCCGGATGCCAGCAAAAACACAAGCCAACCACCCAGCGTCGCAGACAAACAAAAAAATCGGTGCACGCTCACACGCACACCGACTTTGCAAAAACCAGAAAACCAGAAAACCAGAAAACCAGAAAACCTGTCAGCCAACGAGCCGCTCGCAAATTGCCTTCGTCGCAGCCGAACCGTTGAGCGTATAAAAATGCAGCCCCGGCACCTTCGCATCGACGAGACGGCGGCAAAGATCCGCCACCACATCCAGACCGAACGCGCGAATCGACTCGCGGTCATCACCAAAACTTTCGAGCCGTCGCGCGACCCACCGCGGCACCTCAGCGCCGCACATTTCGGAGAACCGCATCAACTGCGAGAAATTCGTAATAGGCATGATGCCCGGCACGATTGGCACATCAACACCGAGCTTGTGCGCATCATCGACGAAGCGGAAATACGCGTCAGCGTTGAAGAAGTATTGCGTGATCGCCGAATTGGCACCCGCCTTCACCTTGCGCGCGAAGTTCTCGAGATCGTGCTTCGGCGAACGCGACTGCGGGTGATACTCGGGATATCCCGCGACTTCGATGCGGAACCAGTCGCCGAATTCGGCGCGAATGAAGCTCACCAGTTCCGACGCGTAGCGCAACTCGCCGACTGCACCCATGCCCGACGGCAGATCGCCGCGCAACGCGACGATATGGCGGATGCCATGCGAGCGATACTCGTTGAGAATCGCTCGCAAGCTTTCCCTCGACGAGCCGATGCACGACAGGTGCGGCGCGGCTTCGAGGCCGTCCTTCGCCATGTCGAGCACCGTGTCGAGCGTGCCTTGCTGGGTCGAACCGCCGGCGCCGAACGTGACGGACACGAACTTGGGATTGAGCGGCAACAGCTCCGCGCGCGTCGCACGCAGCTTGTCGAGCCCTTCCTGTGTCTTCGGCGGGAAGAATTCGAATGAAAGTTCGATGGGGTTCATGGTTCTGTTGGCACCCGTCAGCTCAGGCCGCGGTTGCCGAAGATGAGCGCGGACAGCAGCCACGAAACGATGCTGTACAGGATCGAGCCGAAGAACGCCGACCAGAATCCCGACACTTCGAAGCCCTTCAGCAGCGACGCGCACAACCAGAAGCACAGCGCATTCACCACCAGAATGAAGAGCCCAAGCGTGAGAATCGTGACGGGCAACGTCAGCAGGATCAGCACCGGCCGCAAGACGGCATTGATGAGCCCCAGCACGAGCGCGACGATCAGCGCAGTGCCGAAACTGCGAATGTGGATCGACGGCACGAGGTAGGTGATGATCAGCAGCGCGAGCGCATTGATCACCCAGGTCAGCAATACAGTCATGAACGGCTCCTGGTCGTCTGTGGGCGTGAAGTCCGGATTGAACTCGAAGGCACGCGAGAAGCATCAGCCGATGCAATGCCTTGCATGGGCGTGTGCTTCGTCCGGTGCAGCCGCGTGCCGAAGCAGGCGGCTGCACCTGTCATGCCGCCTTTTGCGGCTTGGTGTGCGGCTTAATAACGGTAGTGGTTCGGCTTGAACGGACCGTTCTTGTCGACGCCGATGTAGCCAGCCTGTTCCGTCGACAGCTCCGTCAGGTTCGCGCCGATGCGCGCGAGGTGCAGGCGCGCGACCTTCTCGTCGAGCTGCTTCGGCAGAACATAAACCTTGTTCTCGTACTTCGCGCCGTCGACGAACAGTTCGATCTGCGCGAGCGTCTGGTTCGTGAACGAGTTCGACATCACGAACGACGGGTGGCCCGTCGCGCAACCCAGGTTCACGAGGCGGCCCTCAGCCAGCAGGATCACGCGCTTGCCGTCCGGGAAAATGATGTGGTCGACTTGCGGCTTGATGTTTTCCCACTGGTACTGGCGCGTCGACGCAACGTCGATTTCCGAGTCGAAGTGGCCGATGTTGCAGACGATCGCGTTGTTGCGCATCGCCTTCATGTGGTCGTGGTTGATCACGTGGTAGTTGCCCGTTGCCGTCACGAAGATGTCGGCGTGCGGCGCAGCGGCTTCCATCGTCACGACGCGGTAGCCTTCCATCGCGGCTTGCAGCGCGCAGATCGGATCGATTTCCGTGACCCACACCGTCGCGCCCAGACCGCGCAGCGATTGCGCACAGCCCTTGCCCACGTCGCCGTAACCCGCCACAACCGCGATCTTGCCGGCGATCATCACGTCGGTCGCGCGCTTGATGCCGTCGACGAGCGACTCGCGGCAGCCATACAGGTTGTCGAACTTCGACTTCGTGACCGAGTCGTTGACGTTGATCGCGGGGAACGGCAGACGGCCTTCCTTCTCCATCTGATACAGGCGGTGCACGCCCGTCGTCGTTTCTTCCGTGACGCCCTTGATGTGCGCGAGGCGCTTCGAGTACCACGTCGGGTCAGTGTCGAGATGCGCAGCAATCGACTTGTACAGCGCGACTTCTTCTTCGTTGGTCGGCTTCGAGATCACCGAGCGATCCTTCTCGGCCTTCGAACCGAGGATCAGCAACAGCGTTGCGTCGCCGCCGTCGTCGAGGATCATGTTGGCGAACTCACCGTTCGGCCATTCGAAAATGCGGTGCGAGAATTCCCAGTATTCGTCGAGCGATTCGCCCTTGAACGCGAACACGGGCGTGCCGGCCTTCGCGATGGCGGCGGCGGCGTGATCCTGCGTCGAGAAGATGTTGCACGATGCCCAGCGAACGTCCGCGCCCAACGCGGTCAGCGTTTCGATCAGCACGCCCGTTTGAATGGTCATGTGCAGCGAACCCGCGACCCGCGCGCCCTTCAGCGGCTGCTGCGTCTTGTACTCTTCGCGGGTTTGCATGAGACCGGGCATTTCGGTCTCGGCGATGGTGAGTTCCTTGCGGCCCCAGTCGGCCAGCGACAGGTCGGCAACAACGAAATCCTGGGAATTTTTGGAATCCATAACTGCGGCGTTCATCACGCCCTCCTTTCTAAAAATGACTAGAAATTTGACGTGAGCGCCGTTCGATGCGGTTGGTTTGTTGGCGCGGCGCGCGTCCAATCCTTCCGATTGAAAGCCTTCGAGCCTGGCGGGTCGAACCCGTCGCAACGCTCCTCGAAGACGAACGGCGATTGTAGCAAAACGAGATGGCTTGCGGTATGACGATTCAGCTTATGCCGATTGATCTGCCGGTGAATCTGCGCCCGGCTGCGCACTCAGATGCGGCGCGAGTTCGACGCCGCGCAATTCCTTCACCGCTTCATATGCGCGGCGCACGAAGCGCCAGGACGCTTCGCGGGTCGAGTTGACGAGTTCGTCCGACGCCTGGAGCATGCCCATCGAAATGCGGAAATACCGTTCTGCGTGGATATTCGGGTGGTAGTGCATGCGCACGCGCTTGCGGTCGTCGAGCCGGGGATTGCCGAAGATATTCAGCAGCGCCAGCGAAAACGCGCCGTCTTCGCCGCCGTGACGCCGGAACACGTTGTCGAACGGAAAGCCGCCGAATGCCGCATAGATCGAGCGGCGGATCACGAGGCTGCTCGGCACCGTGTTACTCAGCGTTGCCGCGTGGATGTCGAATTGCGGATGGCCTGTGATATCGGCGGGAAAGCCGCAATATTCGACGTCGAGGCGGATCGAGGGCTGACCCGGATGATCGTGCAGGAAGGCAGCGGCAGCAGCGAGCGCATGCGGCATGTATTCGTCGTCGGCGTCGATGAAAGCCAGCAGCGGGTGCAACGCAAGCATCGCGCCCCAGTTCCGCGCGCGTGCTGCGCCGCCGTTTTGCGGCATGCGCAGCAGTTCGATCAGCGGATACTGCTGAGCGTATCGCACAGCGATGTCGGGCGAAGCGTCACGCGAGCCGTCGTCGATCACGAGAATCTGCGCGGCTTCGGGCTGCGCGATGCAACTGTCGAGCGTGCGCGCGAGCGTCTGTTCAGCGTTGAAGCAGGGAATGATGACGGAAATGGGAAGCATCGCCTGGGCCGGCCTCTGGAATCAACGACGCCCGCAATCATAAGGCGAGCGCGCCACCGTTCATCCCAAATTAGTTGCCGATCCCGGCTACGTCAAAGCGGAAGCATCCCGAACAGCGGCGCGAGCAGCACCATCACGACGCCGGCGATCATCATCGTCAGGCTCGCGACGACGCCCTCTTCGCTGCCCAGTTCGCGCGCCTTCGCGGTGCCGACGCCATGCGCCGCCGCGCCGAACAGCGCACCGCGCGCGAGCCGCGTGCGCAGCGGCACGAGCGCGAGCACGAGTTCACCGAACAGCATCCCGCAAACGCCCGTCGCGATCACGAACAGCGCAGTCAGGTCCTTCGGCGCGTGAATCTTGTCGGAGACGGCGAGCGCGAAAGGCGTCGACACCGAGCGCGTCATCAGGCTGCGTTGCAGTTCCGGCGACAGATGCAGCAGCTTCGACAGCGCGAGCGAGCCGCCCACGGCAACGATGATGCCGACCGTCACGCCGACGGTGAGGGAAATCCAGTGCCGCCGCAGCAGATCGCGGTACTCGTAGATGGGCACCGCGAATGCGACGGTTGCCGGGCCGAGCAGCCACATCAGCCAGCGCGTGTCCTGAAAGTAGACGGCGTACGGAATCCGCGCGATAACGACAATCGCGGCCAGCACCGCGGGCACGGCGAGAAGCGGCGTCAGCCACGGCGATCTGAAGCGCGCATACAGCGCCTTCGACGCGAAATAGAGCACCACCGTCAGCACGAAACAGCCGGCGGCGATGAGCCGGGAAGCGTCGTCGGCGAAAAGGGACGTGTAGAAGGCGCTCATCGGCGGAACGGTCCGGGACGTGGATTAGAGGAAGTTGCGGCTAACAGGACGACGTTCGACGGGCGAGCGTTGAACCATCACGCGGCGCAGCGCAAGACGGCGTTCGAGCCGCGCGGCCTGTTCGACGGCGAATGCGACAGCCACCATCACCATCAGCGTGCCTGCGACCACGACGAGCGCAAGACGCCAGCCGTCTTCGCGGAACAGGCCACCGTACTGGACGGCCGCGACGGCGGCGGGAATGAAGAACAGCAACATGTCCGACAGCAGCCAGTCGGCGCCTGCTTTCACCCAGCGCGGCGCGACGCCACCGCAGAACAACAGTGCGAGCAGCGCGACGAGGCCCACGACGCCGCCCGGCACCGGTAAGCCAAAACGGCGCACGACGCAGTCGGCGGCGAACCAGACTGCGGCGATCCCGGCGCTCTGCACGGCGATCCGGCCAATCTTCGCGACGGGCGACGTCGCATCGAGGCGGACAGAAGCGGCAAGACGGGCGATCAGCGGCGAGATCATGGGAAACCCCAAGTGACTTTTCGATGAGATTAAGTATAGGGTGCGGTGCAGCATAAATATAATGACTTAGAATTATCCGTTTCATTCCAAATTGGAATTCCGAGGGCTACTAACATGGAACTGCGCGCGCTCCGTTATTTCGTTGAAGTCGTGCGGCAACAGAGCTTCACCGTCGCCGCCGAGCAGATGTTCGTCACGCAGCCGACCATCAGCAAGATGGTGAAGGCGCTGGAGGACGAAACCGGCTCGCCGCTGCTGCTGCGCGACGGCCGGCAAATGGTGCTGACGGATGCCGGACGCATCGTCTATCAGCGCGGCCAGGACGTGCTCGCCGCCTACGCACAGTTGCAGGCCGAACTGCACGACCTCGACAAACTCGGGCGCGGCGAGCTGACGATCGGCATTCCGCCGATGGGCGGGTCGCTGTTCACGCCCGCCATCGCCGCGTTCCGTGAGCGCCATCCGAAGATCGAGCTGAAACTCTTCGAACAGGGCTCGAAGGCGATCGAAGCCGCGTTGATTTCCGGCGAACTGGAACTAGGCGGTGTGCTGCAACCCGTCGACGACATGATCGACGTGCTGCCGATGAGCCGCCAGGTGCTGTGGCTCGTCGCGCGGCAAGGCTCGCGCTGGGATGAGTTGCAGGAAGTGCCGCTCGCCGATCTCGCCAGTGAACCGTTCGTCTTCTACGGCGAAAGCCTCGCGCTCAACGACGTCGTGCTGACGGCGTGCCGCACGGCCGGTTTCGCGCCGACCATCGTCGGACGCAGCGGGCATTGGGATTTCATGGCGGCGCTGGTGCTGGCGGGCGTCGGCATTGCGCTTCTGCCTGCGCCGTATTGCCGGCGGCTCGACGCGGCGCAATTCACCTGCCGGCCGGTCGTCGCACCGGAGATTCCGTGGGAAATGGCGATCGGCTGGCGGCGCAAGGGTTACCTGTCGCATGCGGCGCGCGCATGGCTCGAGGTCGCGCGCGAAACACTGCCGGGACTGACCACTGACAACTTCACGCACCCGCTGACCTTCGACTCGCCCACGACTACGCCGGATCGCGCGAAACCGCCATTGAAATAAAAATGCCGCCCGGTTTGCACCGGGCGGCATCGTGTCCTACGTCTCTGCGCTGACTGGCGATGCATACTTCGCCGGAACCTGCGTCGTCTGAGCTTGCACCTCGCTGAATTCGATCCGGCGATTCGCGAAGCGTCCGCTTTCCGTCGCGTTGCTCGCCACGGAACGGACATCGCCGTAGCCCTGCGCGACGAGTGCATCGGCGGGCACGCCGGCCTTCACGAGGAAGGCGCGCACGGCGTCGGCGCGTTCCTTCAACAGCTCCAGATTCGCCGATTCGCTGCCGACGTTATCCGAGAAGCCCGCTACTTCGAGCTTCAGCGCGTGGCCGCTCGTCGAGCACGACTTGAGCAGTTGCGCGGACTGGTTCAGATCGTCGAGTGCGGACTGCGGCACGTGCGCGTCGCGCGAGGCGAAATTGACGACCTGCAGGTTCAGCGTCTTGACGACATTCGCGCTCGCGCGCACCACGCGCCCAGCGACTTCGCCGCGTTCTTGAACGACTGCGCGGCGTTCGCAACGGCTTGCGCCGCATCGAATGCGCTCACCTGATACGGCGCGCCGAACAGCGATTTCAGACGATCGAGCCAGCCCGATTTCGCATCGGCGGCTGTGCCGCTCAGTTCGACACGCGTGCCGTCGATCTTCATCTCCGCACCTGGCGTCGACAACAGCGGCATCAGTGCGTCGATCTGCGCTAGCCAGTCGGCAGCCTTATGGCTTTCGTCGACGGTGATGTCGGCGTTGAAGTTACCGGCGCCGAATTTCTTCGTCAGCGCGTTCAGCAGCGCCGATTTTTCGGCAATGTTCTGGACGATCGCGGTAAGCGTCGGCTTGCCCTTCCCGTCTACAGCGACGATCAGTTGCGCGTCCTTCGCGACGGCGGGCGTCGCTTCAGCTTCGACCTTGCCGGCGGCGCTGGCCGCGTCGTCGTGCGGCGCTTGCGACGTGGGCGGCACATCCGCTTGCGCCGCAGCAGCCGGCGTTTCAACCGTCGCCGCGGCGGCATGCTGACCGAGGAAACTGGTCGCCGCCGGGCACAAGGCCAACGCCACCCACATCAGCATCGCAGCGAGCGCGCCGATCAACGCGGACAAGGCGGCTATCCCGAACCATTGCTTCGCCTTCGGGCCGACATGGCGCACTTCGCGCTCGGGCGGCGCAACGGAGATCGCCGTGGCAGACAACGTAGGTTCGGCGGGAGCGCGTGCGGTCGTCGGCACGGGCGCTGCGGCGGGATGTTCGAAATGCGACGACACGGCGCGCACCTGCGAGCCGATCGTCTGCGCGAAGGCAGCCGCGCCGCCCAGGCCCAGTACGGTGGTGAGGCCGTCGTTCAGAAACGGCGCGATGGTCGGCAACTGCTGGCCGAGCAAGGTCGGCAACTGGCCGATGTTGCCCCGCTGCTCGAGAATGTGGCGCTTGAGCACGCCCAACAGAATGCTGCCCGCAATGCCCGATACGGCATGCGTCGCGTGCGCGGGCACGCCTGTTTGCATCGACACGGTGTCGCTCAGTCCGTCGATGCGGCGCTCGAACGAATGTTCGAGCAACTGACGTCCCGTCGACGACAGTTGCGTGACACCCGTCGTGCTAGAGAAGAGGCGAGGCAGCTGTTCGGCGACATCCGCGTTGACTTCCTGACCGAGGATCGTCGCGAACAGCGCACGCGTGCCATCGAGCGTTGCGCACTTGTTCAGCAGGCCGGCAACGAGCGCGGGTGTGGTGACGTCCACGACTTTCGCCGTTGCTTCCGGCGGCAATCCGAGACAGTTCGACAGTTGTCGAAGCACCGCGTCCGGCAACGCCGACCGGAGCAGTTGAACAAGAAGGCCGGCGATCCTCGCCCCTTCAGAGGGAGGAAGGATAGGCGGCGAACCGAAGGTTCGCTTCGGCGCACGCTTGCATTCCGGTCGCATCGAGCTTGACATGGATATGTATAAATGTAAGGGCTATCCATTTAGCTCCACTGTTCCGCATCGTGGGAATCGGAGCGTTCGGCGACTCCAGATTTTCGGGCTACTTCGTTGTACGTGATGGGGTCGGTCAAGACAGCCTGCTCGAGTAGACGATAAAAGAGTAATCCACGAGAACGAGACGTGCGACGGTTGAACAGAAAGACGAACTCATCGAGGTAGTAGTCAAGTTGGACCGGCTTCACTGCGCCTTTATGCGTACCGAGCAGCGAGCGTTTAAGCAGCGAGGCGACGCGGTGCACGCCTGGCAACGCCACGTGTGCCGGCGGAAGCGAACACGGTTTGACTGATTTCACAATAGTTCGCTCGTGCTTGTAGCTGTAGCCCAAGGAGAAGTAGATTGGGGCGCCGTCGGTCCGAATCACGGAGCCCGGCGCCACGACTTCCTTCACAAAGGGTAGGACGTCGGCGGCGCTTTCCTCATTGATCCGTCGCAGGCGGATGCGCCCGAAGCCCTTGGGCTCCAGGATTTCCACGCCGATGACGATCGGTGTCTTGCTTGTGCGCTGATTCTGGCCGGCGTCGTGAGCGCTTTTCCGACGTTCGCGGATGGCCAGATAGCTTTGATCGATCTCGACCGTGCCATTCAGCCGCTCGCGTCTCCCGGCCGAACCATGGCCCGCCGGAAACGATGCAGCATGGTCCACGCCGTCTGGTAGCTGCCCAGCCCTAATACC
>Ga0247692_1000257_pt1 | contig 12825 bp, 13 predicted proteins | sample CNK33_metaG_FD_183041 | JGI IMG/M metagenome (GOLD analysis project Ga0247692, IMG submission 183041) | Soil microbial communities from Purdue University Martell Research Forest, Indiana, United States - CNK33 | ecosystem: Environmental > Terrestrial > Soil > Temperate forest > Bulk soil...
TCGTTCACCGGCCAGGCTGAGTCATCGCGCTCGACGCCCGGAGCGCGAGGTGATGACAACACCTGGGCGCAAACCGAGGTGACCCCGACAGTTCAATGGCAGGAACCGGCGCTGCCTCAAACACGTGTTGCCACATCTCCGTCTTTTGGGACTCCGGTTACGGCCAGGGATCTGCCTCCAACCGCTGTCGTTGAGCAAGTCGTCACAAAGCCAGAGCCAGAGCGACGAGGCGCGAAATGGGTCTTGCTCGGCGGTGTGTTGATACTCGCAGTGATCGCGGCGATTCTTTACATAGTTATGCGCCCCGGCCCCGCTTCGGGTTCGGGCTTCGTGTTGGTGGTGAAGGGCGCGCCCTCCGGCAGCCAGGTCTTCGTCAATGATGTGCGTCGCGATGCAGTGGCTGCTAACGGGGCACTCAAAGTGTCGGGGCTCGATCCAGGCCAGGTGAATGTTCGCGTTTCGCACGAAGGCTTCACCGATTTTATGACCACGCTCACCGGGAGCAAGGGTGAGACACAAACCTGCGAAGCGCAGCTACTGCCTGAGATTGATTACAACGGAGCCATGGTGCCCATACCTGCAGGGGAGTTTACGATGGGCGACGATGGCCATGCGGACGAACGCCCTGCCCGCAAGGTCACTTTACCGGCGTACTACATCGATAAGTACGAAGTGACCAACGCGCAGTACAAGAAATTTTGCGTCGCGACCCACCGGCCTTACCCTCCAGATCCTCCGTTCGAACCCGGCTACTTCACCGGCAAACCAACTTACCCTGTGTTGGGAATTACGATTGCCGACGCGTTAGCTTACGCAGAATGGGCAGGAAAACGCCTGCCGACTGAAGAGGAATGGGAGAAAGCTGCATCGTGGGATCCGGTCGCTAAAAGGAAGCGTCTGTATCCCTGGGGAGACGAGTTCACGCCAGATCGAGCGAACATCGGAAGCAACCATCCGGTTCCGGTAACGGCTCCGACCGGTGACCTCAGCCCGTACGGGGTCTATCATATGGCCGGGAACGCAGGCGAGTGGACAATGGCCGCGTGGCAGCCTTACGAAGGTAACAATTCGCCCAACCTCGATTACAGCAAGGATGAAACAGTTATGAGAGGAGGCACGTTCTTGCCGGTCAGCACGTCCGATGAAGCACGGACCTCTTATCGGAATCACCTTCCGACAGTGTTCCCTAAAGGTTTAGCCGCGCCTGTTGGCATTCGATGCATAGTGCCCGCGAGCGATTCCAGAATCCAGGCGCTCTTGCAAGCGACCGGTAAGTAAATCATTGAGAGGATGAATCCATGCGATCTCGATTATCGAAAACGTGCTTGATTGCGGCAGCAGCATTGACATTTCTAGTTCCCGATCTCTTCGTGCCAGTCGTCGACGCGCAAAAGCAAGGCGCGCCGTTATGGTATTCGGTCGTCACAGTCAAGCGAGTGGACAAGCCTAATCGGAAGCGCACTCATCCTGTTCCAAAAACCGGTAAGCAGCGGGCCGCTCTCCTGACTCTTCAGTGGCGCCTGCTCGAGCGGGGTAATGGTAACGTTCAGCAGGACGCGGACCCCAGCCAGGTCTTCCACAACGAGGACGAGTTTAAGCTCGCTGTCACGACCAACCAGGACGGCTACTTGTACGTGATTCACCGCACCAACAACGGCGACGGCAAACTCGTATTCCCGGACCCGCGCTCGAACGGGGGGCGCAACGAGGTAAAGAAGAACCAGGAATACATCGTCCCGTCTTACTGTCCCAGTTTCCTTGACCCGAATGATTGCTGGTGGAAAATGCAGCCGCCAACCGGTCGTGAGAACTTCATAGTGGTTTTCAGCCGCGATGAGTACGACAAGCTCCCCCACCAGGTCACCGCCAACAGCGGCGACTACGAATACCCGCTTATCAAACGCGACCTGATTGAGGATCTCATCAACACGTCGCGTCAGAAGGTCAAAGAGGCGACGGGACGGCTAACCATTCCTGGTAAGCAGGCGGCCCGCTTCGCGACACGCTTGCAGAACATTAATCTTGAGGACAACGAGGAACTCATCGGCCGGATCCAATTGAAACACGGAGACTGAGCCGCCCAAGAGAAGGAGTATCATCAATGAAACGCGTAACTATATTTATGCTTGCCTCTCTAGCTGCAACAACCTTGATAGCAACAGCCGGAGCCCAGGCCCGAGGCGGGAGGAAGCAAAACGAGGCCAGCCGCGCTCGCGGACTGTTTATCCACAAAACATCAGATGCGATGAGTATTCTCGTGCTGAAAGTCGCCGACGGGACTTTAATTCCAGTCGACCCGAGTAGCGAATTCAAGGCCGGCGATCAGATCAAGATCCAATTTCAAAGCAACTTTGAAGGATACATCTATGTCGTGAACATCGCGCCGAGCGGCAAGAGGCGCCTTCTTGTCCCCTCTCCCGAAGCTACCGATAACGGCGTTCATTCCGACGAGCGATACGACTTTCCACTGGGCGGCAATGCAATCCAGTTCGACGAGGAGAAAGGAACCGAGGTCCTTCAGGTGATCATGTCCCGGGGACGCATCGCTTATCTCGACGCGGCGCTCAAGGAACCCGAGCAGTATCTCTCGGAATCCGCGTCCAGCGCCGCAGCCGAGCTGCAAGGCGGCATCGCCAAGAAGGTCACCCCGGTGATACCCGAAGGTGAGGGTAGCAGCAAGGTACGATCAAGAGACATTATTCTCGCTCCGGGCAAGGACAAGGACACCACGGGTTCGGTCGTCGCAATCCCGGACAACGGAAGCGGCGGAAAGCTCAAGGCGGGTGAGATCGCACCGTTCGAGATTCGGCTGAAGCACAAGTGATCAGAATTCTTCCGAGTAAAGTAAGGCTTGTGGCGGCAGCAGTCCTCGCTGTTTCAGCCGTCGCTGTGTCCGTTCTCCTGGTCTCGGCACCTGCCTTTCAGTCCGCGAACAAAGAAGCGAGCATATCGCCCGAATCTCGCGCCCTGGTCCGGCAGGCCATCGCTTGCACAGGGCTCATCTCGGCTCGCAGCTCGATCGATTCCTCCAGTCAGGGTACACGGCCAAGGGGCTCAGCGGTCGTCGTGCGCAGCGACGGCGTGGTGGTCACCAACTACCATGTCATCACTAACCCGAGGACCGGTCGCTCATATGACGAGATCTTCTTGACTCTTTCGAGCGACGGCGACACGGGTTCCTCGTCGGCTCGCTATCGACTCAGGCCCCTGCTGATTAACAAGGAATACGATCTGGCTTTGCTGCGCGTTGATTCGGACGGTACCGGCAATCCAATACCGAAGGCGTTTACCTTTCCAAGCATCGAGATGGGCGACTCGCGCAAGATCCGCCTGCTCGAAGACCTGTTCATAGTGGGATTTCCTGAAAAAGGCGGCTCAAGCATCACCATCAATCGGGGCGTCGTCGAAGGCAGAGACATACTGGCAAACTGGATAAAGACCGATGCCCGCGTAATCCACGGCAATAGCGGCGGCGCGGCGGTCAATAGTGAGGGCCGGCTCATTGGCATCCCCACAAAAGTCGTTGCCGACGAACAGCCGATCGATAGAGACGGTGACGGCTTCCCGGATGACTTGAGACGATATGGCGCTGTTGGTTTTCTGCGGCCGTCCCACCTCGTGGCGGAGATGATAGCGCAGCTCAACAACGGCAACGCCGAGAACCAGCCGTCTCCTTCTGCGCCGAGAATGGCTGAGTCGCCAACATTGATTACTGTGCGCGGAATGGTGAGGTCGGCTGCAAGCGGTAAACCGATTGCTGGCGCGCTGGTTGGTTTGCTTCCGCTTGGAGAGAGCAATATTACCGAGAGCAATCTGCTGACCTGGGGGAGCACCAATGCCGAGGGCGCCTTCAAACTTAACCGGCCGGTCCCCCCCGGTCGATACACCCTCAAGGCAAAGGCTCTCGCAAATCAGGCTTACTCGAGTGATGTCGAGATCGGTCCGGGCGCTTCTTTATTGATCATAGAAATGCTGCGCTCGTCGAACTGAGCAGCGTGATCGTTGCAGTGTAGGTTTCTTGCAAAGAAATTACAAATAAACGCATTCCTACGCTTGATTGAAACTTTTTTTGTGGTTAGAATAAAATCGCACTTGGACGGGATGAGGTCCAGGGGTTCTCGTAGCAGCAGTAGCACTGATCCGGTTGTTCTGACCGGTGTTCTTTCTGACTCGTCAGAAGCCTGTAGTGGCGACAGCACTATGCCGCCTGATGCCTGGTGAGAGTTCGAGACCGGGCCTAATCGGCAGCCTTATTCGAGGCTACCCGTAAAACCGGGGGCGATCGTCATGAAAATAAGACTCGCGTGCACCTTCCTGAGCGTGCTTTTCGTTATTGCGTTGTCGAACTTCCTTGCCGCAACGGCTGCACAGGACGGTAAGTCCTCTCCCCAGAGTCCACCAGCCACACCCGCAAAGGCGAAGGCCGGCGAGGCGCCCGTGCCTACAAAGGCAAGCGCCGGCGATCAGAAGACCACTGCTCTGAAGAAAGATGACCAAATCACTCGACTGCCCGCGAATATCGTAAACGTGATCATCAGCGTCACAGATCCATATGGCAGATTCGTTACCGGCCTGGGCAAAGACCACTTCGAGCTCTTTGACGACAAGGTAAAGCAGCAGATCGCGCACTTCACCGACGATGACGCTCCCGTTTCTCTCGGAATCGTCTACGATGTGTCCGGGTCGATGAAAGAGCGCGTCGGCCGGTCCATTCGCGCGCTGCGCCGGTTTATTGAAACCTCACATAATGACGACGATTTCTTCCTGATCGGCTTCAATGATCGCGCGAAGCTTGTGCAGGACTTCACGACCTCAGGTGACAGCATTCTCGGTCATCTGATGTTCGCCAATCCGCACGGGTCGACGGCGCTCTACGACGCCGCCTACATCGCGGTTGAAAAGGTTCAGCAGGGCCGCCAGTCCAAGAAGGCGTTGCTGATAATTTCCGACGGTCAGGACAATAATAGCCGCTACACGTACAAGGAGCTGCGGAACCGGGTCAAGGAAGCGGACGTGCAGATCTACGCGATAGGCATCACGGATCCGGCCAACGATACGCTGGCGGGATTTGGCCGCTCGGTACTCGAAGAAATCACCCGCATGACCGGCGGCCGCGCATTTTTCCCGAACGCTTACAATGAGCCTGAGCTTGTCGAGATATGTACGCGAATCGCCTTGGAGCTTAGGCATCAATACTCAGTAGGCTTCTATCCGACGGACATTCAAAGCGAAGCGAAGTGGCATAAGGTTCAGGTAAAGGTGAATCCTCCGCGAGGACTTGGCCGGCTGTCGCTTTCGTACAGAGACGGATATCAATCTTTCAAGAAGTAACCACCGCTTTAGAACGCAACCGCAAACGGCCCTCCCGTTCATGCTTACGGCAACGGTTGAGGCGCGTCCGCGCATCCCAACCGTCGAAGTCCCTGTTTTCAAATATTGACACCCCGGAGTAGAATTCTGTTATGAAGTTCGAGTCGTGCAGGTTGGCTTTAGTTGGGGCGATCATCACCCTCAGTTTTCTTATCCTGGGCTTCCCTCAACGCTCGGTGGCGCGCTCCGATCAGCAGCGGCCAGATAAGCCGAAGCTCCAAAAGCCGCAGCAAGAGGAAGGTTCGCAGAATCAGCAGAAGGATGAGACGCCGATAACCCTTGGCACCGCTCTGGTAGTGCTCGACGTATCGGTGGTCGACCCGTCGAATAAGCCAGTGATGGACCTGAAGCAGGAAGACTTCAGCGTGACTGAAGACAAGGTTCCCCAGAAGATTGATCACTTCAGCAAGGAGCAGGTGCCAGTCTCACTCGTGTTCGCGATCGACACGTCAGGTTCCATGCGCCCCAAGCTTGATACGGTAGTCAAAGCCTCGACCAACATTGTAAAGGAAGGCCGGGCCGGCGATGAGATGGCCGTCATCGAGTTCAAGGACCAGCCCGAGTTGTTGGAAGAATTCACCGGCGACGTCAATGACGTGATCGACACTCTCAACGGGTTGGTTGCGTCACGTCAGACTGCGATGCTCGATGCGCTATATCTGGCCGCCGACTATGCTAACAAGGATGGTAAGAACAGACGGAAGGCAGTGCTGGTTGTGACCGACGGCCTCGATAATGACAGCTATTACAAGTTCGGCGAAGTGGTGAACCATCTGCGTGAAATTGATGTTCAGATTTACTTGATCGGGTTCATCAACGATCTCGACAGAGATTCGGGGTTGTTTAGGAAGAGTGCAAAAGAAAAAGCCGAGACGCTGCTGAACAAGCTCGCAGAAGAAACCGGGGGCAAGGCATTCTACCCAAGGGAGCTTTCTGAGGTCCACGCAATCGCGCAGCAGATCTCTACCGATCTACGGACGCAGTATGCGATCAGCTACTATCCGAGCAACTCCGCTAAAGACGGATCGTTCCGAACTATCAAAGTACAGGTCAACTCGGGCAACCGGCGGCTCGTCGCACGCACCCGGAATGGGTACACGGCGCCTCGTGAAGGCGAACACCGCAGCGTTAGTAAGTAAACAGAAACCTGAAGCGGCATTGTAAAGGCTAAGGCGAGCGGTACTTGATGCGGCCGCTGATGTCGTGCCGCCAGGGCATCTGTCGGCTAGAAATCGGTTTTTTTCCTCTTGATCGGACTACTTCTGGGCCGCGACTTCCCCTTGGTCGAGCCCAGTCTCTCTATGAATCCGAGCAAACTTGCCCTTTCATCGGGCGACAGGGCGACCACTTCGTGAAGGATCTGGATCACATCGGGATTGACCACAGCCTTTCGAACAGTCTCCAAAATCATTAAGGGATCCGGCGCGTAACTGCTCTTCCCCCGGTCTTCCATATCCTCGGGCAGGCCGCAAGCGACATGAAACAGCTCGTCCATATCCACACCAAGTCCGTCGGCAAGAGCTTTGAGCTTATCAACCGACGGATTGCGGGCCCTGCCGATTGAAATGCTGGCAACATAGCCATCGGTTATTCTACCGCCCGACACCCGCTGAACATCCTTTTGCGTCAGGCCCTTCAGTTTCATAACCCGCTTTACGTACTCACCTAAATCACGGCTTGCTCTGGGCATTTGCGCTCTCCGTTTATATTGAACAAAGATATTCGACTAACACTCAGGCAAGACTTGTATCATACGCGGCGAGGCGGCCTCAATGGCTGAAGTGAAAACGTACAACCGTGAATTCTCGCGCGTCGCTTCGAGAACCGTGGTAACAGGCGTGTCGGGAGCGGTTGGCGGTCTGCATGATAGATATCCATCTTTGATAACGTGGCACTAGGCCTTAGAATTAAGTCCGTAGTCCGTAGCTCGGTAGCTCCGGAACCAACTTGAACGACGGGCTACGGATTACGGGCCACGGACCACGGACTGCGGGCTACGTACCACGGACTACCTGAATGCACAATCGACTCATAGAAGAGAACTTGAACCGCCTCCGCGACAAGCTGCTGATCATGGGCGGCGCTGCTGAGAAAGCCATAATGCTGTCGATGCGTGCGCTGATCGAGCGCGACTCCGAGCTTGCTGAGCGCGTTGTGCGCGAGGACGACGCGATCGATCAGATGGAACTGGAGATCGATCAGATGTGCGTCGACGTGCTGGTGCTCAAGCAGCCCGCCGCCGGTGATCTGCGCTTCGTCGTTTCAGTAGCGCGCACGGCCCCAACCGTCGAGCGGATAGCCGATCATGCGGTCAACATCGCCAAGCATGCGATCTCGCTCAATAATGAGCCGGAGATCGGGGCACACATTGACCTGTCAGCCATCGCGAAGGTCGTCCAGGACATGCTGGTCGAAGGGCTGGACGCCTTCACATCGGGTGATCCGGAACGCGCTCGCGTAACGATTGCCCGCGACGACGAAGTGGATGAGCTCTACGACAGGCTCTATGATCAGGTGATCGACGCAATGAAGCAAAACCCGTCAACGGTATCGCGTGGCGCCGAGTGGTTGTTCGTGTTGAAGCACCTCGAGCGTATCGCCGACTACGTGACCAACATCTGCGAACAGATCGTGTATATGGCGCGCGGTCAGGTCATCAAACACACCGTATGGTAGCACCCGATCAGACCCGACTCCGCAGCGTTATCATCGTCGAGGATGATGAGGACATCGCCGACTCGATCCGGTACAACCTGGAACGAGAGGGCTTCCGCGTGCGCCTGGCCACGACGGGCGAAGACGCGCTCACCCTGATCCTCGACCGTCCGCCCAACCTGATACTCCTCGATCTGAATCTTCCACACATGAACGGCTTCGAGTTGTGCCGCCGCTTGCGAGCCGAGTCGCCTACTATGCGAGTTCCAATTCTGATGCTCACCGCTCGCGCCGACGAAGCGGACAAAGTGCTCGGCTTGAACATGGGCGCCGACGACTATATAACGAAGCCGTTCAGCATGCGCGAGCTCATGGCGCGAGTCAACGCGGCGCTACGTCGGGCCGAAGGTTTGGAGACACACCGCCCGGTCTTCGACGACGGATCGTTGAGGATCGATCCGGCGACGTTCAGCGTGAGTTACAGCGGGCGTGACGTGCGAATGACGCGCAAAGAATTCGCCCTGCTGTCCGAGCTGGCGCGCAACCAGGGACGCGTGCTGACGCGCGAGGTACTGCTTGACCGAGTGTGGGGCGCAACCTACTACGGCGATTCGCGCACTCTGGACGTCCACATTCGAAGGCTTCGTCAGAAGCTCGGCGACTCATCGGTGATAGAAACAGTCACAGGGATAGGCTACCGGTTGGTAGGAGGGGGAAAGCGAACGGGGTAGCAGGCTATTTTCTATTTTTTATTGGCTATTTTCTATTTGTCATTTTTTATTTGGCGGATCCGTGCCACGGGGTTTCAATGACATATGAAAATAGAAAATAGAAAATAACTGACTTTATGATATGAAGGATCTTGCTCGACGAGTCTGGCTGGTGACCCTGGCAGCCCTGTTGATCTTCGTGGTCTACGAGATCATCAAGACGGTCCTGTTCCCTCACATCTCCGTCATCAGCTCGCATGTCATCACTGTGATAGTAGTCGCGGTGATGACCTTCTTCGTCTCGCGCTACGCTCTCGGCCGCTACGGCCAGGCACTCGCTGAGATCCAGCGCCAAACAGTAATCACCCAGGACACGAATCGTTTGTTGGCTGGGGTGCTGGCGACAATGCGCGAGGCCGTTGTGATTGTCGACTCACGGATGCGAGTTGCGCTCTACAACGACGCTGCGGCGCCCATGTTCAAGCTGCCCGCGAAGGATGCAGGCAGGCCTCGGGCCCGAACAAGAACCGCAATCGACGAAGCTGTGGACATGGAAGAGCCAGCCGCGCGGGCACGACCCCTCGTTGACGCCTCAAGCGGCGTGGGCGATTCAGCTCGGGCGTACCGTTTGACCGACGTCACTCGCGACCCCATGATCAACACAGCTTTCAGGCGCGTGCTGGACGAGAGGACCCCGGTCGAGTTGCGCGTCGAAATGGCGGACCGCGAGCATCGCAGCTTCCAGTTGAACGTCGCGCCGCTTGGGAGCGATCTCGCGGTGGGAGTATTCTTCGATATCACTCAACTCGAGAGGCTCGAGCGCGTCCGTCGGGAATTCTTCGCAAACCTTTCGCACGAGTTGCGCACGCCGCTGACCGCCATGCTTGCGTGCTCGGAGACCTTAATGGACGGCGCGATAGATGACCCGGGCAACAGGACCAGGTTCCTCGAAACCCTGCACAGGCAGGCAACACGGATGAGTGAGCTGATCTCGGACATCTCGGATTTGTCGGCGATCGAATCGGGTCAAATCGAGCTTAAGCTGAAGCCGGTGAGGCTGCGCCGGACGGTCGCCGATGTCGTAGCTCTGGTTGAATCGCGAAAGGCAAACCCCGACATATCTTTCAGCACATCGATTCCTGACAGCATCCTTGTGCACGCCGATCGCACGCGGCTCGAACAGATTCTATACAATCTGATTGACAACGCTGTGAAGTTCAACCGGCCAGGAGGCTCGGTCACTATTTCGGCAGCCGAGAACAATGGCTGGGTGACGATAAGTATCGAGGACACCGGCGCCGGCATATCAGCGTCGGACCTTCCGCGAGTGTTCGAGCGGCTTTATCGAGGCGACAAGTCGCGCTCACGCAAGACCGAAGGCTCCGGGCTGGGGCTCGCAATCGTCAAGCATCTCGTACACGCGCACGGCGGCGAGCTGTCGGTTGTAAGCGAACTGGGCCAGGGCTCGCGGTTCACATTCTCCATTGCGATCGCGGCAAATGCGGCGGAAGTCGCAGGGTAAGGTTCCTGGGCTCCGCTATTGTTTCGCTCCTGCCAATACGGCGCGGCTGAGCAGATCGGGAGACTTCATCCGATGGCATTGCTCCTCAAAGCTCGGGCGCGGTCCCTTCCAGCGAAGATCGTCCACTGTGTCAAAGACCGGCACATCCAATCGCAAGGTTGCTAGCGTGCGAAACAGAAGAGCGTCGGTCCAGGAACTGAACAGCGATGCGGACAGCCGCTGAGCGCTACGGATCGATGGATGCCAATCTCGGAAATCCTTCGGAATTCCTTCAAGGTGGACGTACTGAGATAAGCTGAGTGACGCTGCCTTTGGGCCCCATCCCGGCACGCCTGGAAACCCATCCGCGCTGTCGCCGACCACGGCAAGGTAGTCCGGAATCGATTCCGGCTTCACACCGAATTTGGTCACGACGCCGGCTTCGTCGCGTAAGACGTCGCGTCTGCGGTCCAGTTGAACGACTCGTGTGCCCACAACGCACTGACTGAGATCTTTATCCGGTGTACAAATGATTACCTGCCTGACACGTTCATCCGTCACTGCTTTAGCCGCGGCGGCAGCGAGCGCATCATCGGCTTCATAGTAGACCATTGCCCACACCATGACTCCCATCGCTTCCAACGCTTCTTCGAGAATCGGAAATTGCGAGAGCAATTCCGGAGGGACCCCTTCACTGGTTTTGTATCCGGGATAAAGGTCATTTCGAAACGACTCCACCACGTGGTCGGTTGCGACGCCGATGTGGGTTGCGCCGCGTTCGATCATTGACAAGACCGAATGCAGGACGCCACGGACCGCGCCGATTTCCTGTCCATTCAAATCGGCGGCGGCCGGCACTGCGAAAAAGTGCCGGAACAGTTCATACGTTCCATCAACTAAGTGTATATCCACGTCTTATTTAATATCTCCCTGCATCACCCACTCTTCATTGAATTGGGCATGCTTGATGGATTTTCTGGCCGGTTTGCCCTCCGCATCCAGTGGCACATCTTTCCTGTTCAGATGGTAGCTGTAACTCGCATGCAACGAACCGTCTCGCGCCTGAATGATCGAAGGGTAATGAAAGGCTCCGGCCTCGGGACCTGCCGGATCGAATTCGAGATGACGCTTCCATTTCCAGGTCTGCCCCTCATCGGTGGAAATAGCCACAGCCAGACTATTGCGCCCCTGCTCGGTGTCGTTATAGATCAGCGCCCAATGACCGTTACTCAGTGAAATGACCTCTGCCCCTGAGCCCGGGTTGGGGATTGAACTGTCGAAAACAGGACTCCAAGTCTTACCGGAGTCGCGCGACTCGCTCATATGGAGCCGCTTCGGCGGCGGCCCGTTGTCTCGCATCAGAGCCAACAACGTGCCATCCTTCTTCCTGACAATACTGGGCTGGATGTTGCCGGCTCCGACAAGCGGCGTGCTGGTCGTCCAGCTCTTGCCCCAATCATCAGTGATCGCCATCAACGAGAACGAAAAACCATCAGAGTAGAGGGGTACAATTAATCTCTTGCCATCCACAACAAATGGGTGGGCGCGAGTCATCCAGCCCAGGCGGCGAAAAAACTTGTCGGCGGCATTCTTCTTCGTGCGCTCGATGTAATCCTTGATGACCTTTTGTCGTTCAGGCGGCGCATCCTTATTTGCGGCCTCATAGGCGGTGACCGCCCGCGTAACGGCCGCTTCAAACTCAGGCCCAGGCGTGACGTGCAAGACCTCGTTCACCTCCCAGCGAGGCGCGTCCTCCGTCTTCTGATAATCTGACGATATCCGATACTTAATCAGAGCTGTGTGCCACTCATTCGCGAGAATTGTTTGCCATATCAACCAGAGCCGTTGCTGCGGGTCTATGAACATTGTTGGGTTGGTGTCAGGGTAGTTCGGTGTATCCGCCATCGTAAACCGCTTCCACGTCTTCGACCCTCGTCGCTGGCGAGCCCCTTCGACCTTTACATCATCGGCGGTGCGCTCGCCTGAACCGTGGAACCAGCATACGAGCAAGTCGCCATTGGGGCATTCGACAATGGCGGAGGCATGGTTGTGCCAGCTTTCCAGCTGGAAGATCAGCTCGGCTTGATAAAAGGCAGGGGAGGTGCGTTGGACCGATGCGCCTGTGCTGACGATGAGCATTAGTCCGATGAGGCACGCGATGATGGGGGTTTTCATCTTATTTGCAGGAGCTTTGGTGGCCGCGGACCGTGCCGCGTGGCGCCTGCCAGTTTGACATACGTCAACTCCTCACCTTTCTCTACGCACCTCAGCATAAGTCCTCCCCGGCTCATATCGCCTCGTCCGACGAATTCGTTCGGAAAGCGCAGCCTATCTTTAAAGGCATCGCCCAGGATGCCAAGATACTTTGACGTGGCGACACTCCCGAGGAAGATCACCTGGCAATTCCCCGAGAGGGATTCAGCAATTTGGCGGGAATCTCGTTCGAGCGGATTGCGGTATCGAGGATTTTGCTCATCGACTTCGACCTGGGCGATTTCTTTAAGCTCATTGATCGTGAGCAACTCATCAGGCGATCGCAGACCACTTCCGGGAGTCACGACCAGCGTTCCAGGCAAATCCGGGGGCGGC
>Ga0247692_1000258_pt1 | contig 12785 bp, 14 predicted proteins | sample CNK33_metaG_FD_183041 | JGI IMG/M metagenome (GOLD analysis project Ga0247692, IMG submission 183041) | Soil microbial communities from Purdue University Martell Research Forest, Indiana, United States - CNK33 | ecosystem: Environmental > Terrestrial > Soil > Temperate forest > Bulk soil...
ATTGATTACGTGCACACGGGCCATCCGCGTAACCATCCCGCACTGCGCGACCGCGTCACCTGCGTGCTCAAAACGATGTTCTATCCGATTGCATACGAGGGGTGCCATGCGCGCCGGGCCACTTGAAGATCAAGGTACTTGGCTCATCGGCAGGCGGCGGCTTCCCGCAGTGGAACTGCAATTGTCACAATTGCGACGGCGTGCGGCGCGGCACGCTCAAGACGACGCGCCGCACTGAGTCATCGATCGCGGTGAGCGCCAACGGTGAGGACTGGCTGCTGATCAACGCGTCACCCGACCTGCTAGCGCAGATTGCCGCCAACATGGAATTGCAGCCCGCGCGGCGTATTCGCGACAGCGGCATTGCCGCCGCGCTGGTGATCGACGCGCAGATCGACCATGTCACTGGACTTTTGATGCTGCGCGAGCGCGACACCCCGTTGCCGCTCTACGCGACGGACGCGGTATGGCAGGACTTGTCCACCGGCTTTCCGATCGGGGTGATTCTGTCGCACTACTGCGGCGTGGAGCACCACCGCATCGCACTCGACGGCGCGCCGCTCAGCATTGCCGCACTACCCGGCGTACAGATCGAAGCACTGCCGCTATCGAGCAAGGCACCGCTCTACTCTCCGCACCGCAAGGCGTCGGAGCGCGGCGACAACATCGGCCTCGTCATCACCAATCTACAGTCCGGCAAGCGGGTCTTTTACGCGCCTGGGCTCGGCGCGATCGAGCCACATGTACTCGCCGCGATGCGGCGCGCTGATCTGTTGCTGGTCGACGGCACGCTGTGGACCGGAGACGAAATGATCCGCCTCGGCCTGTCGAAGCAAAGCTCGGCGGATATGGGCCATCTGCCGCAATCGGGGCCGGGCGGGATGATAGAAGTGCTCGACTCGCTGGGTGTCCGTGCGGTCCGCAAGGTGCTCATCCACATCAACAACACGAACCCGATCCTCATCGAGGACGGTCCGGAGCGGCGCGTGCTGACTGAACACGGCATCGAAGTCGCGAGCGACGGCATGACATTCGAATTGTGACCAGTGAATGACGCGGTTCGGAATGTAGAACAGAGAACGGAGACGGTATGACCATAATGGACACCTTCGGTACGGCGTCTGTCCGCAAGTCCGGCGAGACGCAGCCCGCCTGGACCCGTGTCGAATTTGAAACGCAGTTGCGCGCCAAGGGCGCGGCATACCATATTCATCATGCGTTCAACGTGAAGATGAATAGCGGCGGCTGCTCGCGCGAGCAGATTCGTGGCTGGGTGGCGAATCGCTTTTACTACCAGATCAACATTCCCCTGAAGGATGCGGCGATTCTTTCCAACTGCCCAGACCGCGAGACACGCCGCCACTGGGTAATGCGAATTCTCGACCATGACGGCGACGACGATCAGGCAGGCGGCATCGAGGCTTGGGCGCGCCTCGCCGACGCCGTCGGACTCACGCGCGACGAACTGTACTCGCTCAAACACGTAGCGCCCGGCGTGAGCTTCGCCGTCGACGCGTACGTGAATTTCGCTCGCCACGCACCGTGGCAGGAAGCAGTGTGCTCGTCGCTCACCGAATTGTTCGCTCCGCAGATTCATCACGACCGCCTTGCAACCTGGCCGGAACACTATCCATGGATTGAAGCGACGGGCCTCGACTATTTCCGCTCCCGCATCTCGCTCGCGCAACGCGACGTCCTTCACGGCCTGGCGGTCACGCTAGATCATTTCACGCGGCGCGATCAGCAGGAACGGGCTCTCACGATCCTGCAGTTCAAGCTCGACATCCTTTGGACCATGCTGGATTCGATTGAAAGGGCTTTCCCGCAATGAACGCTACCCTATACGTCGCCGACGAAGTATCGTCCTCGTATCGCCCGAAGATCAGGACACTGTTTCGCCTGCAATGGGAACCGGCACAGAACGCCTATGTGCTGCTCTATCCCGAAGGGATGGTGAAGCTCAACCAAAGCGCAGCGGAAGTTCTTAAACGCTGCGACGGCACGCGCGATCTGGACACGCTAATCGTCGATCTGGAGCAGGCGTTCAATGCGGCAGCCATCGCGGCCGAAGTGCACGCATTTGTTGCCGATGCGCGCACGCGTGGCTGGCTGGAGTAATACAGTGGCCGATCTCTTGCCCTCCGTTGCCCAGCAACACCAGGCCGACGCCACTGCCGGCATCGGGCCACCGCTCTGGTTGCTTGCTGAACTCACCTATCGTTGTGCGCTGCACTGCGCGTTCTGCTACAACCCGACTGACTACACCAATCACAACCGCGAACTCGACACCGCGCAATGGATCGACGTGCTGCGTGAGGCACGCGCGTTGGGCGCTGCGCAACTCGGATTCTCCGGCGGCGAACCGTTGATGCGTGACGACCTCGAAGTGCTGGTTGGTGAAGCGCGCAGGCTGGGCTTTTACACCAACCTGATTACGTCGGGGGTTGGTCTGACCGACAAGCGGCTCGCCGCTTTGAAGGCGGCTGGCCTCGACCATATCCAGTTGTCGTTCCAGGACTCGACGCAGGAACTCAACGACTTCCTGAGCAGTACGCGCACGTTCGACTTGAAACATCGTGTGGCGGCCGCGATCAGGGAGCACGGTTTTCCGATGGTGCTCAACTGTGTGCTGCACCGCTATAACCTGCCGCACGTTGACAAGATCATCGAAATGGCGCTGGCGATGGGCGCCGACTACCTGGAACTGGCCAATACCCAATACTACGGATGGGCGCGAACGAACCGCGCCCAACTGCTGCCGACGCGTGAACAACTTGAAGCGGCCGAAGCGGTGGTGGAGCGCTATCGCCACACGCATGGCGAGCGTTGCAAGATCTTCTTCGTCGTGCCTGACTACTTTGAGCGCCGGCCAAAACGCTGCATGAACGGCTGGGGCGCCGTGTTCCTTGGCATCGCCCCGGACGGCGCCGCGCTACCGTGCCATGCGGCGCGCAATCTTCCGGGGCTCACGCTCCCGAACGTGGCGCAGACGCCGTTGCGTGAGATCTGGTACGAAAGCGCAGCATTCAACCGCTTCCGTGGTTTCGATTGGATGAAGGAGCCATGTCGCAGTTGTGATGAAAAGACCGAGGACCTCGGTGGCTGCCGCTGCCAGGCATATCTGCTAACGGGCGTTGCCGCCAACGCCGATCCAGTCTGCGACAAATCGCCGACACATGAGCGGATCGTACAACTGGTGCGCGCCGCGGTGGCGCCCGGAGAAACGCACGAGCAACCCATCCTGTTTCGTAACGATGCGAACGCCCGCAAGCTGGCGGCCGGACAACATGCTGCCAACGCAGCACAGACATCGGTCCAGGCGGCTCATACGGATCGTTGCGGGGGCGGAAACACACTTTAATGACGTCCAGCAGCCGCACCCATGGTGGCTTGCGCTAGCACCGCCACGCGACGCACGCACGACCAGTGAGCCGCATCCATCACACCGCCGGAAACGCGTCGAGATGGAAGCGCGCGGAGAACAATAGCCGTCCGGATAGCCATCCAATCGGCAGGAGTAGATACCATGAGCACACCACCACGCCACCGACCGCCCTTCAACCGGCGGGCCGGCCTCACGCTTTGTCTCAGCGGCGCGCTGGCGGGGCTACCTACCATAGCCGCATCGCAAGCTACGGACGCGGCGTCTGCGGCAGTCGCCGCCCCGGCAACCGTACCTGCGCCCACCGCGGGCGACGCAACCGTGCTGGCGCCAATTGTCGTGATTGGTACCACCCCGCTCCTCGGAACGGGCACGCCGTTGTCGCAAGTACCGGCCAACGTTCAGACCGTGCGTGGCAGCGAACTCGAACAGCAGCACAGAAGCACGTTGACCGACTACTTCGAGAAGAACCTACAGAGCGTCGATATCAACGAGGCGCAAGGCAACCCGTACCAGATCGACGTCAACTACCGAGGCTTTACTGCTTCGCCGTTGCTCGGGACGCCGCAAGGCCTGACGGTGTTCCTCGACGGTGTGCGTGTCAACGAACCGTTCGGCGACGTTGTAAACTGGGATCTGATTCCGCATTCCGCCATCGACACCATCCAGTTGATCCCCGGATCGAATCCGACCTACGGGCTCAACACGCTCGGCGGAGCACTGGCGATTACGACGAAGAACGGCAAGACGAGCGCCGGCGGCGATGCCGAGGTCGCCGCTGGTTCATGGGGTCGCAAGATCGCGCAGATCGAACAGGGCGGCGTCATCGGCTCAAATCTCGACTACTACTTCAACGCCAACGCGGCGAACGACGACGGTTGGGCCGACCACAATTCGAGCAGGCTGAGGCAGGCGTTCGGCAAACTGCGCTATACGGATGCGGATACCACGCTGGCGCTTTCCGCCGGCGGCGCGGATAACGATCTACTGGGCAGCCAGACCATCCCGCGCTCATTCCTCGGCAATCCGAGGCAAGCCTATACGTTTCCCGATCAGAACCGGAATAACGTTGGATACGTCACGCTGTCTGGTGATCATTACTTCAATGACCACGTCGAACTGAGCGGAAGTGTCTACTACCGGCACTACCGGAACAGCAACGTCAGCAGCAATAACAACACCGATTTCGGCTCGATCAATCCGGACGGCAGTGTCGACACTGTGGAAGGAACCAACGAGCAGTCGGTGGTCTCAACCGACAGCTACGGCGCGAGCTTACAGCTCACGCTACTCGGCAGGCTGGCCGGAATGGACAATCAGTTCATTGCGGGGGTCGCGGCGGACCTCGCCAACTCTCAATACACAGCGGCGTCGCAAGACGCCTTGTTCACCGATTCACGCGCGACTATCGGCATCGGCAATTACGCGCAACAGACCGACGCCAAAACGCGCAGTGCAAACTATGGAATCTATTTCAACGATGTCCTGTCATTGACCAGACCGTGGTCGTTCACACTGGCCGGACGCTACAACTGGGCAAGCGCCCAGATAGGAGACGAAAGCAGCATGCAACCGCTGCTCGACGGACGTCATGTGTTTTCGCGCTTCAATCCTTCCGTCGGCATCAACTGGAACCCCACCTCCAGCTTCACGGCCTACGCGACGTACAACGAAGGCATGCGGACGCCGACGGCCATCGAACTGGCTTGCGCGGACCCCGCCGCCCCCTGCTCGTTGCCGAACGACTTTCTGGCGGACCCGGCGCTGAAACCGGTCATCTCGAAGACATTCGAAGTGGGTGCACGCGGCCGGGTGGGAGAAACGACGAGCTGGAGCGCCGCCCTCTACAGCACAACGCTCACGGACGACATCCAGTTCATCAGCAGCGCAGCCAGCACACAAGGTTACTTTCAGAACGTCGGCAAGACGCGCCGGCAGGGTCTCGAACTGGCGGGGCGAACGAAGTTCGGGCTGCTAGCCGTGAGCGCAAACTATAGCTACGTCGACGCTACCTACCGATCTGCGTGGACAGAACAAAGCGCAAGCAATTCCAGCGCCGACGCCAACGGCAATATCGCGGTGAAGCCTGGCAATCGCATTCCCGGGATCCCAGCAAACACTCTCAAGCTGCGGCTTGATTACACCGCGACGTCGAAATGGAACATCGGTACGAATCTGACCTACCGCAGCGGCATTTTCGCGCGCGGCGACGAGAATAACCAGGATGTGAACGGCGAGATCGCTGGATACTTTCTGATCGATATGGACTCCACGTACCAGTTGACGAAACAACTGCAGGTCTTCGCGACCGTGTCCAACCTGCTCAACAAACGGTATGCCAGCTTCGGCGTACTGGGTCAGAACTTCTTCAATGGACCGAACCATACATTCGACGGCGCCAGTCCCTTCAATGAACAATTCGTCGGACCCGGTGCGCCACGCGGCGTGTGGGTTGGTCTGCACTATGCATGGAAATAGCGTAGACGCATTTCTCGTCGCATGGAAATAATCCATGCCATCGCAACGGAGCGAAGTATTGCTCGAATCGCCCAACATTGGCACGCGCATACGTCGAGCCGCTACTGCCCGGTTTGGCCACGAGGCACCTTCAGCAGGGAAGCAGGGGCGATCAGTAGTCACACTACAGAGAGCAGGAATTTGATGACCAGGGGAGACTATGCAACGTCAATTTGATGACCTCGTTCTAGGCAGCATCGAACTTTTCTGCCTGGCGGCTGAACTAGGTAGTTTCACTGTAGCTGCGAACGCGGCAAGCGTCACTCCTGCCGCCGTCAGCCGTTCAGTGACGCGTCTCGAGAACCGACTCGGTGCACGATTGTTTGTCCGGACAACGCGGCAGATTCGGCTCACAGATCTGGGGAACCGGTACTTTGAGCAGTGTCGGAAGGCGCTGGCTCAACTCGTGGATGCGGAGCGAGAAGCTACCGGGCAACAGACAACGCCGGCGGGCGTGCTTCGAATCAGTATGCCAACGCCCTACGGTCACCACCGCATCCTTCCCCTGTTGGCAGACTTTCGTGAGCGGTACCCGGAGGTGTCCGTCGAAACACACCTCAGCAACCGCAACATCGACTTTGCGGACGAAGCCTTCGACCTGGCGGTCCGGGGTCGTACTCCACGGGATTCCGGCCTAATTGCGCGAAAGCTCGAGGACGCGGAACTGGTAGTCGTGGCATCGCCTGCCTATATACAGAGAGCGGCGAAACTGGAAACGCCGGAAGATCTGACTAATCACGACTGCATCCAGTTTGAGTTACCGAGCACCGGGCGCACCATACCTTGGATATTCAATCGGAATGGCAGCCTCGACGAGATCATGACGCGAGGTAGTTACGGATCGTCTGGCGATGCGCTTGCTGGAGTAACCTTGGCGCGCCATGGGGCCGGGGTGTTCCAGACCTATCGGTTCATTGTTGAGAAAGACATAGCGGATGGAGCGCTCAAGGAAATGCTCACGCCATACGGCGGATGTTCGCGACCGTTCATCCTGCTTTATCCGCACGGTCGGCATCTGTCATCGCGTGTACGCTGTTTTGTGGACTTCCTGATGGAGCGACTAGTCCGCTGAACCGGATGAATTGCACCGGATGCGTCGAGTTGGATCGGAATACTTCCATTTCAACGGGGCGGCCTGCTTGTTGTATTGGCGGATATAGCGCATGAGTTTTTTGTCGAGATCTTTGGTGCTGGTGAATACGCCGCGCGTGATGACGTCGCGCTGGATGCGGGCAAACCAGTTCTCGACCTGGTTCAGCCATGACGAATACGTGGGGGTGTAATGGATCGAGACGTTCGTATGGTCAGCCAGAAAGGTTTGGACGGCGTCGGTCTTGTGGCTGCTCACGTTGTCGCAGATCACGTGAATCTCCTTTCCGGCGGGCTGCGCCGATACCACTTCGGTAAGGAACGCGACGAACTGGGCACTGGTATGGCGTGGCGCAGTCTTGCCCAGCACTTCGCCGGTGGCGACATTCAACGCTGCAAACAGGCTCAGGGTACCGTTGCGTTTGTATTCGAAGCCGTGACTTTCGGCGCGCCCGGGCGAGAGCGGCAACATCCGGTCTTTGCGATCAAGCGCCTGAATGGCCGTTTTCTCGTCCACACAGAACACCGCCGCATGCAACGGCGGGTTCAGATACAGGCCGATCACATCGGCAGCCTTGTCCTCAAAGTCGGGATCGTTCGACACCATGTGGGTATCGAGACGATGCGGCCGAACGTCGTGCTTGCGCCAGATACGTTGAACCGTCATGAAGGGCACGCCCAACTGCGCGGCCAGTTTGCGGCTGCTCCAATGCGTCGAGCCGTCGGCCGGTTTGCGCCTGATCGTGTAGTCGAGCACTCTCGCTTCAAGACGCGCCAGGTCACGGCGCGCCGCACGACCTGGGTGCCTGCCATACACCCGCCAGACGTTCACTGGCGAAGCGGGTTTGCCAGGTGGTGATGAAACGCGAATCGCATCGCAATTCGTTCATGATCGCCCCGCGCGAGGCCCCTTTGTCGAGCAGCAGGATCAACCGCGCTCGCCTTACTTGGCCAACGGCCATCGTTCGGCTGCGCTGCATCGACAACAGTTCTTCGCGCTCGGCTTCACTCAGATTCATTTTGCCCATGCACCTTTAGATCAGTGCAATTTCATTGGTTCAATGGACTAGGCACATAAGCGGCCCATCAAATCGATCTGGCGGACACCCTACCCGATTCGTTGGTCGCCATTTTCAAAGAACGATCTTGATGGTTTCCAACACACCGTTTTTTCCGACAGAGCTCCGACGGCATCTGCATTCGCGCCCGCGTTCCGCCCGGACTTACCCCTGGACTTGGATGAACATGTTGCACGCAGGCAGTTGCGGATGATTGACGACCTTGTCGATCGTGCTGATCGCACACAGGGCACGTCAGCCTCGTTCAGTTTGTCGAGCCAAATGCTGACCGGTGCCGAGCGGATTACCGGCTCAACGGCCTCGATCATGGCGCGCCGGTTTTGCGCGCGGAGATCGTTCTTTGGGAACAACGGGGCGAAGGCTAATTCCGGCATTCCCAGGGCCTCCGCCGTCAAAAGAAAAAGCTCATCGTTCTACGTGCCTGCCTTATTCCCTCGGTTCTTGTATAGCCCACCCGGATGCCTATCGTCGGAAATCGTGCTGAACCGAGGTCACCAAAGGCTGTGCCGACACATGTCGGCTGAGCGTCGGGCCACGCCGCTAAACTCATGAAACCGCCCGTAACGGTGCGGCCAGATCGTTGCGAGAGTACGAACACTCTTCCAGGTCGCCAATCACCACGGCGACCTGCAAACCATAGAACAGAATTGCGGCTCAGACGAGCGTAAGCGTCACGTCGATGTTGTTCCGCGTTGCGTTCGAATAAGGGCACACGATATGCGCCCTGTTGACGAAGTCCTGAGCCGCTTCGCGTTCCATGCCCGGCAACGATATCTTCAACTCGACTTCGATGCCGAAACCATTGGGAATGGGGCCGATGCCCACTATTCCGTTGACCGATACATCAGCCGGAATTGCGATCTTGTCGCGCGCAGCAACGAATTGCATCGCGCCGATAAAACAAGCGCTGTAACCGGCGGCAAAAAGCTCTTCGGGGTTTGTGCCTTTCTCGCCCTTTCCACCCAATCCCTTCGGCCTGGTCAGCTTCAGGTCCAGTCCGCCTTCCTGCGCCACGGCGCGGCCTTCGCGACCTCCGGTAGCCTCAGCGTGCGCACGGTAGAGAACGTTTTCGATCGACATTGTCAGCTCCTTATTGATGAACCAGATAATGGGCGCGACCAGTAGCGCCCCGTGTTGCTTTAGTGCCCTGCGCTCTGACCGCCGTCCACGTGCAAGATCTCGCCCGTCACGAACGGCGCTGCGTCCAGGTACAGGATTGCGCTGACGATGTCGCCCATTTCGCCCATGTGGCCCATCGGGTGAAGTGCGCCGAGTGCCGCGTGCGTTTCGGGGGCATGCATCGGCGACTTGATAATGCCGGGGGCAACCGCGTTCGCACGAATGCCAGATTTCGCGTATTCAATGGCAAGCGACTTCGTCGCCGCGTTCAGGCCGCCCTTCGTCAGCGATGCCAGCACCGACGGCACACCGTCGATGGCGTGGTCGACCAGACTGGTCGTGATACTGACCACATGGCCGCTTTTGTTCTTCTCCATTTCAGCGATCGCCAACTGCGTGATATAGAAAAAACCGTTCAGATTCACGCCGGTCACCGCAGCGTAGTCTTCAGACGTATAACCGGTGAACGGCTTTGCGATGAAGATACCGGCGTTGTTGATCAGCGTGTCAATGCGGCCGAAGCGCGCCACGCCTTCCGTAATAACGCGATGCGCCGTCGCCGGGTCAGCGATGTCGCCCGCTACCGTCAGGATGCCGGGATCGTCCGACGGCTTGATGCTGCGTGCCGTTGCGACGATGCGATAGTCAAGCTTGCGGAATGCCTTGACAGTCTCTGCACCAATACCTTGAGATGCACCAGTTACGACTACGACCTTTTGCGACGCGCTCATTAAAACCTCGAAATTTGGATTGGGCTTTCTTGCCCACCGGGCCGGCGGCTCCGGTGCGTGCCTAATCTAGGTGTATTTGTGCGTCGAGCAAATACCCCCCATGTACAAACTATTTTTCACGCGCGGAACAAATCGGATTGCGGGCCCATGATTCATGGGCTAACGTGGGCAGCGCGGGCTCGCTCTGTGTCATCCCTTGTTCGCGAATGACAGCGCGATGGCGTTTTCCAGTTCGTCAGCAACGGATGCGGCTCCACCCGCCACAGTGAAAATCGTGAACTCGACATCGGGCAGTGAAGGCAAGCCGGCATCCGGCGGCACTACGTGCAAGCCGTGCACGAGTTGCGTCTGCACGACCGGAGTCACCGCAAAACCGGCCTGCGCTGCGGCACACAGACCCGCGCCGCTCGAGCACACCAGCGCAATACGATAGTCGATGCCGGCGCGGGCAAGCGCGGCCAGAGCAGCCTCCCTATACGGACACGGTTCTGGCAGCACCGCAAGCGGCACCGGAGCGCCAGGCGTAAGCGACGCCCACGCCGCGCCGGCCCACACGAGTGGCTCGCGCCAAAGCACGCGCCCAGAACGGGCACCCTCGCAGCGACCGCCGATCACCATGTCCAGTTCGGCCTGATCCATCGCGTGCAGCAGTTCGGCGGGAATGCCGACCCTGACGCTGAACGCGATGCGCGGGTAGCGCACTGCGAACGTCTGCATGACGTTCATTAGTCTGACGTTGGCGAGGTCTTCGGAAAGGCCGACACGGATCGCGCCCTCGCTCGGTCCGCGCGAGAACTGCACCTGCGCATCATGATTGAGTGCGAGGATCGCCCGCGCGTAACCCAGCAGCAGCTCGCCGTCCGCCGTGAGCGTGACCGAGCGTGTGGTGCGCGCGAGCAGGTCTCGGCCGGCCTGTTTTTCCAGACGCCGCAGATGGGCGCTGACGGCAGATTGCGTCAGATTGAGACGGGCGGCGGCGAGCGTGAAGCCACCCTCCTGGACCACGGCCACGAAAGATCGCAGCAGGACGGTATCGAACATCGGGAGTCCCTGCTTATATAGTGCAGATCCAACTGAATATTGCGATGATACTTCGTTTATATTTTCAAACGAAATATGTTGTGATGACGACTCTCACCACACTTGGAGTAGTCGCATGCCTACCTTGCTGCATATCGAATCGTCGCCACGTAAGAGGCGTTCTGCATCGCTCGACGTCGCACGCACGTATTTGGACACGTATCGCGACGCTAATCCGGATCATCGGATCGACGTGCTCGATCTGTGGTCGGTCGCGATGCCGGAGTTCGACGGCGACGCGCTTGATGCCAAATATGCGGACCTGAGTGGCACACCGCTCAGCGAACACCAGCAACAGGCGTGGGCTAGCATCCGGGAACTCGCCCAGCGATTGCACGACGCGGACACGTTGCTGTTCTCCGTGCCGCTATGGAATTTTTCCATTCCCTACAAGCTGAAGCATTTCATCGACGTCGTATCGCAACGCGGCATTTTGTTCTCGTTCGATGAACGTGGGCTACAGGGCTTGCTGAAAGACAAGAAAGCGGTCGTCATTTATGCGAGAGGCCTCGACTATTCAGTCGGCTCGAACACACCCGCTCATTCGTTCGATTTTCAGCGGCCGTTTGTGGAAGCGTGGCTGCGATCCGTCGGCGTGAGCGGCGTTAAATCGATTGTCGTCGAGAAAACACTGCTGGGTCCCGAACTCGATTACGCCGCGAGACAGGGGGCACGCGAGCAGGCAGTGGCGCTTGCCCAGGCCACGTAATTCGTCAAATGAAATATTGTGCGGCGCATGTGGCACGTCACGTTACCTGAACCAACATGATGTTTGACTACGTGACGCCCTCCATTCCTGTTTTCTTAACGAGGCACTATTTTGAACACGCTGCTCAAGAAAGGGTTGATGTCACTCGCCATCGCCGCTGGTCTGCTATCCGCTGCCACTGCGCAGGCCGCATCCGATCCTGATCTCGCAGGCAAGAACGTTGTACTGGTACACGGTGCCTTCGCGGACGGATCAAGCTGGAACAAGGTTATTCCTCTCCTTGAAGCAAAAGGCCTGCACGTGACGTCAGTGCAAAACCCACTGACGTCACTGGGCGATGACGTGTCGGCCACGACCCGCGCGATAGACCGGCAAAACGGTCCGGTGGTGCTGGTTGGCCATTCGTGGGCGGGGTCCGTCATTACGGCGGCGGGTAACAACGACAAGGTCAAAGCGCTCGTGTATGTCGCTGCGTTTGCACCCGACAATGGACAATCGGCCAACGATATTCAGAAAGGGCTGCCGGCTCCTGCGTGGTTGGCCGAGCTGCATAAGGACGCTGCGGGATTCCTGACGCTGTCCGATAAGGCAATGGTCGAAAATTTCGCTCCCGATGTCTCCCACGCGCAGGCGCTTGTGCTAGCTGCGACGCAAGGGCCTTGGTATTCGGGCTGCCTCGACGAAAAGATTAGTCACGCGGCGTGGCATGACAAGCCGTCCTGGTACCTTGTCTCGACGAAGGACCAGATCGTCCCTACCAGCTTCCAGATGAAATTGGCGAAACAGATCGGTGCTACGGCCGTCGATGTCGACGCAAGTCATGTACCGATGCTATCGAAACCTCAAGAGGTCGCTGCCGCAATCATCTCGGCAGCACGTCAGGCAAAGTAGCAGGTCACGCCCGTTGCCCAGAAATCTGCAGCAGTTTCAGTTAATGCGCCTCATCGCGTGGGGAGTCGTTTGCGGTGCCCAGTTCGGCGCCGCACTCAAACTCACCGGCAACGGGTTCGGTTGGGTTCTGAGACAGGTCAACTGTCTTCAAAACACCCAGCCTGTTTGGAGAACCGAAGTCTATGTAC
>Ga0247692_1000259_pt1 | contig 12707 bp, 13 predicted proteins | sample CNK33_metaG_FD_183041 | JGI IMG/M metagenome (GOLD analysis project Ga0247692, IMG submission 183041) | Soil microbial communities from Purdue University Martell Research Forest, Indiana, United States - CNK33 | ecosystem: Environmental > Terrestrial > Soil > Temperate forest > Bulk soil...
AGCGCCACACGAAGAACCACGAAAACGACAATGGAAAGGCGCAAGCGACGAAGGCAATCGTCGCCAGCAGCATCATCGCGCGCAATACGTGCGTTGCATTCGCGCGCCTGGAGAGATAGCCGCCGAGCAGCGCGCCCGCCAGATACCCGCCCAGATTCGCTGCGCCGAGATACGCGGCCGTCGATGCCGCAAACCAGTGCGCGTCGATGATGGCGGGAAGAAGCGGTGTATATGCGAAGCGCGCGAGGCCAATCCCGACGAGACTTGCGCTCGCGCCCGCCACCGTGCCGCGCGTGATGTTGAAGGCGGGCGGCTTCGTGATCCTGATAGCTGCGTCCTGCATTGTTATCTCCGTGCTGCTGTCGCTACTGCTCGAATAAAACATTGATGTGAAAAATACTATGGCATCCGAAATAATGGATTTCGAGAATGCCATGCCGGTAATACCCGCTCTCTCAAGAACCGACGTTGCTGCCGCCGTCGACGTGCAAAATCTCGCCCGTCACGAAGCCCGCCGATTCCAGATAAAGCACGGCTTCCGCAATGTCCGTCACTTCACCAAGATGCCCGATGGGATGAAAACGTGCGAGTGCTTCGTGCCGTTCGCGCGGATGCATCGGCGTTTTGATGACGCCTGGCGCGACTGCATTCACGCGGATGCCTAGCGGCGCATACTCGATTGCCAGCGATCGCGTCACGGCATTCAGCCCGCCTTTGGTCAACGCAGCCATCGCCGCGGGCAGTCCGGCGCGAGGCCGGTCGACGAGACTCGCCGTGATGTTCACCACATGGCCACTGCGTTTCTTTTTCATCTCCGTCAGCACGCGCTGCGTGATATGAAAGAAACCGTTGACGTTGGTCGCCATGACGGCGTCGTAGTCTTCGGGTGTGTAGGCGTCGAAGGGCTTCGCGATGAAAATGCCTGCGTTGTTGACCAGCGTGTCGATCCGGCCAAAGCGCTCCAGCGCGATGGCGACGACCTGTTGCGCGGTCTTCGCATCGGCGATGTTGCCTTGCACGGTGGCAATGTCAGGATCGTCGCTTGGCTGGATCGAGCGCGACGTTGCCACTACGCGGAAATTGCGGTCGCGATACGCTTTGACCACTCCCGCGCCAATGCCCTGCGACGCGCCCGTGACGATCACCACTTTCTGTTCGGCACCCATTCACCCGCTCCTTTAACCAATTGGGCCGTGTGGCCCGATGTCGACGGAGCAAGTCTAGATTGAGTCGATCGCAGAGAGAATCCACGCAGTGCGGCAGACATTCTTCCGCCGGGCGGTTCAATGGGCGTCGGTGATGCGCTGTAACTGCTTGAAATGCCGACGCAAACGCGGCGTGGCGAAATCGACGAAGGCGCGCACTTTCGGCACTGAGAGGCGGCCGTGCGGCGTCAGAAGATGAACGGGCAAGGGCGCGTGCTCGCTGTCGCGCAGCACGATGCGCAGCTGCCCGTCCTTTACCTGCTGCGCGACGTGATACGAGAACATGCGCGTGACGCCGCGTCCTTCGACGGCGGACGCCACGGCGGCATCGATACTGTTGACGATCAGGCGCGGCGAGAAATGGACGACCTGCGCGACGGTCGAGCCTTCGGCGGGCGGAAAGCTCCACGAATCGACGCCGAAGTGCGTCATCGAAATGATCTGATGCTGTTCGAGGTCCGCGGGCTCGCGGATCTGCGGGTGCTTCGCCAGATAGCGCGGCGACGCCGTCACGACGCGCCGCACTTCGCCGACGGGAATCGCGATCAGCGTCGAATCGGGCAGATGCGAAATGCGCAACGCGACGTCGATGCCTTCGTCGACGAGACTGACGGGGCGGTCGAGCATATGCAGGCGCACCGACACGGCCGGGTACTCGTCGATGAAGTCGTCGAGGATCGAGCGCAGCATGTCCTGGCCTGCGGCGACGGGCGCGGTGATGTTCAGCAAGCCGCGCGGCGCGGAACGCTCGCCCGCTACCAGCAGGTCGGCTTCTTCCAGATCGGTCAGGATGCGCCGGCACGCGGCGGCGTAGCGTTCGCCTGCCTCGCTGAGCTTGATCGTGCGCGTGGTGCGGTGCAGGAGCGGCGAGCCGACATGCGCTTCGAGAAAGGCAATGGCGCGGCTCACCGCGGCGGGCGAACGGCCGAGCCGGCGGCTCGCGCCCGCCAGGCTGCCTTCGTCCAGCGTCGCGACGAACACCTTCATTGCGTCGATGCGGTCCATGGTCCAGTGCTCGGGAAATCGTCGGCGAGGCGACGTTGCCCGGAAGTGTACAGCGGCGCGCGTGTTCAGGCCCTTCAAAGGCCGCCTGAAGCGTCCGTTAGCGCTGCGCGGTGACGAGCCAGCGGCGCAGATCGACGGCGTCCTGGAAGTGCGCCTGCGGGTTGGGATCGCCGAGCAGGACGATCAGCACGGGATGGCCCGTTTTCTGCAGCCCGACGCCTTAGCGGCCAACACTCGCGATCAGGCTTCGCCCTGTTCGTCTGCGCCGATCACGACATGACTCACGGACTCGAAACGATAGCGCGGCACGTCGAGATTTTGCGGCGCGGGTTTGTCCTTGAACACCCGGCCTGCGAGGTCATAGGTCGAGCCGTGACATGGGCAAAGAAATCCGCCTGGCCAGTCATCGGGTAGGCTCGTTTGCGCGCCTGGCTGAAAACGCGGACTCGGCGTGCAGCCCAGATGCGTGCACACGCCGACCACCACTAGCAGATTGCTATGCTCCGGGCGCGAGCGAAACTCGTTGTTGCAGTAGGGCGGCAGCGGCATCGAGAAGGGCCGCGTCGTTTGCGGGTCGGCGACGAGCGGATCGGCGGCGCGCACATCGGCGAGCATCGTGTCAGTGCGATTGACGATGAAGACGGGCTTGCCGCGCCATGCCGCCGTCAGCATGTCGCCCGGCTGCAGCCGGCTGATGTCGACTGTCACGGGCGCGCCCGCCGCCAGCGCCGAAGCCGATGGCCTGAACGATTCAACGAAGGGCGTGACGACGGCCACGCCCGCAACGCCGCCCGCTACCGATGTCGCAATCAGCCACCGACGGCGTGCTTCATCGACGGGCGCGTCCGCATTGGCGCTCATGACGTGCTCCCTTCCGGGTGCGTCGGCCATACGAACATTGCGCGAACGTGCCCTGACGAATTGACGTCGACTACGCGCTGCTGGGTCTTGCCGTCATGGCTCGCGGTGATCTTGTAGCGCCCATTCGGAAGCGATGTGAGCATGAACGGTCCGTGCGAGGTCGCATTCAAAAGCGTCTTGCCCTTCATGTCGGCGATGTGAACGGGAACATCGGCGAGGTATTCATTCCCGTGACGCGTCGCGCCCGTAAATTCGAGTACGAGCGGGTATTTGTGCATGACGTCTTTCAGTGCAGCCGATTGATCGCTGCCTACGCCACCCGAAAGATACGTGACCGCGCCTTGCTGATGAAACGGCGGCAGATTCGTCGTCGCTGCGAAAGCGACACTGGTTGCGGATTGCGCGAACACGAGCGCGATGGCAACGAGACCTGCTTTGGTGAATGTGTTCATGACGGTTCTCCATCTTGAAGATCAAAGCCGTTTATTGCAGAGGCTTTGGAACGGAACGCGTGAGGCCCGGCGACGTTCAACGAACGTATCGCCTTCGCCCTGGCCGATATTCGCCGGACCGGATGCATCGCGAGCGCCACCATGCCCGTCGATAGGCCGGTCGCGTACGCGATACAGAGGAAGATCGCGAACGCGTGTGTACAACGCGACATCGCAAGGGTTTGAGATTCAAGGCATTCACGATGCGACCTCAAAGTCTTCGTGTCTGCAATGTAGGCAACGCGAATTAAACGAGAATTAAAGCGCGTGATATGGACGAGTACGGGGAATACTCGTCGTCGGGCGGATAGATGACGCAGCGGGCGTCGCGCGGGCCGCTAGCCCATCAACTCAGAAATCTCGATCAGGTTCAGATCGGGGTCCCGCACATACACGGAGCGTATCTTCTGCGTCGCGCCCGTTCGTTCGACAGGTCCTTCGATAATCGGCCAGTTGCATGCCGCGAGATGCGCGATGACCTGGTCGAGCGGCACCGATGCGATAAAGCACAGGTCCAGCGCGCCCGGCACGGGCAAATGCGCCTTCGGCTCGAATTCGCTGCCGCGTACATGCAGATTGATCTTCTGATTGCCGAAGCGAAAGGCGATACGCCCGGCGCCGAACGTCTCCAGTTGCATCTGCATGACCTGCGTGTAGAACTTCGTCGTGGCTTCTGCATCGGTGCAGGTCAGCACCAGATGGTCGAGATGGTCGATCATGAAGAGACTCCTTCTGTGTGTCAGCGAGCGCGCGCGTTCACGCGAATCCTGCGCGCATTCACGCGCGCGACATACAACGTGAGCGTGCCGCAGACGGCGAGCATCGCAAAGCCAAATCCGGCGACGGACGGCCATGCGCCGTTTTGCCAGAACCAGCCGCCCCACGAACCGAGCACGCTTGAACCGAGATAGTACGCAAGCAGATACAGCGAGCTCGCGTGACCCTTTGCGCCATCGGCGAGTTGTCCGACCCAGCCGCTCGCCACCGAATGCGTGATGAAAAAGCCGATAGTCAGCACGATGATGCCGAGCACGACAGGCACGAGCGCATGCATCAGCGTCAGCGCGAGTCCCAACGCGGCGACCACGACGCCTGCAATCAGGACCGGCCCGCGCCCGCAGCGATCGGCCAGCGCGCCAGCGCCGGATGCGGCGACGATACCGAACAGATACGAACAGAAGATCAGGCCGGTTTGCGTCGCGCTGAGATCGAATGGCGGCGCCATCAGCCGGAAACCCGCGTAGTTGTAGACGGTCACGAACACGCCCATGACGAGGCAGCCTGTTGCGAACACGGCGGGCAATGTCGCGGCCGTCAGATGCTTGCGCCATAGCGCGATGTGATGAACAGCAGTGAGGTCCGCGCGTTTCACGAAATTGCGTGAGCCTGGCAACAGCAACACGAACGCGATAGCGGCGACGACATCGACGATACCAATGGTCAGCATCGCCGTGCGCCACGACAGATGATCGCTCATGTAACTCATGCCGACGCGGCCGATCATTCCGCCGAACGCCGTGCCGCCGACATAGAGCCCCATCGAAAGCCCCAGCCCGCGCGGATCGATTTCCTCCGCGAGATACGCCATCGCGACGGCGGGCACGCCGCCGAGCGCCAGCCCTTCCAGCGCGCGGGCCACGAGAATGCTGTGCCAGTCCGCTTCGAGCGCGGCGCAGACGTTGAAGAGCGCGGCGAGCGTCATCGATGCGAAGATCAGGCCGCGTCTGCCGAACCGCTCCGATAGTGCGCCCGCGCAGAGAATCGAGAACGCTAGGAAGCCTGTCGAGAGCGATAGCGCGAGCGAGCTTTGCGCCGCGCCGATATGAAATTCGCTGGCGAAAACAGGCAGCAACGGCTGCACGCAATACAGCAGCGAGAACGTGGAGAAGCCCGCAAGAAAGAGCGCGATGCTGATGCGGCGAAAGTCCGGCGAACCGGGCCGCACGCCGGATGCGCCGGTGGTATGGGAACGTGTGCTGGATGTTTCGATGCGATCGGGCGTGGCAACGGATGGATCGGAGTTCATGGACAAGATCGGCGGTCGACTGTGACGCAGGAATTGTCCTGCGCCAGAGCTATACTGTCCAATATATGAAACTGGCTAACCCGATATGTTTGAGCACTAGCATGGAACTGCGTCATTTGCGGTATTTCGTCGAGGTTGCGAGCGAGCGCAACTTCACGCGTGCGGCTGAAAAGCTCGGCATTGGACAGCCGCCGCTCAGTCAGCAGATCAAGAGCCTGGAGCGCGAACTGGGCGTCGAACTGTTCCGTCGAACCGCGCATGGCGCCGAGCTGACGGGCGCGGGCGAGGCATTTCTAATCGAAGCGCAGCGCGTGCTGGGCGGCGCGCAACGCGCGGCGCAAGCGGCGCAGCGGGCCGCGCGTGGCGAGACGGGACGGCTGCGTATCGGCTTTACAGGATCGGCGGCGTTCAATCCTGTCGTGCCCGCGCTGATTCAGCGTTTCAAGAGCCGCTATCCGACCGTCGATCTGACGCTCGAAGAAGCGAATACGCCTGCGCTGCTGCAACGCCTGCTCGATGACGGACTCGATGCCGTGTTTTTCAGGCCCGGAACCGCGTCGCCGGAGCACGTGCAGACGCATCGCTTCGCGGATGAGCCAATGAAAATCGTGCTGCCGTCAACGCATCCGCTCGCAGCAAAGAAGCGCCTGTCGTTGACGGCACTGGCCGATGAACCGTTCGTGCTCGTGCCGGGGCCGGCGGGCGTTACGCTTCACGACGAAATCGTCCGCGCGTGCGGCGAGGCGGGCTTCAGCCCGCAACTCGCGCAGCCAGCGCCGCAGGTGTCGTCGGTGATCAATCTGGTGGCGGCGGGCCTCGGCGTGTCCATCGTGCCCGCCGCGATTGCGCAGGTGCAGGTGAAGGGCGTGCGTTACGTCGACGTGCAGGGCGCGAAGATGCGGGCGCGTCTAGCGTTGGGATGGCGTGAAGGGGACGCGTCCGCGACGCTCGGCAATCTGGTTGGATTGCTTTGACAGCTCAATCTCTCGCCTCGATCAGCCGCATGCGGCGTTCGAGTTCGAAGAGATCGACGGCCGACGCGAGGTACGTGTCACGGCGGCTATGCTCGGCGCGGTCCAATAGTTCCTCTGCGCGGTCCAACAGTTCGAAGAAGAGCCGGAAAAAGTATGCGAACATGGCGTGCTCCTGTTGCGTTGGTTCAGGCGCAACCATTTGCATCGAACGTGCCATTTCGTGGAAGGCCCTGTCCGGCGGGCTTGAGGGTTATCCAGCGGCCGTCGACGGATGCGAATGTGTTCGGGTAGGACCAACTTTCGCACGGCAACAGTTTGCTTTCACCATGCTTCCATGCGGATAACCGTTAACCAGGTGCGGCCGCATCGACGGCACGCATTTGACGCGACGGCCCGACTTCAAGCGTGCAGAAAGCCGGTTCATGAACATTCGACGCAAGGAGAATCCGATTGACACCGCTGGCGTTGTGGCTGCGCGTGCCGGGACAGCGCGATGAGCGCTTCATTGCCGCGTGCGATCGCGTGTTTCGCATTGCGTCCGCGCCGGGCTCGACCTTCGAGTTCATCGAGCGCGATGGACAGATGGTCTCGCTCGATCAGATGACAGGGGCGGAGCGTTTCGTTCTTCGCAAGGTGTGACGGGCATATGGACGAGCGTCCTGCTTCCACGGAAAAGCCGACGGCCAACCGATCCCGCGCCAGCACGCTTCGGCAGATACCCGGCAGCGTCTGGGTGTTGGGCTGCGTGAGCCTGTTGATGGACATCTCTTCGGAGATCATTCACAGCTTGCTGCCGATGTTCATGTTGGCGAGCCTCGGCGCGAGCGCGACGACGATCGGATTGATCGAGGGCATCGCCGAGGCGACGGCGCCCATCGTCAAGGTCTTTTCCGGTGCGCTCAGCGATTACCTCGGCAATCGCAAATGGCTCGCCGTCGCGGGCTATGGACTCGGCGCGCTGAGCAAGCCGTTGTTCGCGATCGCGCCGACACTCGGCCTCGTCGTGACGGCGCGCGTGATCGACCGGATCGGCAAAGGCATTCGTGGCGCGCCGCGCGATGCGCTCGTCGCCGATGTCACGCCGCCGCCGCTGCGTGGGGCTGCGTTCGGATTGCGGCAGTCGCTCGATACCGTGGGCGCTTTTCTCGGGCCGTTGCTCGCCGCCGCGATCATGCTGATCTGGGCGAATAACTTCCGGCTTGCGTTCTGGCTCGCCGTCATTCCGGCAGTGCTGGCTGTCGCGTTGCTGGCGGTCGGCATCGAGGAATCCGCGCGCCAACCGGGCGCGAAGCGCGTCAATCCGATCCGCCGCGACAGCATTCGTCAACTCGGTGGTGCGTACTGGTGGATCGTTGCCGTCGGCGCCGCGTTCGCCCTCGCGCGCTTCAGCGAGGCATTCCTCGTGCTGCGCGCGCTGGACAGCGGTGTGCCCGTCGCGCTGGTGCCGCTCGTGATGGTCGCGATGAACGTCGTGTATTCGCTATCGGCCTATCCGCTCGGCAAGCTCGCCGATTCGACGAGCCATGTCAGGCTGCTGGTCGCCGGGCTCGTGATACTTGGCGTGTCCGATATCGTGCTTGCGCACTCGGTTCACTGGAGCATCCTGCTCGTGGGTGTTGCGCTGTGGGGGCTGCATATGGGCATGACGCAAGGGCTGCTCGCGACGATGGTGTCGCATAGCGCGCCCGCGCATTTGCGCGGCACGGCGTTCGGCTTGTTCAATCTCGCGAGCGGGCTTGTGACGCTGGTTTCCAGCGTGATCGCGGGCGCGTTGTGGGACACGATAGGCGCGGCTGCGACGTTCTATGCGGGCGCCGCATTTTGCGTGGTCACCATCGTGCTGCTGCTGGCACGTCCCGCGCGACGCATCGAGCCGCGCAGCTAAACGGCGCGTGCGAACGAGGCTAGCGTTGCCTCACAGTGAAATAAGTTTGCTAACCCCACGCGGCAAACGACAGGTTTTCTGCCTGAAAGATTCGAAGATGTAATGTCAATTGGACTGTCAGTAAAAGTTATTGCCGCGTCAGCGATAAGCGAGGTTTTGTCGATTATTGCTTTCATTAAGCTATAAAGCTTGCATAATTATTTGTAACAATAAAAGCAGCGACATTCTCTTTGTAATACCTTTGAATGAAAATGGAAGAAGTGCCGATGCCTGAGAAAATATGTATATTTATCATATTGTTATAGCGTTATTTTCCGATGAAAATGTGGCGCTTCAGCATCGCAATTCCGCATCGGTGTAAAGCGGAAATTACCGCACGAAACCTAAAGCAATATTTAGAGACGTCGTAAACCCCGTCGAGTGGTGGCGCGAAGTAGGGGAATAAATCGCGCTGCCGCTTATGTCGATCTTTCTAGAACCGAAAGGGGTTGAAATGCTTAACATCAATACGAACATCATGTCGCTGACGGCGCAGAACAACCTGGAGGGTTCGCAAAACGCGCTCTCGCAGGCGATCAACCGTCTATCGTCGGGCAAGCGTATCAACACGGCCGCTGACGACGCGGCGGGCCTCGCGATTGCGACGTCGCAAACGGCATCGATCAATGCGTTGACGCAGGGCGCCGCCAATGCGAACAACGGCATTTCGATGGTGCAGACCACGAACGGCGCACTGCAATCGATCGTCGACAACCTGCAGCGCATCCGCCAGCTGGCAGTGGAAGCAGGCGACGGCTCACTCGACTCGAACGCGCTCGCCAACCTGCAGGCAGAAGTGTCGACGCGTCTGACGGAAATTACGCGCGTTGCGCAACAGACTACGTTCAACGGTCAGGCTGCGCTGAACGGTGTCGGCTCGGTCAACTTCCAGATCGGCGCGTTCAACGGCCAGCAGATCACTGCGAACTTCGGTACGCAGAGTTGGGACGCGAGCTCGCTGGGCATCAGCGGCTTGAGCGTGGCGACCGCTTCGGGCGCGCAAGCCGCAATGAGTTCGATCGATAGCGTGCTGACGAGCGTGAACACCTTCCAGGCAACGCTCGGCGCGACGCAGAACACGTTCCAGGCCGCCATTTCGACGACGCAAACGGAAGCGACCAACATGAGCGCCGCCGAATCGCAGATCACCGACGCGGACTTTGCGACGGAAACGGCCAACCTGTCGAAGGCTCAGGTGTTGCAGCAAGCGGGTATCTCGGTGCTCGCGCAAGCGAACTCGATGCCGCAGCAGGTGCTGAAGCTCCTGCAGTAACGGGAACGGCATTGTGCATCCTGTGTCGGGCGAGCGGGATGCACGGTGTTTCCTTCGCTAAGGCAAGCTATGCGCTCAAGGTCTCGAAGATTCGAGCGACGGATAAAGGCGAGCCAGCATCGCATCGAAAGTCGCCTGCGATACGCGCCCCAGGTGCTTTTCCAGCAATCTTCCGTTGGCATCGTAAAAGAGCGTGGTCGGATAAGCAGTGACATTCACACTCTTTGCGAGCGTCAGTTGCGGATCAAAACGGGAGTTATCGATGTGCAGGTTGAGGTCTGCCAGAAACGCATCGACCGTATGGCGGTCTTCTCCCTGATTCACGAAAACCAGATCGAGTTCGGGATGGTTTGCCTGCTCGCTGGCAAGCACGGGCATTTCCCCTCGACAAGGTCCGCACCATGTCGCCCACAAGTTGACGACAAGCGGCTTGCCGTTATTCCGGTCAAGGCGCTGCGGCATACCGGTCTCGTCGAGTAGTGATATCGACGGCACGTGCGAAGGTTCGTCGGATCGTTCCATCACTGCGCCAGCGATGCCCCACGCGACGAAGCCCGATATTACGGTGATGGCTAATGAGCGTCGTATTGCAGATCGTCGTATTGCCGCAATCAGCGCGACGACGATTCCAGCCGCAATGCCCGGTAGCGCTGCGAATCCCGCGTCTCTGATATCGAGCATTTGCAGGAAGTCGCCGCGATAGCTCGGCAGGTATTGAAGGACGAACGCCGCACGCGCGACGAACAGGCCAATGAGTAACGCCGTAAAGAGGGCGCGCTCGACTTCGGATTGCTTCTTGCCAGAGAATCGACTGGCGAGCAACGCTACGGCAATGCCAATGAAAAGTGCAAGCGGTCCAGCAGGAAGCGCCAAGGGGCCGATATTCATTCGTTTGTTCCAGGTGCGTCATCGTGTTTCTGAATGACCCGGACTATACCGCCAAGGTCGCAAGACCATGAATACCCTGGCGGATCAAGAATATGCCCGATCGTCTCGTCCCTGGCTGCAATCGATTTGCGCTCATGAAGCAATCAGCAAATGGAGGCGAGCGTGACCGCTCGCCCCGACATCGCGACGGGCTCACACCTGCGCGAGGCCACCGTCGACGAACAGGTCGATACCCGCAACGAAGCTGCTCTCGTCAGATGCGAGGAACAGCGCTGCGGACGCAATTTCCTCAGGCCGACCGATGCGGCCCAACGGCGTCGCGGCAGCGAACCTGGCGCGCAGTTCATCTGCTTCGGCGGCCGTCGCAACCTGGCTTTCGATGATCGGCGTGTCGATCGCACCTGGGCTGATGGCATTGACGCGAATGCCGCGGCCCTTCAGTTCGACGGTCCATGTCCGCGCCAGCGAGCGGACGGCTGCCTTCGCCGCGCTGTAAGTGTCGTGAGCCGGCAAGCCTTTGACGCCTGCAACCGAACTGGTCAGGATGATGCTGCTTCCATTGCCCATCAACGGCAGCGCTTTCTGTACGGTGAAAATGAGTCCGCGCACGTTGACGTCGAACGTGGCATCGTAATGCTGTGGCGTAATCTCTTCGAGCGTGCGGTGTTCGACCGCCCCTGAATTGGCGAACAGAACATCGATCTTGCCGCGTTGCTCTCCGACAATGGAAAACAGGCGATCGAGTTCATCGAGCTTCGTCACGTCGGCCTGCACGGCCGTCACGTTGTGGCCAATCTGCTGCACGGCTTTGTCGAGTTCCAATTGCCGCCTGCCGACGATGAACACATACGCGCCCTCGTCGACGAAGCGTTTCGCGGTGGCAAGTCCAATGCCGCTGCTGCCGCCTGTGATGACGGCTGTCCTGTTTGCAAGTCGATTCATGATGTTGTCGTTCCTGATTCAAGCGGATTCAAGCGGTTTCGGTTTCGGCATGAAACGCATAGTCGGTATAGCCACGCGCATCGCCGCCGTAGAAGGTCGAACGGTCGTAGCGGGTGAGCGGCTTGCCGGTGCGCAGACGGTCAGGCAGATCGGGATTCGAAATGAACATGCGCCCGAATGCGACGAGGTCCGCGTGGCCGTCCGCCACGATCTGCCCGGCGCTTTCGCCCGTAAAGCCGCCTGCGGCGATGATCGTGCCGTTGTAGAAGCGGCGCATGTCTTTCGACGTGACGTCCGACTCGCTCGTCTCCTGCTCGACGATGCCGCGAATACGTGGCTCGATGACATGCAGATACGCGAGGTCATAATTGTTCAGACGCTTTGCGACATAAGCGAAGGTGGCATGCGGATCGCTGTCCGACATCGTGCCGTACGTGCCGCTCGGCGACAGTCGAAGTGCGACGCGTCCGGGACCCCACACGGAGACGACGGCATCGAGCGTTTCGAACAGGAATCGCGCGCGATTGTCGATCGGGCCGCCATAGGCGTCGGTGCGATGGTTCGTGCCGTCCAGCAGGAACTGCTCGAACAGATATCCATTTGCGCCGTGAAGCTCGACACCGTCGAAGCCCGCCTCTTTCGCCAGCACAGCACCGCGGCGGAACTGCTCGACAATCCCCGCAATTTCGTCGATCTCCAGTGCGCGCGGCACGATCAGTTCTGCTTCCGCGACGTTGCCGTTCCCGTCGCGAATGGCCGCGTGTTCGAGCGAGCGCAACGCGGACGGGGCAACAGGCGTGACGCCGCCCGTGTTGGCGGGATGCGCCTGGCGTCCCGCGTGCCACATTTGCAGGAAGATGCGCGCGCCCTTCGCGTGCACGGCATCCGTCACGCGCCTCCAGCCCTTTACCTGCGCATCCGTGTAAATGCCCGGCGCGTCGACGTAGGCAATGCCAAGCGGCGAGACAGCCGTCGCGTCGCTAATCAGCAGGCCGCCCTCCGTGGCGCGCTGCGTGTAGTACTCGACCATCAGGTCGCCGGGCACGTTACCGCTCTCGGTGCGCATCCGCGTGAGCGGCGCGAGCACGATGCGGTGACTGAGTTCGAAAGGGCCGACA
>Ga0247692_1000260_pt1 | contig 12666 bp, 12 predicted proteins | sample CNK33_metaG_FD_183041 | JGI IMG/M metagenome (GOLD analysis project Ga0247692, IMG submission 183041) | Soil microbial communities from Purdue University Martell Research Forest, Indiana, United States - CNK33 | ecosystem: Environmental > Terrestrial > Soil > Temperate forest > Bulk soil...
ATCTGAACCCTCACTTCGCGGGTGCGCTTGACGGGCTGGCGAAGTTTCTCATTTCAGACTCCATCGATTGATGCGCGACATGCGTTGAGCAGGCGCCGCCATGGCAACTGTTGTTCTCGCATGCTCATGAATACGCCGGCGTAACCGGCCAAACGGGCTGGGCGCGGATGACCTATCTGGGGCGCGGTCTTTCTGCTTCCCTGCGCACCGGCGTAGCGTTTCGGCGAATCGCTGTAACGCCGATACCGAACCGCATACGCTCTGGTATTCCTCGCGGCCGATTCTGCCATCGAGGATGACTGTCAATCCCGATGCACGGGCCATGTCGATGATGTTCATGTCGATCACCCATTTCTTGTGTCCTGCCTGCAAGACCGCGAATACGCATCAGTTATTCCATGGCTCGACGGATGCAGGTGCGGAGAGGCGATGCGCCGGGGCCGCGTTCGTCACGAGCATGCCCGTTGCAGCAGCGCCATGCAGGATGAGCGCCCTGCTGAGTGCCAGGACCGGGGAATCAGATTGGGGAATAAAACGGACGACGCGGCAGTCTGGCGCTTGAACCCAGCGGCGGTGGTCCACTTGATTACTCGGTGGTCTACCTCCTCAACCACAGTCGAGAGGACACCATGTCGTCAGATCTTCCTTCCAAGCTGTCGCGTCGCAGCGCGTTGAAATGCCTCGCCTACGGTGGCGCGGGCACCCTGTTTGTCCTGGCCGGCGGCATTCTCACGCCGATGGAGCTAGCCCTCGCGGGCAGTACGAGTGACAAGTCAGCGGCCTCGGGCATGCCCTTGTTCCTGCAGATCAGTGACACGCATATTGGCTTCAACAAGGAAGCCAATCCGGATGTCGTGGGTACGCTTCAGGAGACGATTAACTTCGTCAACGCGATGCCGGTCAAGCCGGCCCTGACGATTCACACGGGCGATATCACCCATCTCTCGAAGCCTGCAGAGTTTGACCTCGCGGCCCAATTGCTGTCGGGGTTGAATATCACCGAATTGCACACCGTGCCTGGAGAACATGATGTGACAGACGGGCCCGGAACCGAATACTTCAAGCGCTTTGGCCAGGCGTCGGACAACAAGGGGTATTACAGCTTCGACCACAATGGCGTGCACTTCATCGGGCTCGTCAATGTGATGCATTTCAAGCCGAACGGTCTGGGGAGCCTCGGCGACGACCAGCTTGAATGGCTGGAAAGCGATCTGAAGGGGCGCTCGTCCAGCACGCCGATTGTCGTCTTTGCACACATGCCGATGTGGACGATTTATGAACCGTGGGGATGGGGTACCGGCGATGCTGGCAGGGCGATGGACTATCTGAAACGGTTCGGCTCCGTCACGGTTCTGAATGGACATATCCATCAGATCGTTTCCAAGGTGGAAGGGAATATTACTTTCCATACCGCGCGCTCGACTGCCTATCCACAACCAACGGCCGGCAATGGCCCAGGGCCCATGCCGCTAACGGTGGCGAGCGACCAGCTTGCGAGGATGCTAGGCGTGACCAGCATCAAGATCTCGCGCCACCCGCTCAAGGCGACGCTTTCCGACGCGACACTCGTCTGATTGCAGACGCACCCACACACTCACTTACGAGGGTTCAAGATCATGCTATCCACCATCTGTCGTCGCGCGTTAGTCGTCTCCATCGGGGGCGGAATGCTCGTGGCAGCAATAGCTTCAGGGTTGACTGTCGCGCAGGCGCAGGAACCCAATGCGGTCGTCATCAAGAATTTCATGTTTTCGCCGATGTCTCTCACGGTCAAGGCTGGTTCGACCGTGACCTGGAAAAATCTGGACGGCGAACCGCATACCGTGGTCAACGATGCCGGGATATTCCGCTCCGCCGCGCTCGATCAGAACGACACGTATCAGTTCAGGTTCGACAAGCCGGGCGTCTACAACGTGTCTTGCGGCATACACCCGAACATGAAAGCGACCATCACTGTGCAATAGGCGGGCTCGGGTGAATAAGGCCGAAACCAGTGCGTAGATACTTTCGCTTCGATCCGACCGTTGCCGCTCACACTCACATGCGGGCAGCCTGGCAACGCCTCACATTTCGTCTCAACTCGCCGGAGGTAGTCGACGACACCGTTGAATACATCCGGAAGTTGTTCTGCACTATCGTATCGGCGCTTATCGTCGTCGTCGGAGATCACGCGCCAGCTCATTGAGGGAGCTTTCAAATGAATATTCGTTTTTCTGACTGTCCTGACTGGCTTTCCATCAGGTCCGTACCGGGCTCGCTGATCAGTGGTGCAGCGATGTTGCTGACTTCAACGTGTTTGTACGCACAAACCATGTCACAATCCACGCCCCATCAGATCACTCGGGTGGAAGTACTACGCGAACTTAAGGAGTTGGAATTGGTCGGATATCGTCCGGTGCCAAACGATCTCTACTATCCGGACGACGTCCAGGAGGCCGAACGACGGCTGGAAGCCAAGCGTCAGGCAGAAAAAAATGCACTCGCCGGTGCAAAGCAGCCAGGATTGGAGAGCACCGTGCGTTGAGTACTGCGGACAGTACACAACGATCGGGTGCTGCCACCAGTCCTCCGGGCCATATCCCGCCCCGATGTCTTGTCATTGAGCGAACGTACCGAGCGGGCGCTCGACGTCCCATATCGACCGTTGTCAATTTGACGACAACCGACGGTACCTGCCCAGCGACGCGCATCGGTCGGCAGCGCAAAGTTCACCGAGAACCGCTACAGGAGGCGCAGGCAGGAAGCAATCTGGTATGGCCGACATACACAAACCAGCTATCGCCTTGCAGTCGGCCATATGCGAATGGGCAACGCTACACTTTCGTCGCGGTCAATTACTGCCAAGCATCGATCCACGGCAGACGGGATCGCCACAATGACACGCGTACTGGACACGGATGTCGTCGGTCATCTCGCCGTCGATCGCGAGACCGTAGTCGATGAAAAGCTCTTCGCCGGGCCTGATGCCGGTGAGTGCATGGATGAAGACGCGATCGTTCGTCTCGATTGCCTCGCAGTTAGGTGTACACGCATGGTTCAGGAAGCGGGCGCTGTTCCCGCCGCGACTGCCATCGATGACGCGGCCGTCAGACAGACCGAAAACGAACGTATGGCCGGCCTCCGATCGCTGGCGTGCGGCGGCGCGCCGCCAGCTGGTCACTTCACCCTTGTACTCGATGAGCCGCTCGCCTGCGGCAATGGGCTGTAGCGCAAAAAGTCCCTTGCCATGCACGGAGGACCGTCGTGCGGTGATGCGTCGCAGTTGCATCGTTTCGTTTCCCTACGATACGTCTCTGTCTTCACCATTCCCGTCGGTGCGAAGCATATCGCTGCAGTCGTGCGTATTCAACGATTCACGCCGCATTGTGTGCAGTTATGCGCAACTAACGGTCTGAAATTCACCAGTGCTTACGCAGCTTCGCCAAGCCCCCGCCGAGAAGGAGTGGCCACTGGATCGTCCGCGCGAGGAAGGGTACGCAAGGCGTGGAAAACGCGGCGATGCCTTTCTGAGGCGTCGCGGGTGGCCGGACGCGGTACAGCTGCGATAGGGTAAGTGTCCCATCGATGCGGTCGCCGCTGGCACAGGTGAAAGCAAGGCCAGCACGGATGAAGCCATTGAGTGACGGCTGTCGTCACACGTGGCGACATCGATCGACCTATCGGCTTCGGTTCCTTTTCGACCGGCGCACGCGCCGAACGCACAGGCCGTAATCCGTCGACGGGCGAGATCATCGCGATTCCGGAAGCAAAAACCGTGAAGTTTACGGCAGGCAGGGCGTTCAAGGACGCGATGAATGGCGCATGAGTGGTCCGGTGTGCGTAACATCCGCTCGACAGCGTCGCCGGAGCGCCTCGCTTGTCGATGCAACAACCTGACAGGGAATAGCCCCATCGTTGTTTCTTGTGTCTTCAAATAGTTAGGCGGCACGTTGTAATGTAACGTTCAAGACTGGCTCGCTGGCGGAGCAGGATTGTTTCTCGGGCATGCAGTTGGGCACGACGGATAGGCGCATCTCGTGTGCATCTTTTTTGCTTGTATTTCTCGTTGCATGCCGTCAACGGAGCAGACGGGCAGAGACACGTGGACGTCATCGCTAGCACCGGCTGAGGGGGGCGAGATGCCAGGGATCAATGGGAAGGTACGCGTTGCAGTTTCCGCCATCTTCATTGCAGTGTTTGCCGCATGCGGTGGGGGAGGCGGCGGTGGCGCTGGGTCCAATTCCGCAGGCAACTTCCCAGGCGGAATTCATCTGCAAACTGTCTCGTTTGGCGACAGCCTGTCGGACGTCGGCACTTTCGCGCCGATCGCCAGCGCGGTAGGCGGGGGACGTTTCACGACCAATCCCGGGCAGGTATGGACTCAGGACGTCGCCCAGTATTACGGCGATACGCTGGGCGCCGCGTTTACGATCGGCTTCGACCATCGGCTGAGCGCGCAAGGTGGCCTCGGATATGCGCAGGGCGGCGCCACGGTGGCGACGCCGGCAAACCTGAACGACTTTCTGACAGACGTGATCGGTGACGTCGAAATGCCCGTCAATCAGCAGGTTTCGAGCTATCTGGCCGCTCACGGGAGTTTCAACGCCAGTCAACTGGTGCTCGTCTGGGCTGGCGCGAACGATGTGCTTCGCGCCGGCTCGCCGCCCGCCGCAACGCTGATCGTACAGACCGCGGCGACCGCGCTGGCTCAGATCGTCGCGCAGATTGTCCAGAACGGTGCAGCGCACGTGGTCGTGGTCAATGTCCCTAACGTCGGTTTGTCGCCCAAGGGCCGAACTTCGGCCGACGGCGGCGCCAACCTTGCACAGTTGTCGCAGCTCTTCAACGATACCTTGAACGCGGCGCTGCAAAGCAACGGGTTGCAAGGCAAGGTGATCCAGATCGATTCCTATGGCTGGATCAACGGGATCTTCACGAACTTTCAGGCCAACGGCTTCAAGATATCCAACACGGCGCAGGCCTGCGATCCTGCGAAAACGCCTGATGACACGGCATTGCTGTGCTCACCGGCCACTTACATCGCACCCGATGCCGACCAGACCTACATGTTCGCCGACGATATCCATCCGACCACGCACATGCATTCACTCTTTGCGCAGTTCGTGGAGCGGCAGATCGCCGGCAGCGGTCTCGGTCGCTGAACGTCGGGCAATACCGCCGGGCACGTTGGTTTGGCGCCAGGTTGCTGACTGACGGCCGCACGTTACCTGAACGGGATCGCCGACACGCGGGTCAGGCTGAGTCTCGGCGCTGCCGCGATTCACTGCAATCCCGACGAGCCCGATGGAGTTCTCGTACCAGAACGCCTGACCGGCCTGCACCTCGGAAAAAACCCGCGCGTGGTCGACGTCCGTACCTTGATGCCCAGCCGCACATTCTTCGGCAGGGCGCCAGCCCGAAGGCCCGTCAGGGCATTGCTGTAGTAACCGATGCAGATAATTTCAGCGAGATCGTCTGGTGCGAGGCAGCCACCGGATGAGTGATTTGAGTTGGTCGACGGTGAGGTCACCAGGCATTTCAGTCGGCTTATACATCGAGGGCGTCTGGAGGTCGTAGATACATTGACCGGCACTGTCCGTAATGACGTGCGCGGAACCGCGAGACGTACTGAAAATCCTGGGGAGCAGAGCTGATGTAATGTGACCTGCGGTACCATCAGCGGTTGTGCCTTGAGGAAGCTCAAGGGTCTGACGGGAGACGTCTTCGGGTCCATCCGATGCGATTGCCGGGCGCAACTTGATCTGGCGATGGAGCGAATTGCAGCCGAGGGTCGCGGTGTGGTCGTGTACCTGATGGGACACGAAGGGCGCGGCATTGGCCTGACCGGGAAACTGCGCGCCTATGCCTTGCAAGACGATGGCCTCGATACGGTTCAGGCCAATTTGCGGCTTGGTCTTCAGGTGGATGCGCGAGACTATGCGGTCGGCGCGCAGGTCCTGCAAGACCTGAAGGTCCCGAAGATGAGGCTGATGACAAACAACCCCCGCAAGTATCAAGGTATTTTCGAATCTGGTCTAACCATCGAACAGCGCGTACCGCTCGTCACTGCGCCGAACAGCGAAAACGCCTTCTACTTGAAGACCAAGCAGGCATTGCTCGGGCACATGCTGGATGTCGCGTTGTAGGCCGGCTATTCAGTTCTCGAAAGAAATCGTCCTATGGACTCGATGCAACGAACGCGCAACGAGGCTGCGTTAGTGGCAAACGCCGAGGACGCGTCTCTCTGGCGCTGGTTTTCCTGTCTGTTGGAAGAACGCCGGATTCGCTGGCGTTTTCATTTTGGAAGCTGGTTCGTGAGTGTGGATCGCGTGCAGGTGGCTGCCGAGCGTACCTTCGATCGTGCGGTCCGTCAGGCGAGGGTTGTCGCTCGAGAGCGTGGACTCGGATTGCTGGAAGCTGTGCCAAAGTGAGAGCGCGCTCCATGTTCCGAGCGAAGACGCGAAAAAAAGCCGACCGCTGTGCGATCGGCAAAGGTTCCAGCCTGACGGGGGCCACGCCGGAACCTGACGGAACCATGCTGACGTTTTCGGCTCGGTGAGGACGACCTCCGTTTTATACGGGGTTGCCGTTAGTCACGTGCTGCTGTGGCGATACCCCATACAGCCGGCTGTATTCACGACTAAACTGCGAGCGGCTCTGATAGCCGACCGCATAGCCGGCACTGCCGATGTTCCGGCGCTCTATCTGTATCAGCCGTCGTGCTTCGTAAAGCCGTAGCTGCTTTTGATATTGCATCGGCGTAAGGCGTGTGATCGCCTTGAAATGATGATGCAACGACGACTCGCTCATCCCGACATGGTCGGCAAGCTCCGCGATCCGCAGCCGCTCCATATAGTGCTTCCGCAGCCAGGCGATGGCCTTTGCGACCCCGTTGGCCGGACTGTCGGCGACAGCCAGTTGCAGCAGGCGCACCCTATGTGGCCCGGACAACAGGCGGTAAATGATCTCCTGCTCGATAAGAGGCGCCAACGGCCGGATGTCGCCGGGAGAATCCAGCAGGCGCAATAGCCGAAGCGTCGCATCCAGTATGTCGGTGTTCGCTCTGGAGACGATGACACTGCATGCTCCATCCCGTGTCGTGGGGTGTGGCGGCTTGTCCACCCTTGCGAGGACGTCGTGTAGTCGTTCCGGTGAAATCGCCATACCCAGGCCAAGACTCGGCTTTTCTGGACTTGCCTCTATAACCCGCGATGCCACGGGAACGTCGAACGAAACAAACAGATAATCGCCCGCCCCAAATTGATGGATCTTTCCACCCAGTTCGATGCTCCGTTTGCCTTGTACGGCCATCCCGAACATGGGGGATTGGGTGGTGTGCATCAACGGTGAACGGGACGTGTACCGTACCAACACCAGGCTTTCGACAGCCGTAGCGTTGGTGCCTTCGACTTTCGCATGACGGGCGACGAGCCGCGCAATTTCCGTGAAGGTGTGGGCAGTCATGATGGGCAACGAAACGGATGCGTGAGTTGTATCAGTTCTTCCATGGTAGCCGCAGAAGATCCCTCCGTGCATCCGTTTGCAGGATCAGGCACAACTCTCGTGGGATTGATGTAACCGATGATTCGGTATCCGTGGCATCGTTCGCATGCGGTCGATTCTTATCGCTTCGCTGCATGTTATCGCTTCATTTCCGTGCCACGTCCCCCGCGAGATACAGTCAATGACGCAAGATTCCAATTCTCCGGCTTCGCCCACGCCAACAACGGGATATCCACCGCTGACAGGCGGCAAGCTGATCGTCGCAACCATCGTTGTGGCACTGGCCACGTTCATGTCCGCGCTCGATATATCGATTGCCAATGTTGCGATACCCACTATCTCCGGCAATCTGGGTGTATCCGTCGACGAAGGAACATGGGTCATTACGATCTTTGCCGCGGCCAACGCGGTCTCGATGCCGCTGACCGGCTGGTTCACTCAGCGCTTCGGACAGGTTCGCCTGCTCGTCGGATCGATCCTGATGTTTGTGTTTGCCTCATGGCTTTGCGGCATCGCGCCGAGCCTGCCGTTCCTGCTCGCCGCAAGAATCCTGCAGGGCGTAGTGGCTGGTCCACTGATTCCGCTGTCACAGTCGGTTTTGCTGAGTTCGTACCCCAAGGCCAAGGCTGGCCTGGCACTCGCACTATGGGCCATGACGGCAACGGTGGGGCCGATAGCCGGACCTATCCTCGGTGGCTGGATCACGGACAACTACAACTGGTCATGGATCTTTTACGTCAATATTCCGGTGGGGCTCGCCGCTTCGGCAGTGACGTGGATCATCTACCGTCGTCGCGAGACGCCGACGAAGAGGCTACCTATCGACGGGGTAGGACTGCTGCTGCTGGTGGCATGGGTCGGCTCGCTTCAGGTGATGCTCGACAAGGGCAAAGATCTGGACTGGTTCACGTCGCCGTTCATTGTCGCGCTGGGCATTGCGGCGCTCATCGGTTTCGCCTTCTTCCTGGTCTGGGAGCTGACCGACGAGAACCCTGTTGTTGATGTGCGCCTCTTTGCGCTACGCAACTTCAGCGGCGGGACGATAGCCGTTTCGGTTTCCTACGCAGTGTATTTTGGCAATCTCGTGCTGCTGCCACAGTGGATGCAGAGCTATCTTGGGTACAGTGCATTCGAAGCGGGTCTCGTGACCGCGCCCGTCGGGATCTTTGCCGTGATCCTCTCACCGTTCATGGGGCGCGTGCTAAACAGAAGCGACCCGCGCACCGTCGCTACCGCGGCTTTCATCGGATTTGCCGGTGTCTTCTTTATGCGAACGCAATACGTGAGCGACGTAGACACGATGCACCTGGTGCTGCCGACCCTCCTGCAGGGTATTCCGACCGTGCTGTGGTTCGTCCCACTCGTTTCCATCATTCTTTCTGGCCTTCCTCCCGAACGTATTCCCGCCGCTGCGGGCTTATCGAATTTCGTTCGCATCTTCTGTGGTGCCGTCGGGACTTCGATCTCCGGAACCGTGTGGAATGACCGGACGGTACTCCATCATGTTCGCCTTACCGAACAGGCGAACGTCGCCAATCCTGTATTCAACAATGCCATTGAATCAATTCAGCAGGGGTTGCACACAAGTGCCGATTCCGCACTGGCATTATTTGATGTGAGCGTAACCAATCAGGCTGCCATTATGGGTCTTGACGACTTCTTCTACATTTCGACGTTCATTTTCGTCCTCATCATTCCGCTCGTATGGATAACACGCCCTGTCAAAGGGAGTGGTTCCGACGCGGCGTCGGCAGCGCATTGAATATGGAACCATTCACCGGACGAACGTCGTGAAGTACCGGCGTTGACCGCGACATTGCTTCGTAATTCTGCCTTCGCTACAAGTCCGACCGCACCCGCCAGAAGGCCGGCCACGTAACGGACTAACGCGCGTCGAACCATACCGGGTTGAAACCCATGAAACGCAAATTAGCATTTCCTCACCATGCCATCGTGGTTGCAGTTTGGGCGGCCATCGCGACGACTGGCTGCGCAAACTACATTGGCATCAAGAGCGACAAACAGATCGCCCTCACATCGCAGATCGAAACAACACATAGTCTGCCGGCCGAAGGTGGAAAGTGGCCAACGCTCGACTGGGTCGCACAGTTCGGCGACGGGCAACTGTCGCAACTGATTGACGAAGCGCTCGAAGGGAGTCCGACGATCGCCCAGGCGCAGGCCCGCCTCGCGAAGGCGCAATCGGTCATTGAAAGCTCACGTTCGACGCTCTATCCGCAGGTGAGCGGAAACTACTCAGTCACGCGCCAGCGCTTTTCCGCCAACGGCCTCTATCCGCCGCCATACGGCGGCAGCTGGTTCACTGAACACAACGCGCTCGCAAGTGCCTCATGGGATCTCGATCTGTGGGGCAAGAACCGCGCGCGGCTCGCATCAGCCATCTCGAAGGAGAAGGTCGAGGAGGCCGACGTTCAGGAGGCGCGCATCGCGCTCGCGTCGTCGGTCGCGAGGACCTACAACCTGTTGGCGCGGTTCTATGCGTTGCGCGATATCGCGCAACGTGAAATCAGCAACCGCAAGGATGTCAGCACGATCACGAACGGGCGGGTCGGTGCCGGGCTCGACACGAACGTCGAGAAGGAAACGGCGCTCGGCAACATCGCGACGAGCCAGGCGAACTTGTCCGACGTCGACGGACAGATCACGACCGTCCGCTATCAACTCGCCGCGCTGCTCGGCAAGGGTCCGGACCGTGGGCTCTCGATCTTCGAGCCAGCCCTCGCGTCGGGCGGTGCGGTGGCGCTGCCCGACAATCTGCCCGCCGATCTCGTCGCGCGCCGCCCCGACATTGTCGCGGCGCGGTGGCAGGTTGAAGCCGCGATGCACGACATAAAGGAGGCGAAAGCCGAGTTCTTCCCCGATATCAATCTCGCAGCGGCTGCGGGCCTTGACTCATTCTGGTGGAGCCGCTTCTTCACGGCGAGTAGTCGGCAGTTCGAGGCCGGGCCGGCCATCCATCTGCCGATCTTTGACGCCGGGGCACTGCGCGCGCAGCTTAAAGGCCGCTACGCGGACTTCGATCTCGACGTCGCGAACTACAACCAGACGCTGATCAGTGCATTCGCCGACGTCGCGACGCAGGTCGCGTCGATCCGTGCGATCGACGGGCAGAAGGATGATGCGCAGCGCGCGCTCGACGCATCGACCGAGGCATACCGGCTGGCCGTGGTCCGCTACAAGGCCGGCCTGTCGCCCCAGCTGCAGGTGTTGAATGCTGACATGAACAGACTCTCGGCGGAGCAAACGGTGACGAACCTGAAGATGCAGCGGCGAGATCTGCTGCTTGCGCTCATCAATGCGCTTGGGGGTGGCTTTGACGCGACCGCGGCCGGTAATGCCGTTCCGACTGGTGCCTCCACGCCGCAGACGATGGTTATCTCGGGCTGACATCGCGTGATAGTCCGCCTGTCGCCGGCTGGCATTCGACAATCCGGATACAAAGATTGAACTGAAGATCGGAGAGAGCATTTCCATGAGCGAGACTCAACAGGGCATCGTCGTGACGCAAACGCCGACGAGCAACACAAAGCGCAAACTGCTGATGACGTTGCTCGTCCTCGCAATCCTTTTCGCAGCCGCGGCATACGCTCTTTACTATTTCCTGGTCGTACGTTTCCACGAGATGACTGATGACGCCTACGTCAACGGCAATGTCGTGCAGATCACGCCGCAGGTGACGGGTACGGTCATCTCGGTCAATGCCGATGACACGCAGATCGTTACGGCCGGCGAGCCCGTCGTCGTACTCGATGACGCTGACGCACGCGTGGCACTCCAGCAGGCGGAGGCGAATCTCGCACAGACGGTGCGTCAGGTCAGCGGGCTCTTCGTCGATAACGACCAGTATCTGGCCCAGGTTGCACAACGTCAGGCCGATCTGTCCCGCGCGCAGGATGACCTTCGTCGGCGCCTGACGGTGGCGCAGACGGGCGCCGTATCAGAGGAAGAGATTTCGCACGCGCGCGATGCCGTCAAGGCAGCAATAGCCGCCCTCGATGCGTCGCAGCAGCAGCTTGCTTCGTCCCGCGCATTGACGGTGAATACGACGATCGCGACACACCCGAACGTGCTCGCCGCTGCAGCGAAGGTCCGCGACGCGTACCTTGCGAACGCACGCAACACGCTCCCGGCGCCTGTAGCCGGCTACGTCGCGAAGCGCTCGGTGCAGGTCGGACAGCGCGTGTCGCCCGGCACGCCACTGATGTCGGTGGTCCCGCTCAACGCCGTGAGGGTTGACGCAAACTTCAAGGAAGTGCAACTCGAGCACATGCGCATCGGCCAACCTGTCGAGGTGACCGCCGATGTCTACGGTCCGTCAGTCGTATACCACGGGAAGGTAGCTGGTTTCTCGGCGGGCACGGGCTCAGCGTTCTCGCTGTTGCCGGCGCAGAATGCAACGGGCAACTGGATCAAGGTCGTGCAGCGCCTGCCGGTGCGAATCGAACTCGATCCAAAGGAGCTGTCCTCGCATCCGCTGCGCATCGGACTGTCGATGCAGGTCGACGTGAAGGTCAAGGACGACAGCGGCGGCAAGCTTGTCGAAGCCCCGAACACCGTCAACCAGACGCAAGTGTTCAGGAAATTCGGCGATGAAGCCGACGCTGAGATTGCACGGATCATCGCACAGAATTCCAGCGGCTAATCATGCATGGCGACAGAGGCCGCATTGAACTGCGCGCCGACGAGGTAGAGCTGCCTTGCGCCAGGCGATCCACACTCCGCTGCATACGTCGCCGAACCGGTCGAAAAGGTCAATCGGGCCCTGCGGTAACCTCGCTCGCATGGCGGCGACAGTGCTATCCAGATTAGGGCGCGACGAAACCCACATGTTTCGGAAATCTCGGGAACTAACGGATATGACTTGTCGAAATGAAGATAGTATCGTCCGGCGTTCATTGATTGCTCTGTTGATACCCGGAACGTGTTCCGCGGAGTCCGATGGGAATCCGCAAATCCGCAAAAGCAGATTCTGTCGAAGTGGACCTAAGGCAACCGTAACAACTGAACCTGCAGTTGCCGCATCTTCCCCGGCTCGCATTTTCGTTATCGAGCAACTTACATCGAAAACGATCAGCGTCTGCTGGAGCGATCCGCAATCCGGTCACTACGCTGATCAGGTGTGGCGATCAGGCATCTCACCAAGAGCGGGCTCCTGCGTGTTGA
>Ga0247692_1000261_pt1 | contig 12646 bp, 9 predicted proteins | sample CNK33_metaG_FD_183041 | JGI IMG/M metagenome (GOLD analysis project Ga0247692, IMG submission 183041) | Soil microbial communities from Purdue University Martell Research Forest, Indiana, United States - CNK33 | ecosystem: Environmental > Terrestrial > Soil > Temperate forest > Bulk soil | place...
GATCTGGTGATGCAGGCGACCAACTGGCTCGTGCTGCCGCTGCGCAAGATCATTCCCAGCACGCGCGGGATCGACTGGGCGAGCATCGTCGCCACGCTGCTCACGTCGCTTGTGTATGTCGTGCTGATGGTGGCGATCGTCGGCGTCGATCCGCTCGGGCTGATGCCGTCGCTGCTGATCGTCGCGCTGCTGACCGTGATCAAATGGGCGCTGAACCTGCTGATCTGGCTGACCATCCTGATGGCGCTGCTGTCGTGGCTCAACCCGCGTTCGCCCGCCATGCCAATCCTGTATCAGCTGACGGCGCCGTTTCTCGATCCGCTGCGCAAGATCATGCCGCGCCTAGGCGGCATCGATCTGTCGCCGATCCTGCTGTTCGTGATCGTCCAGGTGTTGCTGATGGTCGTGACGCGCGCGGCTGTGTCGCTGACGCTGTTCGGCATCTGAAACGCGTGCTTGCGTCGGGTGCGCTGCGCATCCGGCGATTTCCCAAAGCCGCCGAAACCGCGTAAAATAGCGCGCTCTGCGGGCGTCGTATAATGGTAATACCCTAGCTTCCCAAGCTAGAGCCGTGGGTTCGATTCCCATCGCCCGCTCCAATTTCAGCCGCTCCCTCTGCCGCAGCACGCACTGGCGGAGAGATCAGGCGGAGAAGCTAGCGTGAGAGCCGCCTTCCTGAAGGCGGCTTTTTTATAGCGTGCGCCTGCTGCGAATGTCGTACGACGCTCGAATGACGCGCCCTCACGCGCAGCCGTTTCCCGCCGCCACCCTTGTCTTGATCACGATGATTCACGATCCGAACGAAGCCGGTTTGCCGCGCGACCCTTCTGAGCTTCCCAGCGACAAACTGCCCGAACCGACCGAAACCGCCAACGCCGCTGCGTCCGACAACGCGCTGCACCTGCGCCGCATCCGCAGCTTCGTGACGCGTGCTGGCCGCGTGTCGACGGGACAGCGCCGCGCGATGGACGAACTCGGCCCTCGCTTCGTCGTGCCCTACACGCCAGAGCAGCCGGACTGGGACGCCGTGTTCGGCCGCCGCGCGCCGCGCATTCTGGAGATCGGTTTCGGCATGGGCGCGACCACGGCCGAGATCGCGTCGCACCGCACCGACGATGACTTTCTCGGCGTCGAAGTGCATGAGCCGGGTGTCGGCGCGCTGCTGAAGCTGATGGGCGACCAGAACCTGTCGAACATCCGCATCATCCAGCACGACGCCGTCGAGGTGCTCGAAAACATGATCGCGCCTGCTAGTCTGGACGGCGTGCACATCTTCTTTCCCGATCCGTGGCATAAGGCGCGTCATCACAAGCGCCGCCTGATCCAGCCGAAGTTCGTCGCGCTGCTGGTGTCGCGCATGAAGCCGGGCGCGTATATCCATTGCGCGACCGACTGGCAGAACTATGCGGAGCAGATGCTCGAAGTGCTCGGCGCAGAGTCCGCTTTGGAGAACACCGCCAATGGTTACGCGCCGCGCCCCGAATATCGTCCTGTGACGAAGTTCGAGAAGCGCGGCCTGCGCCTCGGGCATGGCGTGTGGGATCTGATTTACCGGCGTCGCCCGAATAGCTGAAGCGCAACATCAGCTTCAGAAACAGAAACGGCCTGCGGTTCGCAAACCGCAGGCCGTTTTCACATCTGCCAGATACTCCGAGAAGCGCGCGAAACGTCAATCCGCCCAGCTCAACCCGCCGCTGTAGCCGATCAGCAGGATCAACAGACCGAAGCCGATCCGATACCAGGCAAACGCGCTGAAATCGTGCGCCGCGATGTAGCGCAGCAGCCAGCGCACGCACGCAAACGCGCTGACGAACGCCGCCAGAAAGCCGATCGAAAAAAGCCCGAGCGCGTCCGTCGACAGTTCGTGCCAGCCCTTGTGGAGTTCGTAGACGGTCGCGCCGAAAATGATCGGGATCGCGAGGAAGAACGAGAATTCGGTCGCGACGCGCCGGTCGAGCCCGAACAGCATGCCGCCGATAATCGTCGAACCCGAGCGCGACATGCCCGGAATCAGCGCAAAGCATTGCGCGAGGCCGACCTTGAGCGCGTCGAGCGAGCTCATGTCGTCCACCGAATGCACGCGCGCCTGGACGTCGGGCCGGTTGCGCTGCCGCGACTCGACCCAGAGAATCAGCACGCCGCCCACCACCAGCGCAAGCGCGACGGGCACGGGCGAAAACAGCACCGCCTTGATCGATTTCTCGAACAGCAGACCGAGCACGATCGCCGGAATCGTCGCGATGATCACGTTTAGCGTGAAACGGCGCGCCGCAGGCCGTGTCCCGAGCCCCGACACGACGTCGACGATGCGCTGCCGGAACTCCCAGCACACGGCGAGAATCGCGCCGAGCTGGATCACGACATCGAAAGTCTTTTCCTGCGGCACATCGAAGTTGAGCACGCTGCCCGCGACGATCAGGTGACCCGTGCTCGACACCGGCAAAAATTCGGTCAAGCCTTCCACGACGCCGAGAATCAGCGCCTTCAACGTGAGTATCCAGTCCATCCGTGGCCTTTTAGCTTGGAGTTGGTAGGCGATGCGCGGCCGCGTCAGACAGGATCGCGCGGCCGTCCGGCCGCGCATGCGTCACTTTTCGACGATCTGCACGCGTATGCCGTTTGTAAGGACCGTGATTGTACCGGGTTCGTAGTTCACTCCGGCAAATTGCAGCTGCTCGGGCTTGAATGTGTAGACGGGATAGTTGGCCAGCAGCTGGGTGGCCATCAGCGCAGCGGCCGCGTTGATCTGCTGCGCGTAGGCTTGCGCGTTGCCGTCGACGCTCACGTTGTCGACATTGGGTGAGCGCAGCACGACGGAACGGCTCTGCGGATCGTATTCGAGCTGGCTCGACAGCGTGAGCACGCCGTTCACGGGCTGCTGAAGGAACGGACTGGCGAGCCGCGCATCGACCCGCACCGACACGCGGTTCGTATCGGGCAGCAAGCCGACGACGGGATTGCTCAACGCCACATCGAGCACCTGCGACACCGTGCGCTGATAGGGAAACTTGCGCTGAACGGCGTCCTGCACCTGCTTTTGCGAAAACGTGTAGTGATCCGGAATAAACGGAAACGTCGACGTTGCGCACGCAGCGAGCGGCGCCGTGACGCTCGCGGCCGCGCAGACGGACAGCGCTGAAATCAGAAAGCGGCGCCGTGCGGGCGCAGCGGATTGGGTCATGCGGATTCTCCTGTCGGCCATGCACGATGGCCGCTATGAAACGGCGCGCGCCGCGTCGGTGTCGGTTGATTTTCCGGACTTTATCGGCGCACGGATTCGAGTGACTGTTTTCCGGCGGATGCGCTGTGCCAAAAGCCGGGCCGCGCTCACGGCCGAGTATCGGCCTCCAGACGTGCGAGCCAGACGAGCGCCTCATCGCGCGAGCTACCGCACATTTCCGCCTGCGGCTGTAGACCCGAGCAGCAGGCCGGACGTCCCGGCTTGCCGAAAATCGCGCAGCGCAGATCGTCGCCGAGCTGCACGCAGCGCACGCCTGCGGGCTTGCCGTTCGGCATGCCCGGAATCGGGCTGGTGATCGACGGCGCGATGCAGCACGCGCCGCAATCGGGGCGGCACGCGTGATCCGCCGTCGCGGACGGCAGTTGAGACAAATGGACGGACACTACGCACTTCCTGAAACACGAACACGCTAAACGGCGGATAAATCGTTCGAAAACTTGACGCCGATCAAACCAGCATTGTGCCATCTGCCGAGTGCGACCTTTTTACCCGATCTCTCGCGCATGTGCTCCCGTACACTCGTTCGAGCTCAACCCACGCACGCGCGGCGCCTGCCCGGTTCACCCGAGCGTCACTGCGAGCCGCATCCGAAGCGGCTTGCGCATCATCCGGCGGGCGTCTGGAGACCATCCGATGAACACCGCTCCTTCCGGCCCATTCTTCCCCTCGGCGGATTCGCTGTTCCGCCCCGACCTGCTCGCCAAGTACAGCGCGAACGGCCCACGCTACACGTCCTATCCGACCGCCCTTCAGTTTCGCGACGACTTCCCGCTCGACGACTATCGCTGCGCCGCCGCCGACAAAGGCTCGACGGAAACCGACCTGTCGCTGTACTTCCACATTCCGTTTTGCGACACCGTCTGCTTCTACTGCGGCTGCAACAAGGTCGTGACGAAGAACCGCGCGCGCTCGGCTCCGTATCTCGCGCGGCTCAAGCGCGAGATCGCGTTGCAGGCGTCGCTGTTCGATACCGCGCGGCCTGTCTCGCAACTGCATTGGGGCGGCGGCACGCCGACGTTTCTGTCGCACGACGAAATGACTGAGCTGATGGCCACTACGCACGAGCACTTCCTGCTGCGCAGCGACGCCGAAGGCGAGTTCTCGATCGAAGTCGATCCGCGCGAAGCGTCGCCGAAGACCATCGTGCATTTGCGCAATCTCGGCTTCAACCGCCTGAGTCTGGGCGTGCAGGACTTCGATCCCGTCGTGCAGCGCGCGATCAACCGCATCCAGCCGCTCGAGATGACGGCCAGCGTGATCTGCGCCGCGCGCGCAACGGGCTTTCATTCGATCGGCGTCGATCTGATCTACGGGCTGCCGTATCAGACGGTCAGGAGCTTCAGCAGGACGCTCGATACGATGCTCGAACTCGCGCCCGACCGGCTGTCCGTGTTCGGCTACGCGCACATGCCGCAACTCTTCAAGATGCAGCGGCAGATGGATGCATCCACGCTTCCCTCGCCTGCCGAGCGGCTTGCGCTGCTGCGGCTCGTGGTCGAGCGTCTGACGGGCGCGGGCTATGTCTACATCGGCATGGACCACTTCGCGCTGCCCACCGACGAGCTCGCGCGCGCTCAGGCTCGGCGCACGCTGCATCGGAATTTCCAGGGCTACAGCACGCGCGCCGAATGCGATCTGATCGGCTTCGGGGCGTCGTCGATCGGCAAGGTCGGCGATGTGTATGCGCAGAACGCGAAAGACCTCACGGGCTACGCGGCGGCAATCGACAAAGGCGAGCTGGCGATCAAACGTGGCGTGCGCCTCACCGCCGACGACCGGCTGCGCCGCGACATCATCACGCAACTGATGTGCAATCTCGAACTGCGCTTCGACGAGTTCGAGGCTGCGTACGGCATCCGCTTTCATGACGCGTTCGCGCCGGAGCTGGAGCGGCTGCGCGCCTTCGAGGACGACGGGCTGGTGAAGATCGGCGCACGGCGGCTCGATGTGGAACTCGCCGGGCGGATGCTCGTGCGCAACATCGCGATGGTGTTCGACCGCTATCTCGGCCAGCAAGCGATGCAGCGCTTTTCGCGGACGGTCTAGCCGCGTGGACGTCCACGCGGACGGGTCGGCTTGCCCGCCGACAGGTTTTCCGCCATAATCTGCGTCTTCGCCTGGCGTCAAAGCCGTGCGAGACAGCCTGCAAAGGCCGCAACACAAGCCCAGGTGGTGAAACAGGTAGACGCAGGGGACTCAAAATCCCCCGCCGCAAGGCGTGCCGGTTCGAGTCCGGCCCTGGGCACCAGAATTCAGCTTTACACGAACCCGCGTTCATCGTTAGATGCCGCGGGTTTTGTGTTTTCTGGCCGTGCACCATGCGCGCAAAAAAGCCGGATCGCCTTACGGCCAATCCGGCTTCTGTTTCGTCGATAGCGTCAGAAATGCGGTGCGCTTCAGCGCCCACCCGCCGCACCCGCCAACTGATGCGCAGCCGCGCGCCTGCGCTTCACGATATAGCCGACCCACATCACGAAGAGCCACACGGGTACCAGCAGCACCGACACGTTGAGTCCTGGCGTCATTGCGAGAATCACGAGAATCATCGCCATGAACGCAAGACAGATCCAGTTGCCGACCGGGAACCACAGCGACCTGAATACGAGCGTCGCGCCCTGCGCGACCATCGCGCGACGCGACTTCAGATGCGTGAGGCTGATCAGCGACCAGTTCAGCACCAGCGCGGCGACGACCAGCGCCATCAGCACGTCGAGCGCCTTCGCGGGAATCAGGTAATTGATGATCACGCAAGCGAACGTCGCGACCGCCGACAGGCCGATCGCCATGTACGGCACGCCGCGTCGGTCGACGTTGAGCAACGCGCGCGGCGCATTGCCCTGCTCGGCGAGGCCGTACAGCATGCGGCTATTTGCATAGACACCGCTGTTGTACACGGACAATGCCGCCGTCAGCACGACCACATTAAGCACGTTCGCCGTCAAACCCGCGCCGATCTGCGAAAAGATCATCACGAACGGGCTGCCGCCTTCCGCCACCTGATTCCACGGATACAGCGACAGCAGCACGACCAGCGAGAGGATGTAGAAAATCAGAATCCGGTAGATCACCTGGTTCACGGCCTTCGGAATGCTCTTCTGCGGATTGTCGGCTTCAGCGGCCGTGATGCCGATCAGTTCCAGCCCGCCGAACGAGAACATGATCACGGCGAGCATCATGAAAAGGCCGTGGAAGCCATACGGGAAGAAACCGCCCTTGCTCCACAGGTTCGAGATCGACGCCTGCGGACCGCCATGCCCGCTCAGCAGCAGATATCCGCCGAATACGATCATCCCGATCACGGCCACGACCTTGATGATCGCGAACCAGAACTCGGTCTCGCCGTACGCCTTCACGTTCGTGAGGTTGATCGCGTTGATGATGACGAAGCACACGAGCGCCGATACCCACGCCGGCACCTCCGGCCACCAGAAATGCACATAGGTGCCGACGGCCGTCAGTTCGGCCATGCTGACGAGCACATACAGCACCCAGTAGTTCCAGCCCGACAGGAAACCGGGAAAATCGCCCCAGTACTTGTACGCGAAGTGGCTGAACGAGCCTGCGACGGGTTCCTGCGCCACCATTTCGCCGAGCTGCCGCATGATCAGAAACGCGATGAAGCCGCCAATCGCGTAGCCGAGAATCATCGACGGCCCCGCCGACTTCAATACGCCTGCCGAGCCGAGAAAAAGGCCCGTGCCGATTGCGCCACCCAGCGCGATCAGCTGGATATGCCGGTTCTTCAGCCCGCGCTTCAGGCCCTCATGCTGCTGTCCGTTGCTCAAGATGTCTCACTCCACTGCATTGAATACGTACTGCCCGGACAAAACCCGTCCGGAAAAACCGTAAATTGTACCCTTCGACGTAGTGCCCACCTATTGGGCACGCCCGGCGCGTTCCGCGTCGCAGCGCGCTGCGCCCGCATCGACGCCGCCGCGACAGATTTCCACGCAACCGCCAAACCGTTGCGCAACGTGTCCGAAAACTTCCGTGTGATAGCGGTTGTCACCCTAGCCTGCGTTCGGTATGTTCGCAGAATCCCGTCCAGCCGATGGAGTCGCCATGTCGCCGAAACGTCTGCTCTATGCCGTTCTCCTTGGCGCTTGCGTCGCCACAACCGGCGTGTTCGCGCAGACGGGACAACCCGCGCCAGCGGCGGCGCCGACCGCCGCACCTGCGCCGGATGTGCCACCCGCTCCGCCCGCGCCTGCCACCGCCGAGCCCGCACCGCCGCCACCCGCAGCGGCACCGGCGGCCGCGCCCCGCCCTGCCGCCGTTGCCGCGCCGCCGAGCGGCCCGGTGCAGAACATCGTGCTCGTGCACGGCGCGTTCGTCGACGGTTCGAGCTGGAACGGCGTGATTGCGCGGCTGCAGAAGAAAGGCTATCGGGTCGCGTCGGTGCAGATTCCGCTGACGTCGCTGGCCGACGACCTCGCCGCGACCAGACGGGTGCTCGCTCAACTATCCGGTCCGACCGTGCTGGTCGGGCATTCGTGGGGCGGCGTCGTGATTACGGAGGCTGGCTCGGGACCGGACGCGTCGAAGGTGGTCGGCCTCGTCTACGTCGCGGCCATCGCGCCGGACGTCGGCGAGTCGGCGGTCGATATCCTCAAGCGCGGCCCGCAGGCGCCCATCGGCTCGGCGATGATCAAGGACAGCACCGGCTTTCTGTGGCTCGATCCCGCGCGATACCACAGCGACTTCGCCTCCGACGTGCCCGAGAGCCTGACGCGCGTGCTCGTCGCCGCGCAGCAGCCGATCGCCGCCAAAGCCTTCGACGAGCGCGCGACGCAAGCCGCGTGGCGCTACAAGCCGTCGTTTTACATCGTGACGTCGCGCGACCGCGCCGTGCCGCCTGAAATCCAGCGCTGGATGGCGCACCGGATCGGCGCGACGATCGTCGAGACGCCGTCGAGCCATCTGGTGCCCGTCGCGCATGCGGGCGCGACGGCGGATGCGATCGACCGCGCGGCGAAGGAGTTCGGTAAGGAATGACAGCGTACGTCGCGCGAGGCTTCAGGGCGACAGCACCGCGGCGCCGTCCGGAATGCGCGTGAGCCGCGCCGCCGGTGAAATCACGATGATCCACGCCTGCACCGCAAAACCGAGCGCGGCCGCGACGAGACAGGCATCCATGCCGAAGCGCGCGCTGATCGTCGCGCCGAGCAGCGCGCCCACGGGCCGCGCGCCGTAGGTCGCCGTGCTGTTGAGCGCCGACACGCGGCCCATCATGCCGGCGGGCGTGATCGCCTGACGCAGTGTCGTCGAACCGACCGTCCACAGGATCGGCCCCGCGCCCATCAGAAAGAAGCTCGCCGCCGCGAGCCAGAACGACGGCACGGCAAGCGTCGCGACCATCACCAGCGAAGCGGCCAGTCCGCAAAACGGCCCAACCAGCAACATGCGCCCAAACGTCATCCGCCGCGCGACGGAAGGCGCGGCGAGCGCGCCGCACACCATGCCGATGCCGAACGCGCCCAACGTCGCGCCAATGGCCGACGCGCTCAAACCCAGCCGATGCACCGCATACGGCACGTACACTGCCTGCAGCGTGAAAAAACCGATGTTGAAGAACACGGCTGTCGCGAGCATCGGACGCAGCAAGGCGTCGTTGAACACGAAGCGCGCGCCGTCGCGCAGTTCGACCATGAAATGGCGCGTAGCCGTCGTCGCGCGCGGCGGCTCGCGCAGGCCGGCCAGCAACGCGGCCGCAAGCGTCGACAGCGCCGCCGCGCATCCGTAAGCCCAACCCGCGCCGATCCAGCCGACCAGCAGCCCGCCGAGCGCCGGCCCCGCCGAATAGGCGACGCTGCGCGCCAGCTCGATGCGTCCATTCGCGACGGGAAGCACATCGCGCGAAACGAGTGAAGGCACGAGCGCCGGTGAGGCGACGCTGTACGCCACCGTGCCCGTCGCGCCGAGAAAGCCCAGCACGGCGAGCAACGGCAGCGTCAACGCATGCGCCAGCACGAGCAGCAGCACACTCGCCATCGCCAGCGCGCGCACGCCTTCCGAAACCGCCATCAACGCGCGGCGCGAGCGGCGGTCGGCGTAGACGCCAAGCGGTATCGACAGCAGCAGGAAAGGCAAGGTCTGCGCGGTTTGCAGCAGCCCCGTATCGCGCGCGGTCGCGCCGAGCGTGAATACGGCGACGAGCGGCGCGGCGGCAAGACTGATTTGCTCGGCGGATTGCGCGATCAGGTTCGACCACGCGAGCTGCTGGAACGGCGCGGGTAAAGCCGCGCGGGACGTGGAAAACGGCAAGGGAAAGCGCATCGGCAGCCTCCGTGACGCGATGTCGAAAGACCCATCGTCACGGTTTCAGCCCGTCGTTACGCTCGGCTTCTTGCTCTGTGCTTCCGTCAGACAACAGTCAGACAACACACGGCCCCTCAAGGCGCATACGACGACGCCATGCCGCTTTCCAGCCCGTGATCGAGCGTCGTGCGAATCAGCGCGAGGCCGCGAGCGAGCGCATCGAGCGATACCGCGCCGCTCATGCACACGCGGATCGCATGCGGCGCGGCGTTGCGGCCAATGACGAAACTGTCGGCCGTTTTCACGAGCACGCCTTCCTGGCGCAGCGCGGCCGCAAATTCCGCCGCGCGCCACGGCTCGGGCAGCGGCAGCCAAAGGTGCGAACTGGTCGTCGCGTGCCGGTACGCGACGCCTTCGAGCGCTTCGTTCGCGATCGCGTGCTCGGCATCGATGCGCGCGCGCTGCAACGCATTGAGCCGGTCCATCTCGCCGCTTTCGATCCAACGCGACACGATCTCGGCCATCAGCGGCGCCGTCATCCAGCAGTCACTGCGGATCACGGCGGCGATCTTCGAGCACCACGCGCTCGGCGCCTGCAGATAACCGACCCGCAACCCCGGTGCAACCGACTTCGACAGCCCCGCGATCAAAAACGCCTGCTCCGGCATGCGCACGGCGAGCGGCTCGGGCGGCACTTCCATCAGCATCGCCGGGACGATGTCCTCGATCAGCAGCACGCTGTGACGCTGCAGGATTTCCGCGACGGCGTCGCGCCGTTGCTCCGACATCGTCGCCGTGGTCGGATTGTGAATGGTCGGCACACAGAAGATCGCGCGCGGATGCAGCGACTTGCACGCGAGTTCCAGCGCGGCGGGCACGAGCCCTTCCTGATCGATTTCGACGCCGACCAGATGCAACCGCAATTGCCGCGCGAGCGCGATGATGCCCGGATAGCTGACCACTTCGGCCAGCACTGTGTCGCCCGGGCGTGTGACGGCGCGCAGCACCGACGCGAGCGCATGCTGCGCGCCCTGCGTGACCAGCACGCGCGCGGCGCTCGCCGGACTGCCCGCGCGACCGAGCCACGCGGCGCCCGCGAGCCGATGGCGCATCGAACCGGCTTCGGGCGCGTATTGCAGCAGTTCGGCCGCGAGCCGCTGGTCGGTGGCGATCTCGGCGAGCGTGGAGGACAGCGCGGCCGCTTCTTCCGTCGATTGCGGCACGTTCTGGCCGAGGTCGATCAGCGGCGGCGCGCTGGCCGAGCCGGGACGCAGCGTCGCATAAACGCTGGCGGCGGGCGGCAATTCGCGCGAGCGCGCCTGCGCGACATACGTGCCGTCGCCTACGCGCGCATTAGCAAGGCCCTGACGCTCCAGTTCGGCATAGGCACGGCTGATCGTACCCGTCGTCACCTTCAGCTCGCTCGCAAGCGAACGATGCGGCGGCAGCTTTTCGCCGGCGGGCAATTGCCCGTTGAGGATGGCCTGCGCGAACGCACGCGCAATGACCTGATATTTCGGTTCGCTGCCCGCCTCGATTCTTGGCAGCCAGGCATTCATCGCCATGATGCGACGGTCTCCGGAAGTTTGTTGAGTTGTGTCATTCGGATGATACGCAACGCATATCCCAGAATTGGATGCAGTCATTTACTTTTATTGAAGCGATTGAGTTGCCTGCGTCACCTTCATAGCATGGCGTCATTCTTATCCCATTCGAAACGCATTGCGCATCGCATTGAATGCCGCACTGCGTCAATTCAGGAGGAGACGCCTGATGGATCGCGCAACAAGCGAGGCCGCAACCCGGACCACGCAAACGACCCGCATCACCCGCATTGAAGTAACGCACCATCAACTGGTGCTGGATCCGCCGTTCCCCGCCTCGTGGGATACCCAGCCGCGCCGCAAATTTCCCGCCACAATCGTGCGCGTTCACGACGACGCCGGCCACGTCGGCATCGGCTCGGGCGACGTGATGTACGGCTTCGCCGACTATCAGCATCTGTTCATCGGCACCGATCCGCTCGACCTCGCGCGCCACAGCGCCGTGCTCGACAACATCGGCTTTCACGCCGGCCGTCCGTGGCCGCTCGATATCGCACTGTGGGACCTCGCCGGAAAAATCCGCGGCGAAGCGTGCTGGCGGATGGCGGGCGGGCGTAGCAACCGGATTCGCGCTTACGCGTCGAGCGGCGTGCACCGCCGTCCCGACGAGATGGCGCGCATGGCGCTGCATGTCGTCGAACGCGGCTTTCCGGCGCTCAAGATCCGCTTCGGACGTCCGCAACTGAAAGACGATTTCGCTGTGCTCGCCGCCGTGCGCGAAGCCGTCGGCGACCGGCTCGAACTGATGGTCGACTGCAATCAGGGCTGGCGCATGCCGTGGGACACAGCCGCGCCGTGGACCTTCGACGAAGCGCTCGCCGTCGCGCGCGAACTGGAAAAGCACCACGTCTACTGGATGGAAGAGCCGCTGCATCGCGGCGATTACGACGGCATGGCGCGGCTGCGCAAGGCGGTGTCGCCGGCATTGCGTATCGCCGGCGGCGAGATGACACGCGAGCGCTACGAGTTCGATCAGATGCTCGCGCGCGATTGCCTCGACGTGTTCCAGCCGGACGTCGCGTGCTCGCTCGGCATGGAAGGGCTGCGCAAGCTCGCGCAAGCCGTCGAGTCGCACGGCAAGGTCTTCACGCCGCACACGTGGGGCAACGGCATCGGCCTCGCCGCCAACCTGCATCTGACGGCGGGCGCCGCGAGCGCTCCGTTCATCGAATTTCCGTACGACCCGCCCGAATGGTCGATCGAGCGCCGCGATTTCATGCTGAAGAACCCGGTCGATATCGACAGCGAAGGCTGGATCACGCTGTCCGACGCGCCGGGCCTCGGTCTTTCCATCGACGAAGACATCCTCGCCGCGACGCTCAGTTCCAGTAGCACGTACGGCTGACGCCTCGGCCGGAAAGGCGCTCGATGACAGCGCCACACATCCAATCACAATCGGAGACACACCATGCAGATAAGATCCCTGATGCGCGCCGCCACGGTCGCGCTCGCCGCCGGCGCGTTATGGCCCGCCGCCGCTCACGCCGGCACCTGGTGCTCGGCGGGCAAGCCCGTGCGCTTTGCGGGCGTCACGTGGGAAAGC
>Ga0247692_1000262_pt1 | contig 12637 bp, 10 predicted proteins | sample CNK33_metaG_FD_183041 | JGI IMG/M metagenome (GOLD analysis project Ga0247692, IMG submission 183041) | Soil microbial communities from Purdue University Martell Research Forest, Indiana, United States - CNK33 | ecosystem: Environmental > Terrestrial > Soil > Temperate forest > Bulk soil...
CGCGGCGCGTGGGTCGAGGAATGCCAGGAACGCAAGCGCACGCTGCAACGCAAGACGCACTTCGAGAACGTGCCGATCAAGCCGCAGCGCGTGTACGAAGAGATGAACAAGGTGTTCGGCCGCGATACGTGCTACGTGAGCACGATCGGCCTGTCGCAGATCGCCGCCGCGCAGTTCCTGCACGTGTTCAAGGCGCGCAACTGGATCAACTGCGGCCAGGCCGGCCCGCTCGGCTGGACGATTCCGGCAGCGCTGGGCGTGCGTGCCGCCGATCCGCAGCGCCCCATCGTCGCGCTGTCGGGCGACTATGACTTCCAGTTCATGATCGAAGAACTGGCCGTGGGCGCGCAATTCAAGCTGCCGTACGTGCATGTGGTCGTGAACAACTCGTATCTGGGTCTGATCCGCCAGGCGCAGCGCGCGTTCGACATGGACTTCTGCGTGCAGCTCGCGTTCGACAACATCAACGCGCCGGAACTCGAAGGCTATGGCGTCGATCACGTCGCGGTGGCCGAAGGCCTCGGCTGCAAGGCGATCCGCGTGTTCAAGCCGGAAGAGATCAAGCCGGCGCTCGAAAAAGCGCAGTCGATGCTCTCCGAGTACAACGTGCCCGTGATCGTCGAAGTGATTCTCGAGCGTGTGACGAACATTTCGATGGGCGCCGAGATCGACGCGATCAACGAGTTCGAGGATCTCGCCGTGACGCGCGCCGATGCGCCGAGCGCCGTCAGCCTGCTCGACTAATTGCCGTACCCGCCTCATCCGGGCGGACGCGTTTCCAGTGAAACGCATCCGCCCGCGCCGTGCTGTTCAATTTGACCGACCAGAGAGAAAAAGCAACATGCCGAAATTTGCCGCGAATCTCACGATGCTGTTCAACGAAGTCCCGTTCCTCGACCGCTTTGCAGCGGCCGCCGACGCGGGCTTTGACGCCGTCGAATTTCTGTTCCCGTACCCGTATCAGATCGCTGAACTGTCCGAGCGGCTCGCGCAGAACAAGCTGAAGCTCGTGCTGCACAACCTGCCCGCCGGCAACTGGGAAGCGGGCGAACGCGGGATCGCTTCGCTGCCGGATCGCGTCGGCGAGTTTCAGGAAGGCGTGGGCCGTGCCATCGAATACGCGAAGGCGCTGAAGGTGCCGCAACTGAACTGCCTTGTTGGCATTCCGAAGGGCGTCGATGCCGACAAGGCGCGCGCGACGATCGTCGACAACCTGCGCTTTGCCGCTGCCGCGCTGAAGAACGAAGGCATCCGGCTGCTCGTCGAGCCGTGCAACTCGTACGACATTCCGGGCTTCGCGTTGAACCGTTCGTCGGAAGGACTCGATGTGATCCAGGCCGTCGGCTCCGACAACCTGTTCCTGCAGTACGACATCTATCACATGCAACGGATGGAAGGCGAACTCGCCGCGACGATCAAGAAGCACTTCGCGCAGATCGCTCACATCCAGCTCGCCGACAACCCGGGCCGCAACGAACCGGGCACGGGCGAAATCAACTATCCGTTCCTGTTCGATCTGCTCGATTCGCTCGGCTATCAGGGCTACATCGGCTGCGAGTACAAGCCGCGTACGACGACGGCGGAAGGCCTCGGCTGGCTGGAGAGCGTCGCGGGCGTGAAGCGCGCTGGCGTATCGGCCTGAATCTGGCCTGACTCTCGCCGAATCGCAACGACACACGAGCACATTTCGAACCTTATTTACTGGAGACTCATTCAATGGCAAAGATCGGTTTCATCGGCCTCGGCATCATGGGCGCGCACATGGCGCGCAATCTCATCAAGGGCGGCCACACGCTGTTCGTCAATGGCGCGTACCCGGTGCCGGAAGATCTCGCCAAAACGACCACGTCGGTCGCTGATTCGACGGCTGTCGCGCAGGCGGCCGACATCGTCGTGATCATGGTGCCCGACACGCCCGACGTCGCGAACGTGCTGTTCGCCGATGATGGCGTGGCGAAGGGCCTGACGAAGGGCAAGCTCGTGATCGACATGAGCTCAATCTCGCCGCTCGACACGCAGGCGTTCGCGAAGAAGATCAACGAACTGGGTTGCGACTATCTCGACGCGCCCGTCTCCGGCGGCGAAATCGGCGCACGCGATGCGACGCTGACGATCATGGTCGGCGGCCCGCAAAAGTCGTTCGATCTGGCCAAGCCGTTGTTCGATCTGATGGGCAAGAACATCTCGCTGATCGGCGACAACGGCGCAGGACAGACCTGCAAGGTGGCGAACCAGATCATCGTCGCGCTGAACATCGAAGCCGTCGCGGAGGCGCTGTTGTTCGCGGCGCGTTCGGGCGCCGATCCGGAGCGTGTTCGCAAGGCGCTGATGGGTGGCTTCGCGTCGTCGCGGATTCTCGAAGTGCACGGCGAGCGCATGACGAAGCGCACCTTCAACCCGGGCTTCCGGATCGAGTTGCACCAGAAGGATCTGAACCTCGCACTCGATGGCGCGCGCAAGCTTGGCATCGCATTGCCGCATACGGCCAGTGCCCAGCAACTGTTCAGCGTGTGCGCGGCGAACGGCGGCAAGGCATGGGATCACTCGGCGATGGTTCGCGCGCTCGAAATCATGGCGAATTTTGAAGTCGCGCAGGCGCCTGCGGCGGATCAGAAAGCGGCTTGAGCGAGCCTGTGACGCTTTAATGCAACGACGGCTGCCGTGGGTGAATCACGGTGGCGCACAAGTGGGGCGCCTGGTCCGGCGCGCGGCACGCATCGGATTGGGCAAATCATGTCGCTCTGGGCTGAGAGCGGCAAGTGGGGTCCGCAGCGGCACCCGGCGATGACGGGGAAGCCTTGGTCGGTCAGACGTTATCGTCGGGTGTCCTGCTGTGGTTTGGTTTTTTGGTTTTTTTGGTTTTTTGTCTGCGACGCTGGTGGGGGCTTTGGTTTTGCTTTTTGCTTTTGCGCTGGCGGCGTTGATGTTGTGTGTGGTGTGCCTGGGTTTGCGCTGGCATCCGCGTTACGGTGTTTGATGTTCAAGCGTCGCCTGTGCGGGGCGGCACCTACTTTTCTTTGCCGCCGCAAAGAAAAGTAGGCAAAAGAAAGCGGCTCACACCGCCAACTCTTCTTCTCGCCTGAGGGCCCCCAACCGGTCCTACACTTCACACGGCGATCTGCTTGTTCCGCGTTCGTTGCCAACGCTCCAATCCAACGCATCACCCGCTTCACACCCCCACGTTACAGCACGCGGTGCCAGTTATTCCTCCGCCGCCCAGGTGGCAAACTGTGTGTAGGCCGTAGTGCCTCGCACGCCTCACTTCCGACCGATAGCGCACGCGTTCCACCCTGTAAGAACGCTACCCTATACGACGCGACAACCTACACACAGTTTGCCACCTGGGCGGCACATACCATGCGCTGCCGCTAGCCCTTGTGCGGATGCCTGAAGCGGGTGAGGCATCTGTTCGAAGCGTTGGCAACGCGCGTGAACAGATACGTTGCCGTGTGAAGCGTGGGACCGGTTGGGGGCCCTCAGGCAAGAACCAGAACTGGCGGTGTTAGCCGCTTTCTTTTGCCTACTTTTCTTTGCGGCCGGCAAAGAAAAGTAGGTGCCGCCCCGCACAGGGGCAACGCATGAACACCAAACACCGTAACGCGGATGCCAACGCAAACCCAGGCACACCACACCAAACCGTCGCAGACAAAAAAACCTCACCGAAGGCTATGATAAAACGCCGCCAGATTAGCAATATCATCATCGGAGAGAGGCTTCGCGACCAGCGACATCATGTCATTCTGCCGCGCTCCCGACTTGAAGTCCTTCAGCGCCTTGATCAGATAGTCCTCATTCTGCCCAGCCAGATTCGGCGCTTCAGGAATTTTGGCGATGCCATCCATCCCATGACACGCCTGGCACTGCACGGCCTTGGCACGCCCCTTGGCAACATCGGCGGCATTCGCCGCGCAGGCGAAGCCTGCAACAACGAACGCAACCGCTAGCGGTAGCAAAAAAAAGCGCTTCATTTCGAGTACGAAATCCGATAAATCGCGCCAGCGTAATCATCCGACACGAGCAACGACCCATCCTGCAACTGCTGCACATCGACAGGACGTCCCATGTACTCGCCGTTCGACGTCAACCACCCTTCCGCAAAAACCTCGGTCTCCCCGACCGAGCCATCGTCCTTGACAGGCGTGAACATGATGCGCGCACCAATTGGCTTCGTCCGATTCCACGACCCATGCTCCGCATCGAAGATGCCGCCCTGATACTTCTCCGGAAACATCTTGCCCGTATAGAACGACATGCCAAGATCCGCCGCGTGCGCAGCGTAATCGACCACCGGGAACACCACGCCCACAGGCGGCGTCTGGTCCTTGTATTCCTCCGTGCGCACATGGCCGCCGCCGTACCATGGGAACCCGAAGTTCGCGCCCGCCTTCGTCGCGTGATTCAGTTCGCCAGGCGGGGTGTCATCGCCCATGCCGTCCACCTGGTTGTCGGTGAACCACAGCGACTTGTCCTTCGGATTGAAATCGAGGCCCACCGAGTTGCGCACCCCATGTGCATAGACTTCACGATTCTTACCGTTCTGGTCGAGGCGGATGATGCCCGCGAGTCCGTTTTTGTCGAGCTCGGCAAGCTTGTCCTTGGGCGGCACGTTCCACGGCTGGCCGAGCGCGATGTACAGCTTCTTGTCAGGTCCAACACGACAATAACGCGCGCCATGGTTGAAGCTTTCGAACTGCGGCGGAATCAGCTTGCCCTGCGGCACGACCACAGCGGCGGCCACGTCCGGGCCGCCCTCGCCGAAGAACTGCGCGGCGGGGAACGCCAGCACGCGGTTCTGCTCGACGATGTACAGCACGCCATCCGGCGAGAAGCACACACCGTTCGGCACCTTGAACGTAACGGAACTCGCGAACTGCACGACGTCGTCGGCGACGCGCCGCTTGGTCCGGTCCGTCACCTGCCACACGCGATCCTTGCGCGTGCCGACGAACACCACGCCCGTCGACGGCTCGATCGTCATCGCGCGCGCCTCGGGCACGATGGCATACAGTTCGATCTTGAAGCCGGGCGGCAGCTTGATCGCCTTCAGGTTCTCGCGCAGCGCGTCGGCGCGCGCGCCCGTCTGCGGCACCGTTTCGGCTGGTTTCGTGTTGCCCGTGGTCTTGAAGTTCGACAGCGTCTGCACGTTGTCCTGCGCGGCGTAAGCGGCAGGCAGGATCGCGAATGCTGCCCCGATGGCGAGCGGCAAGAGCTTCAGGGATGCGTTCATCGGTATGTCTCCTGTCATTTTGATGCGGTTTGTTGAACCTGCAACGACGGATACTGGAAAGACATGAACGTAATAGGTGCAGCGTGTGATGGCATCGCAAGCCGTTGCAAGTGCAACGGAACCCATTTGCGATGCGATTTGAAAGCTTGCCGTGCGGCGGGCTACTGACTGTTATAGACGATGTTCAGTCAAACGTCTGAACGAATGCCTGCCACGCGGCATCCGCGAAGCAGGCTTCCAGGCGAGGGCATGTGAGCGAGCGACGCGTTATATCCGCGAGGAACGATCGCGTCGTCTTGTGATGCGGAAGGAATCAGTACGTATCGAAGACTTGTTGCAACGCAACCGGCGTCGTATGGCCTGCCGCGAGCGCGAGCATCAGCAGCACGCGCGCCTTGTACGGATTGAGCGCGCCTGCCGTGACGAAGCCGAGCGCATCGTCGGCCGCTGCGCCATTGCGCATCACGTGCCCCGAACCGACACGCGACGACCGCACGATCGCGACGCCCTTAGTCGCCGCTTCGGCGAGCGCCGTCTGCACAGTCGAGTGAATCGAGCCGTTGCCGGTACCCGCGACGACGATGCCCTTCACGCCCGCTGAAACAAGCGCATCGATGGCCACGCGCGACACGCCCGCATAACTCGTCACCACTTCGACCAACGGCCATGCCGCGTTGTTCGAACCGATCACGAACGGTGTCGCCGTCGTATGCGGCCGCACGACGCTGCGCTGAAACTCGACGCGCCCGTCCTGCACCCAGCCGAGCGCGCCAATTTCGGGCGACTGAAACGCATCGACGGCATACGTGCTCGTCTTTACGACGTCGCGTGCGCTGTGAATGCGGTTGTTGAACGCGACCAGCACGCCCTGCCCGCGCGCTTTGGCGTTGCCCGCGACGATCACGGCGTTGAGCAGATTCAGCGGGCCATCAGCGGACAGTGCCGACGACGGCCGCATCGCCGCCGTCAGCACGACAGGCTTGTCGCTTTTGACGCCCAGATGCAGCAGATAGGCGGTTTCTTCGAGCGTATCGGTGCCATGCGTGACGACTACGCCGTCGACTTCATCGGAAGCCAGCAACGTATTGATGCGTTGCGCGAGCGTGCTCCACAGCGCGAGCGCCATGTCCTTGCTGTCGACGCTCGCGACCTGCTCGGCCTGCACGTTCGCAACGGCAGCCAGCGACGGCACGGCGGCAAGCAATTGCCCGACGCCGACGACGCCCGCCTGATAACCCGAAGTATTGGTCGCGTCGGGCGCGGCGCCCGCGATTGTGCCGCCCGTCGCAAGCACGGCGATGCGCGGCAGCGCGCGCGATGCAGAAGTAGAGGTATTCATGGCGGCGATTGTAAGCGATGCGCACGCCGCCGCCATCGATGAAAACGCGACCCTCTAGATGAAGCTCGCGCGCAAAACACCCGCTATCAGGCCGCTTCGCGCAACTGGCTTGCGATATCCGCTTCGTGCAGTTGTGGCGCGAACATCTCGATCAGCCGGTACGCATAGGCACGCAGGAACGCGCCCTTGCGCAAGCCGATGCGCGTCGTGCTCGCTTCGAACAGATGCTGCGTGTCGAGTGCGACGAGTTCGGTGTCGCGCTTCGGATCGAACGCCATCGCGGCCACGATGCCGATGCCCATGCCGAGTTCGACGTAGGTCTTGATCACGTCGGCGTCGATGGCCGTCAGCACGACGTCGGGCAGCGCGCCCACCTTCGCAAACGCCTGATCGATGTGCGAGCGGCCCGTGAAGTCCTGGTCGTACGTGACGATCGGGTATTCGGCGATCTCTTCCAGCGTGATGTTCTCGCGGCCCACCAGCGGATGCCCCTTCGGCACGACCACGACGTGATGCCACGAATAGCACGGGAACGTCACGATGTCGGGATAGCGGTCGAGCGCTTCCGTCGAGATGCCGATGTCGGCCTCGCCGTTGATGATCATCTGCGCGATCTGCTGCGGGTTGCCCTGGCGCAGCGCGAGATGCACCTTCGGAAAAACCGAAGTGAACTGGCGCACCACCTTCGGCAGCGCGTATCGCGCCTGCGTGTGCGTCGTCGCGACGACGAGGTGGCCGTTGTCCTGGTCCGCATACTGGCGCGCGACACGGCCCAGGTTCTCCGCGTCGAGCAGCATGCGTTCGATCAGTTGATGCACCGCCTTGCCCGGCTCCGTCAGCCCCGTCAGTCGCTTGCCGCGTCGAATGAAAATATCGACGCCCAGTTCGTCTTCGAGATCCTTGATCTGCTTCGAGACGCCCGACTGCGACGTGTACAGCACGTTCGCGACTTCCGTCAGGTTCATGTTCTGCCGCACGGCTTCGCGCACGAAGCGCAACTGCTGGAAATTCATATCGATGTCTCCGGTTCAGCCAGAGTAGGTTTGTTGTTCAATGCCTGGTTGAAATGCGCTCGGCGCGCCGTTCAATGCGCAGGGAATACACGCAACGCGCGCGGCACGGCCGTCACGCCGTCGCCGACAGCGAGCTGCAACTCGCGCCAGGCTTCGCGATCCAGTTCCGCTTCGAGCACGTGACCTGCGCGCCCTTCGAGCTCGACACGCACCGAGCCGCCCAGCGTCACCACGCGCCGCACGCCGACGACGATGCCGTCGCGATGCCCCGAAGCCTGCGGATACAGCACGAGATCGTGCGGACGCACATAAGCGAACGCGGGCCCCTGGAAGTTCGCTTCGATCGCGATCGGCTGCGCGGCGCCATCGACGACGAAACCCTTGCCGTCGACGCTGCCATGCAGCCGGTTCGCCGCGCCGAGAAACTCATAGACGAACGAGGTCTGCGGATGATCGTAGACGTCTTGCGGGCTGCCCACCTGCTCGACGTGCCCGTGATTCAGCACGACGATGCGGTCCGCGACTTCGAGCGCTTCTTCCTGGTCATGCGTGACGAAGATCGTCGAGATATGCAGGTCATCGTGCAGACGGCGCAGCCAGCTGCGCAGTTCCTTGCGCACCTTCGCGTCCAGCGCGCCGAACGGTTCGTCGAGCAGCAGCACTTTCGGCTCGACGGCGAGCGCGCGCGCCAATGCGATACGTTGCCGCTGGCCGCCCGACAGTTCCGACGGATAGCGTTGCGCGAGCCAGTCGAGCTGCACGAGCTTCAGCAGTTCATGCACCTTCTCGCGGATCACGGCTTCGGACAGACGCTCCTTGCGCGGCTTCACGCGCAGGCCGAACGCAACGTTCTCGAACACCGTCATATGACGGAACAGCGCGTAATGCTGGAACACGAAGCCGACATTACGCTCGCGCGCGCCCACTTCCGCGACGTCCTGGCCTTGCAGCACGACCTGGCCCGCGTCCGCGTATTCGAGGCCCGCGATCACGCGCAGCAAGGTGGTCTTGCCACAGCCCGAAGGTCCAAGCAGCGCGACGAGTTCGCCCGGCGGGAAATCGAGCGAGACGTTGTCGAGCGCGGTGAAATCGCCAAAGCGCTTTTGCAGATTGCGTACAGTGATGCCCATCTTTGACAACTCTCCTTACTGGACCGATTGTGCGGCGGTATTCGTCGACTGCGTGGACGGCTTGCTCACGGGACCGGCATGCGCAGGCACGTCGCGCGCGCTCGCCAGTTCCGCCGACATGTGGCGCTCGGCGAGCAGCTTCAGGCCGAGCGTGACGAGCGCGAGCAACGCGAGCACCGACGCCACGGCGAAGGCCGCCGAAAAGTTATATTCGTTGTAGAGAATCTCGACGTGCAGCGGCATCGTGTCCGTCTGGCCGCGAATGTGGCCCGACACCACCGACACCGCGCCGAACTCGCCCATCGCGCGCGCGTTGCACAGGATCACGCCATACAGCAGACCCCATTTGACGTTCGGCAGCGTGACGCGCCGGAAGATCTGCCAGCCCGACGCGCCGAGCACGTGCGCGGCTTCTTCCTCGTCGTTGCCTTGCGCCTGCATCAGCGGAATCAGCTCGCGCGCGACGAACGGGAATGTGACGAAAATCGTCGCGAGCACGATGCCCGGAACCGCGAAGATGATCTGCACGTTGTGATCGGCGAGCCACGGTCCGAACCACCCTTGCGCACCGAACATCAGCACGTAGATCAAGCCGGAGATCACGGGCGACACCGAGAACGGCAGGTCGATCAGCGTCGTCAGCAGCGCCTTGCCGCGGAACTCGAACTTCGCGATACACCACGACGCGGCAAGACCGAACACGAGATTCAGCGGCACGGCAATCGCGGCCGTCAGCAGCGTCAGCTTGATCGCGGAGACGGCATCGGGATCCGCGAGCGACTCGAAATAGAACGCAACGCCCTTGCTGAGCGCCTGATAGAACACGGCGACGAGTGGCAGCGCGAGGAACAGCGCGAGAAACAGCAGCGCGATGCCCGTCAGAATCCAGCGCACGACGCGCGGCTCCGTCACCGGGTCAGGCCGGCGCACAGTGTTGGCGTTGCCTGCGCCCGAGCCGGAAAGCACTACGGTATCCTGGCTCATTGCGCACCTCCCGTCAGCACAGCCGACGACACAACCGGCACGGTAGGCGCCGTGCGGCCGCGGGTCGTGCGCCGCTGCAGATACCACTGCAGCGTGTTGATCAGCAGCAGCATCAGGAACGACACCACCAGCATCACGACAGCCAGCGCCGTTGCGCCCGCGTAATCGTATTGCTCCAGCTTCGTGATGATGAGCAGCGACGTGATCTCCGACTTCATCGGCACGTTGCCCGCGATGAAGATCACCGAGCCGTATTCACCCAACGCGCGCGCGAATGCCAATGCAAAACCCGTCAGCAGCGCGGGAAACACGGACGGAAACACGACGCGCCGGAACGTCAGCCAGCGCGAGGCGCCCAGGCAAGCGGCCGCCTCTTCCTGCTCGCGCTCGAACTCTTCGAGCACGGGCTGCACGGTCCGCACGACGAACGGCAAGCCGATGAACGTCAGCGCAACCAGCACGCCCGCCGGCGTGAACGCGATCTTGATGCCGAGCGGTTCGAGAAACTGGCCGACCCAGCCATTGCCCGAATAGATCGCCGCGAGCGAGATGCCCGCCACCGATGTGGGCAGCGCGAACGGCAGATCGACGACGGCGTCGATGATGCGCTTGAACGGAAACTTGTAGCGCACCAGCACCCACGCGACCAGAAAGCCGAACACCGCGTTGATCAGCGCGCCGCCGAGCGCCGAGAAGAACGTCAGCCGGTACGACGCGAGCACACGTGGCGACGAAACGGCGCGCACGAACTGGCTCCAGTCGAGCGTAGCCGTCTTGAGAAAGGTGGCCGCGAGCGGAATCAGCACCACGAGGCTCAGATACGCCAGCGTGATGCCGAGCGTCAGGCCGAAGCCGGGTATCGCGCTCGGCTTGCGAAAGGTCAACGTCGTCATGCGAAAGCTCTTTCAGGTTTTATGCGTTGCAACGCGTGCCGTCGCACCATTGCCGAAAGCGCGCCCGAAGGCGCGCCTTTGTTCAAGCATCGCCGCTGCGTGGTTTCACTGCGGCTGGTAAATCGAATCGAACACGCCGCCATCGGCAAAGTGCGTCTTCTGCGCGTTCGTCCAGCCGCCGAACGAGTCGTCGACCGTGTACAGCTTCAGCTTCGGAAACTTCTCGGTGAGCGTAGCCGGCACCTTGCTCGAACGCGGACGGTAGAAGTTCTTCGCGGCGATCTCCTGACCTTCCTCGCTGTAGAGGAAGTTCAGATACGCGTCGGCGAGCTTGCGCGAGCCGTGCTTGTCGACCACCTTGTCCACCACGGCGACGGGCGGCTCGGCCAGAATGCTCGCCGACGGCACGACGATCTCGAACTTGTCGGTGCCGAATTCCTTCACCGACAGAAACGCCTCGTTTTCCCATGCGATCAGCACGTCGCCGATACCACGCTGCACGAAGCTCGTCGTCGCGCCGCGCGCGCCGGAGTCGAGCACGCCCGCGTTCTTATACAGCTTCGACACGAATTCCTTGGCCTTCTGGTCGTTGCCGCCCGGCAGATGCGACGCGTACGCCCATGCCGCCAGATAGTTCCAGCGCGCGCCGCCCGAGGTCTTCGGGTTCGGCGTCACGATCGACACGCCCGGCTTCACGAGATCGTCCCAGTCCTTGATGTGCTTCGGGTTGCCCTTGCGCACGAGGAACACGATCGTCGACGTGTACGGCGATGCGTTGTCGGGCAGACGCTTCTGCCAGTCCTTGTTGATGAGGCCCTTGTTGGCGAGCGCGTCGATGTCATAAGCGAGCGCGAGCGTCACGACGTCGGCCTGCAGGCCGTCGAGCACCGAACGCGCCTGCGCGCCCGAGCCGCCGTGCGACTGCTTGAAGGTGACCGTCTCGCCCGTCTTCGCCTTCCATTCCTTGCCGAAGGCCTGATTGACGTCCTGATACAGCTCGCGGGTCGGATCGTACGAAACATTCAGGAGCGTGGTGTCCGCATGCGCCTGCGTGATCATCCCGACCGCCGACGCCGCGCCCAGCGCGAGCGCCGCGACCAACCGCTTCGCGCTGCCGCGCTTCGCCTTTGCTCCTGCCAACCCCGTGATCCGAATACCCATCGACCTTCTCCGTCTTGTTGGTGTGACTGCCTGTTTTCCGCTGATTGCCGCGATTCGCTGCTGCGCAAGCGGCAAGCGCCTCTGCCGCTGCGTGGGCGTTGCTGCTGCATCAATGGAGGCCAGTCTATCCGGGCGGCTTCATCATTAAAAATAATGTTTCTTCATTTTTTAATACGCAATAGTGGTAAAGGAATGGTTTGCATCCGCGCGCACGTCCGTAGCGCCGTTTCAGCGTCGCCTTTCGACGTTCACACGACACCCGCCGCGACGAACTTAAAGTAAAGCTTGAAATGCGCCGAATACTGTATAAAAATACAGTCACCTGTCTATCCATACAGTGGCGCCATGACCAAACTCACCGCACGTCAGCAACAGGTTTTCGAACTGATCCGCCGCGCTATCGAGCGCACGGGCTTCCCGCCCACGCGGGCCGAGATCGCGGCCGAACTCGGCTTCAGCTCGGCGAACTCGGCGGAAGAACACCTGAGGGCGCTGGCGCGCAAAGGCGTGATCGAACTGGCGGCGGGCGCGTCGCGCGGCATCCGCCTGCTTGCGGGCCAAGACGATTCTCCGCACCAGTTCACGCTGCCGCACGCAAGCATCATGCAGTTGTCGCTGCCGCTCGTGGGCCGCGTGGCAGCCGGTAGCCCGATCCTCGCGCAAGAACATATCTCGCAGACTTACACGTGCGACCCGTCGCTGTTCTCCAGCAAGCCCGACTACCTGCTGAAGGTGCGCGGCCTGTCGATGCGCGACGCGGGCATCTTCGACGGCGACCTGCTCGCCGTGCAGAAAAAGAGCGAAGCGAAAGACGGCCAGATCATCATCGCGCGTCTGGGTGACGACGTGACCGTGAAGCGCCTGAAACGCCGGCCGAACGGCATCGAGCT
>Ga0247692_1000263_pt1 | contig 12621 bp, 10 predicted proteins | sample CNK33_metaG_FD_183041 | JGI IMG/M metagenome (GOLD analysis project Ga0247692, IMG submission 183041) | Soil microbial communities from Purdue University Martell Research Forest, Indiana, United States - CNK33 | ecosystem: Environmental > Terrestrial > Soil > Temperate forest > Bulk soil...
AAGTCTTTATGGAAAAATGCGCGGAACAGGATATTGCGATCAACCCCGTTGTTGCACTTAGCCTTTGAAACCGCCCTACTTTTCTTTGCGGCGGCAAAGAAAAGTAGGTGCCGCCCCGCACAGGGGCAACGTGTGAACAGCAAACACCGTAACGCGGATGCCAGCGCAAAGGCAAGAAAACCAAATCCGCCATGAACCCAATTCACCCGCGATGCAGCTTGAAGTCCACTTCCGTAGGCCGCCCTTCCAGCGACAACGTCGCACGCGCCACCGGCGCCCTGCTCACCACTTTCCCTCGACTCACGACAGCCAGTCGCGCCGCGCGCAAGCGTATCGCTTCGACAGCATCGCGCGCGTCAAGCACGACGACATTCGCGTCGCATCCCGGCTCGATCCCATAACGCTCGAGTCCAAGAATTCGCGCCGCATTCACCGTAACGGCATCGAAGCACGCATGCATCGCATCGATACCCGTCATCTGCGCGACGTGCAGGCCCATGTGCGCCACTTCGAGCATGTCGCCGGAACCGAGGCTATACCACGGGTCCATCACGCAATCGTGGCCAAACGCGACGTTGATCCCGGCTGCGAGCATCTCCGGCACGCGTGTCATGCCGCGCCGCTTCGGGTAGGTGTCTGAACGCCCTTGCAGCGTGATGTTGATCAGCGGATTCGCGATGGCCGCCACACCTGACTCACGCATCAGCGGCAGCAGCTTGCTGACGTAGTAGTTATCCATCGAATGCATCGACGTCAGATGCGAACCCGTCACGCGACCATGCAACCCGAGCCGATGCGTCTGCGCCGCAAGCGTTTCGATGTGCCGCGACAGCGGATCGTCCGATTCGTCACAATGCATGTCGACGCGCAAGCCTTTCTCTGCCGCGAACTCGCATAGCAGCCGTACGGACTCCGCGCCGTCCGCCATCGTCCGTTCGAAATGCGGTATTCCGCCGACCACATCGACACCCATCGCAATCGCGCGCTTGAGATTGTCGAATGCACCCGCGCTGCGCAGCAGCCCGTCTTGCGGAAACGCGACCAGTTGCAGGTCCATATAAGGCGCGACGCGGCGCTTCACTTCGAGCAGTGCTTCGACAGCGAGCAGGCGTTCGTCGCACACATCGACATGCGTGCGGATGGCGAGCAGACCACGCGCGACAGCCCAGTCGCAATACTGCAGCGCGCGCTCGACGAGCGCTTCCTGCGTCAGATGCGGCTTCAGCTCGCCCCACAGCGCGATGCCTTCGAGCAAGGTGCCCGACGCGTTCACGCGCGGCAAGCCATACGACAGCGTCGCGTCCATGTGGAAATGCGCGTCGATGAATGGCGGCGTGACGAGCGCGCCTTGCGCATCGATCTCTTCACGTGCGCTGGCAGCCAGGTTCGGCTCGACGGCGACGATGCGCCCTCCTTCGATACCGATATCGACTGAGCCATTCTGTTTTGAGGCACTGCGGGGCACTACGGCATTGCGGATGATCAGATCCATGGGCGGCTCCTTTGCATGACTACGATTCTATCGGCGGAAGGAATGCGTGGGGAGCATCCTGATGGCATAGGACAAAAGACCGTACCGTACTGGCCGGCCACGCGCGATCCGTACCGCTCGCCGCCGCAACCCGCAGCCTATACTCAACCGCATCGGCACCACAGACACGGAAGCGGAATGAAAACGATAGGCGTGATCGGCGGGATGAGTTGGGAATCGTCGGCCGAGTATTACCGGTTGCTGAACCGCTACGCGAAGGCGCGTCTCGGCGGCCATCACAATGCGCGCAGCCTGATGGTGACCGTCGACTTCGCGCCCGTCGAAGCCAACCAGCGCGCAGGCGACTGGCAGGCGCTCGGCGTGCAGATGGCGGATGCCGCTCGGCAGCTGGAGCGCGGCGGCGCCGACATCGTGCTGCTCGCGACGAACACCATGCATCGCGTGCACGAAGCGATCGAAGCGGCGATCGCGGTGCCCTTTCTGCATATCGCCGATCCGACGGGCGAAGCGCTGCGCGCGGCGGGCGTCGAGCGAGTCGGCTTGCTGGGCACGCGCTATACGATGGAGCAGACCTTCTACGCGGGACGCCTGCGCGAGCGCTTCGGCCTCGATACGCTGATCCCCGATGACGAGGGGCGCGCACACGTCCATAGGATCATCTACGACGAGTTGTGTCACGGGATCATCGAGCCGTCATCGCGAGCGATCTATCAAAACGTGATCGAAAACCTGAAGGCTCGCGGCGCACAGGCCGTCATTCTCGGCTGCACGGAGATCACATTGCTGATCCGGCAAGAAGACTCCGCTCTGCCTGTGTTCGATACGACTGCGCTGCATGCGCAAAAGGCTGTCGACTGGGCGATCGAAACCGATCGTGATTGAAATGAATGACGAGATGAAACACCACACCGCTAGCACGTAGCAGAAGAAGATGAAAAAACTTCGATCAAATGTTTGACGCATGACGAAGGTGTCCGTACAATTCGCCTCTCTGACGCGGGGTGGAGCAGTCTGGCAGCTCGTCGGGCTCATAACCCGAAGGTCACAGGTTCAAATCCTGTCCCCGCAACCAGTTTCAAAGGCATCGTGTCCTGCTCCACACGGCCTCAAGCAGTACAAGCAGTGTTACGCATCCAAAGCCCGCATCGCCCAAAGCGTTGCGGGCTTTTGCGTTTTTGCCTATGCATGTTGCCGTACTGAGCGGCGCTGCCCGATCGCGGTAAGATTCCATCCAGCACCTGATACAACGAGAACGAGCGATGAAATTAGCCACGTGGAATGTGAACTCCCTGAAGGTTCGTCAGCAGCATGTGATCGACTGGCTCGAACTCAGCCAGACCGACGTGCTGTGTCTTCAGGAACTGAAACTGCCCGACGAAAAATTTCCGCGCGCCGAGCTCGAGGAAAAGGGCTATCGCAGCTGGTTCGCCGGTCAGAAGACGTATAACGGCGTCGGCATTCTCGTGCGCGACGGCATGAGCGTCGACGAAGGCAGCGTCATGCGCAACATACCCGGCTTCGAGGACCCGCAGCAGCGCGTGATCGCGGCCACCATCGAAGGCGTGCGCGTGATCTGCGCCTACTTCCCGAACGGCCAGGCGCCCGGCACCGACAAGTTCGCCTACAAGCTGCGCTGGCTCGACGCGCTGCACGACTGGATTGCCAGCGAACTCGCGCAGCATCCAAAGCTCGCGCTGCTCGGCGACTACAACATCGCACCCGAAGACCGCGATGTGCATGATCCGAAGGCATGGGAAGGACAGAACCTCGTGTCGCCGGAAGAGCGCGCGCAGTTCAACCGCCTCGTCGAGCTGGGTCTCGTCGATTCGTTCCGGCTCTTCGATCAGCCCGAGAAGACCTTCACGTGGTGGGATTACCGGATGCTCGCGTTCCGCCGCAACGCGGGCTTGCGCATCGACCATATCCTGCTGTCGAAGCCGCTTGCCGCAAGCTGCACGCATTGCGACGTCGACAAGACGCCACGCAAGTGGGATCAGCCTTCGGATCACGCGCCCGTCGTCACGCTAACCGAGTAACTCGCCGCGTCAGCACAAGCGCGTTCGCAAATGAAGAAGCGGCTCGACGGCGCACCGCGCCGTCGAGCCGCTTTATTTTGCCGCGTGTAAACGCAGCACCACTCGCACCACGCCCAAAGGCGTCAACGCTTACGGTTCGAGATTCAGCTCCTGAATCTTGCGCGTGATCGTATTGCGCCCGATGCCGAGCCGCTCAGCCGCTTCGACCTTGCGCCCGCGCGTGAAGTCGAGCGCTTCGCGGATCACGGCCGCCTCGAAACGGCGCGACAGTTCGTCCATTACATCAGCGGCATTCTCGCGCAACAGCTTCGCGACTTCCGTGCGCAGCCCGCTCTCCCACGCGGCGACGGGCGACGGAATCACCACGCCGCCGGCCGCGACGGGCGCACCCGTGATGGGGGCCACGCCGTTTGCGACGCCCCCGTTGCCCACTGCGCCGTCGATCGGCAGCGATCCCGCGGACGTCGCGAATTCTGCCCCGGCCTGCTGCGTTGATACGAGATCGGGCGGCAGGTCCTTGATCTCGATCGTCTGCGCAGGCGCCATCACGGTCAGCCAGTTCGCAAGGTTTTCTAGCTGGCGCACGTTGCCAGGAAACGGCAGCGACGTCATATACGCAAGCGCCTCCTCCGACACGCGCTTCGGCTCGACGCCGAGATCGCGCGCACTCTTCTGCAGGAAGTGGCGCGTCAGCAGTGGAATGTCCTCGCTACGTTCACGCAGCGCCGGCAAGCGCAGACGGATCACGTTCAAGCGGTGATACAAGTCCTCGCGGAACAGCCCTTGCCGCACACGCGATTCGAGATTCTGGTGCGTCGCGGCGATCACGCGCACATTCGCCCGCAGCGGATTATGTCCACCCACGCGATAGAACTGGCCATCCGACAGCACGCGCAACAGACGCGTCTGCAAATCGAACGGCATATCGCCGATTTCGTCGAGAAACAGCGTGCCGTTCTCAGCCTGCTCGAAACGGCCTTGGCGCATCGCCTGCGCGCCCGTGAACGCGCCGCGCTCATGACCAAACAGTTCGGATTCCAGCAGATCTTTCGGAATCGCCGCCGTGTTCAACGCGATGAACGGACCGTTCGCGCGTGGGCTATGTCGGTGCAAGGCGCGGGCTACAAGTTCCTTACCGGTGCCTGATTCGCCCGTAATGAGCACGGTCGCGGCCGAATGCGACAGGCGGCCGATTGCGCGGAACATGTCCTGCATCGCGGGCGCCTGGCCGAGCATCTCGGGCGCCTCGGCAACGCGGTCGTCCCACGTCTGCTCGCCGCGCATGCTTTCGTCGACGGCGCGGCGAATCAGCTCGACGGCCTTGTCGACGTCGAACGGCTTGGCGAGGTATTCGAATGCACCGCCCTGAAACGCGGCCACGGCGCTATCGAGATCCGAGAACGCCGTCATGATGATGACGGGCAAACCGGGCACGCGGTCGCGCACTGTCTGCAGCAGTTCGAGCCCGGAGCCGCCAGGCATCCTGATATCGGAGACGAGCACCTGCGGGCTGTCGTGTTCCAGTGCGCCCGCGGCTTCGCGCACATTCGCGAAGCTGCGCGTCGCGAAGTTCTCGCGTGCGAGTGCTTTTTCGAGCACCCAACGGATCGATTGATCGTCGTCTACTATCCAGATCGGCTTCATATAGGTCCGTCAGAAGTCTTGTCTTGCGTGTGGTGTAACCAGTCGAGTATCAGCTGTCGAGCGGCAGCAGGATCTGAAACTCGGTGTGACCCGGACGGCTCTCCACTTCGATCATCCCTTCGTGCTGTTGCACGAAAGTCTGCGCGAGCGTCAGGCCAAGACCGCTGCCGTCTTCCCTGCCCGATACGAGCGGATAGAAAATGCGGTCGCGTATGTCTTCGGGAATGCCGGGCCCGTTATCGACGATATGCAAGTCCAGTGCCAGCTTGCAAAGACGTTTCGCGATCGTCACCTTGCGTGCCACGCGGGTACGCAACTCGATCCGCGCATCGCCTTGCGAGATACGTTCGCGCAGCGCTTCGGCCGCATTGCGCACGATGTTCAGCAGCGCCTGGATCAGTTGCTCCTTGTCGCCGCGCAGATCGGGTACGCTCACGTCGTAGTCGCGCTCGATCGTGAGACCGCGCGGAAACTCCGCGAGAATCACCGCGCGCACGCGCTCGCATACTTCGTGAATATTCACGTCACCGACGATATGCGGATGACGATGCGGTTCGAGCAAGCGGTCGACGAGCGTTTGCAGCCGGTCCGATTCCTTGATGACGACCTGCGTGTACTCGCGCAGCTCGTCGCGTTCGCGCGCGCCGAGCTCGAATTCGAGCAGTTGTGCCGCGCCGCGAATGCCGCCGAGCGGGTTCTTGATCTCATGCGCGAGATTGCGGATCAGCTGCTTGTTGACGGCCGTCAGATCGTGAATGCGCTCTTCGCGATCCGACCTCAAATGACGCTCGTTCTCGAACAGCTCGAGCAGCACGTAGTCCTGCGCGCTCTCCAGGAAGCCGACGATCGCATGCACATGCAGCGGCTCGTGGCCGGCGCGTTCGAGCACGGCATCCAGATGGGTCGCGTGAAAACGGTGAGCGGCGATCGCGGCGATGGTCGCCGTCAGTTCTTCGCCGTTCGTGAAGATGTCGGGCCAGGCCATTTGCGTGAGCTGCCGGCGCGACATTTCGAGCATCGACTCGGCTGACGGATTCGCGAACGCGACACGCAGCGTCCGCTTGTCGAGCACGAGCAGAACGGTGGGCAGCGCCTCGAAGCCCGGCAGTAAACCGGATTCGACGAGTTGCGCATCATCCGACAATGCGTCGGTATGCCCTTTTCTGGCCTTGATCAGGTTCTTCAATACCATCTTGCAGTCGGGTCTCGATAGCCTTGCATGGGACGGAAGCCAGCGCCAAAGCGCGAACCTCCGTCGACAGGAGATGGTGAGGCGGGCTTCATCGCACGCGGTTCAATACGTCAACAACACGCTGCAGCAGCCGTTCCGCAACAAAAACGTCACAGCTTTCGATCCAACGAAAAAGGGACGGCGCCGCCGTCCCTTCGTGACCGATCGCAGCGTCGGGGCGTACGCTTCGCCGCATCTCGCGAACGAAGCGCAGCGCCACCTACAGCGATTACAGCGAGTAGTACAGTTCGAACTCGACCGGGTGCGTGGTCATACGCACGCGTTGCAGCTCGCTTTCCTTCAGTTCCAGGTAAGCGTCGATCATGCCGTCGGTGAACACACCACCGCGCGTCAGGAACTCACGGTCTGCGTCGAGTGCTTCCAGCGCCTGATCGAGGCCGGCACACACGGTCGGGATCTTTGCATCCTCTTCCGGCGGCAGGTCGTACAGGTTCTTGTCGGCAGCTTCGCCCGGGTGGATCTTGTTCTGCACGCCGTCCAGACCCGCCATCATCAGTGCCGAGAAGCACAGGTACGGGTTCGCGAGCGGGTCCGGGAAGCGCGTTTCGATACGGCGGCCCTTCGGGTTTGCAACGTGCGGAATACGGATCGATGCCGAACGGTTACGTGCCGAGTAAGCCAGCTTCACCGGTGCTTCGAAGTGCGGCACGAGACGCTTGTACGAGTTCGTACCCGGGTTCGTGATCGCGTTCAGCGCGCGAGCGTGCTTGATGATGCCGCCGATGTAGAACAGCGCGAATTCCGACAGGCCAGCGTAGCCGTTGCCCGCGAACATGTTCTGGCCGTCCTTCCAGATCGACTGGTGAACGTGCATGCCCGAACCGTTGTCGCCGACGACAGGCTTCGGCATGAACGTCGCCGTCTTGCCGTACGTGTGCGCGACGTTGTGAACGATGTACTTCAGCCGTTGCGTCCAGTCAGCGCGTTGAACCAGCGTCGAGAACTTCGTGCCGATTTCGTTCTGGCCTTGGCCTGCCACTTCGTGGTGGTGAACTTCAACGGGGATGCCGATCTGTTCGAGCAGCAGACACATTTCCGAGCGGATGTCCTGGAACGTGTCGACAGGAGCGACCGGGAAGTAGCCGCCTTTCGTGCCCGGACGGTGACCCGTGTTGCCGCCTTCGAATTCCTTGCCCGACGACCACGGTGCTTCTTCCGAACCGATCTTGACGAAGCAGCCCGACTGGTCGGCGCTCCACTGGACCGAGTCGAAAATGAAGAATTCGGGTTCCGGACCGAAGAAAGCCGTGTCGCCCAGGCCCGTGCTCTTCAGGTACGCTTCGGCGCGCTTTGCGAGCGAGCGCGGATCGCGTTCGTAGCCCTTGCCGTCAGCCGGTTCGACGACGTCGCAGGTCAGCACGAGGGTCGACTCTTCGTAGAACGGGTCGATGAAGGCGGTGTCGGCGTCCGGCACGAGCAGCATGTCCGACGCTTCGATGCCCTTCCAGCCAGCAATCGAGGAACCGTCAAACGCATGGCCGCTTTCGAATTTGTCTTCGTCGAATGCCGACACCGGCACCGAAACGTGTTGCTCCTTGCCGCGCGTGTCGGTGAAACGGAAGTCGACAAACTTGACGTCCTCGTCCTTGACGAGTTGGATGACGTCGGCCACGGATTTACTCATAACCAATCTCCTGATTAACGAATTCGGCGGGTTCAGCCGCCGCCCAATCTAGCTGACCAGCCTCGATGCGTCCACCCCTCGATACCGACGGGCAGGGAAATATGATGCTGGCATCGGGCCAATCTGATCGGCACCAATAAAGCAGCTTCTGTGCCATGTTTGTGTTCCGTGTGCGCCATGTCGTTGCAGCCCCAATGCCGACGCGCCTTCGCAGGGAATTTGCATACACCGTTTGCGGGAATCGTCCGAGGCAACGCGATGCGCATGCACCACGATCGTGCGCACCCCTAGTCTGCGTCCGCTTAACATTCCGTTTTGGTGCATGAAGGTCATTTTGCACCATAAGTGGGCGCGTCCGCCTATCTTCGAATTTCGCGCTGTGCGTGGCGGCGCGGCGTGCGCAGCTTCGACAGCTTGCTAGAATGTTTTTTTGGCCCCAAGGAGATTTGCTGTCATGAGTACGCTCGAACAGTTGTACAGCCAGGCTGAAAAGCGCCGTGTCGACAACCAGCTCCCCTACGCGGGCGCCGTCACGCCTGCCGAGGCATTCGAGCTTCTGCAACTCGACCCGCGCACCCGTCTCGTCGATGTGCGCACGCGCGCCGAACTGGATTGGGTCGGACGCCCGGTCGTCGGCGACGGCCAGTATGCGCATGTCGAATGGACGCGCTATCCGGGCGGCGTGCCGAATGCCGAATTCATCGATCAGCTGCGTCAGGTCGCGACGCCCGACACGCCCGTGCTGCTGCTGTGCCGCAGCGCGGCGCGCTCGAAGCTGGCGGCCATCGCGGCAACGCAGGCCGGCTTCACGAAGGCGCTGGATCTGCTGGAAGGCTTCGAAGGCGACAAGGATGGCCAGGGGCATCGGAAGACGGTGTCGGGCTGGTGTTTCCGCGGCTTGCCATGGATTGGCGCTTGACGAAACTCACGCACGCATAAGAAGCGCAGCCGTCGCTTCTCAGATACGCGGCGCATGGTGAACACCATGCGCCGCTTTCATTTGGAATCGTCCGCGCGCGATGTGACATGCGGATGATGTTCGCAGAACGGGGACGCGTTGCACGCCCCTCTCTGCCGCACTCAGTTACGCGGCTGCGCGTGCGCTGCCACTTCCGGCTCGACGATATCGCCGCCGAGCAGATGCACGCCTTCGCGCAGCTTCACGAACGCGGCCGAGACAGCCTCCGGCTCGCCCTTGACGCCCAGATCGATATGCCGGCGCGCATAGATACCGCCGCGCTCCGCATCGCCCACGCTCGGCAGGCTGAACACGCGCACGCCCGGAAAGTCATGCTCGATCTTTTCCATCAGCGGCGTCAGCGTCGACTCGGGCAACTCGAAGACGAGCAAAGACTTTTCCGCGTGCGGCGTTGAATGATGCAGATGCTGGTACTTCGTATCCAGCACCCATTCGATCATCGGCCAGGCCATCACCGGAAAGCCCGGCACGAAGTGATGATCGCCAACAGAAAAACCAGGAATCTTGTTGTACCCGTTCGGAATGATCGACGCGCCGCGCGGATATGTGCCCATATTCAGACGATGCAGGTTGTCCGGCGAGTTGAAATCGATGGGCGCGGACGAACTGGCGGGATGCATGTCGCGGATGCGCTCCTGGATCAGCGTCTTTGCCTCGGGATGCAGTTCGAGCGGCACGGCGAGCGCGGCGGCGGCGCATTGGCGCGTGTGATCGTCGGGCGTTGCGCCGATGCCGCCCGTCGAGAACACGATATCGCCCGACGCAAACGTGCGGCGCAAGGTCGCCGTGATGCGCTCCGGATCGTCGCCGATATATTCGGCCCATGACAGCGACAGGCCGCGCGCGCTCAGAAGCTGGATGACTTTCGGCAGATGCTTGTCGACGCGTCTGCCGGACAGGATTTCATCGCCGATGATGATGACGCCAAATGCCATTGAAGCCTCTTGTATCAGTAGGAGACAGGCGCTGTGCCGCGCGCGCCGTGGGGACCATGGTGACCGTTCCCGCCATGCTCGCCGGCGCGCATCCGCTGCAGCGCGCGCAGGCAGTAGTAGCCGAACCACAGCGCCGTGAACACGAGGATAAAAGCATAGATCCAGATGGTCACGGCAGTCATCACAGGGAACAGCACGATCAGCCACACGGACGACGCCCATATCAATGTGGGCAGCGAGCCGAGTAGCCCGCTCGCCACGCCGATCAGCAACAGCGGCAGGCGATGCTGGCGCACCAGCGCGCGCCGCTCTTCGCTGCTGGCGTGCAACGACAGCGCGTCGTACGTCATCACGCGATAGGTGAGCCAGCCCCACAGGAGCGGCGGGATCAGCGCGAAGAACGGCGGAATCAGCCACAGCGGCAGCGTGATCACGAGCACCAGCAGGCACACGAGCGTCGTCCATATGGAATGCACGAGGCTGCCGGCGAACGTGCCGCCGTGCCGCATTTCCAGCGCGGCGAACTGCCGCTTCGACAGATGCTTGATCACGGCGGGCATCGACAGCGTCGCGATCAGCAAGAGCACCGTGACGACGATCAGCGGAATCGCGACGGCAATCACGATGAAAGGCGCCACGGCCGCATGCAGCGACGAAAAGCCGAGCCAGTCGAATAGCCCGTAGAGCGTCGTCGTGAGCGGCCAGCTTTCGAGCCAGTTACGCGTCGCACCAATCAGGGTCTGCCAGGAAAACCACAGCGCCACGCCCCAGACGATCGTGGCTGCCGCGAACGGCATGAACGTCAGCCACAGCATGCGTGGATGCAACACGGAAGAAAGCGCGCGCCCGAACGAGCGCAAGAGATCATTCATGCGTAGTCGATGACTTGATGGGTATGCAGGAAAAGGTAGGAAACGTGGACAGGATAAACCACGTCGGGTGTCAGCGTCGAAAGTGAAAGCCGACGCTGACGAGTGAATGTGCAATCGAGTATGCAAGCGAGCGCGCGAGCGTTGCTGCACGGCCGGTGATCGTCAGAAACGCGCGCCCGGCCGAAAGATGCGTCGAAAGTGAAACGCCAACAAAAACAACAACGCGCTTACGCCGCGCCCCGCTGCTTCTTGCCGGCGATGCGCTGCCCAATGCGCACGAACGCGAGCCAGTGCTGCGCCCAGAAGCCCTCGCCGTAATGACGGCCGCTGAGCTGATCGCGAATGCCCGTCGGCTCCATTTCGCGGCTCCACGACGCGCTGCCGAACAGCATGTCCCACCACGGGAAAAGCACGCCGAAATTGCAGCCGTACTTGAGCCCTTCGTGTCCATAGCCAATGGCGTGATGACGGCGATGGAACGTCGGGCTGACGAGCAGGCGCTCACCGAGCCAGCCGAAATGCAGACGGATGTTCGCGTGCTGCACGCTCTGCGCGAGATTCGTGATCGCGACGAGCACGACGAACTGCGACGGCGGCACGCCGATGAACAGCGCGATCACGGCGAAGAAACACGCCTGCAGCAGATCGTCGAGCAGATGGTTGCGGTCGTCGGCCCACAGCGACATCTGCTGCTGGCTGTGATGCACCGCGTGCAACTCCCACCAGACACCGATCCTGTGCTGCCCGCGGTGATACCAGTAGCCCGCGAAGTCGAGCACGAGCAGATACATGACGAACGTGACAAACGGCTGCGTCGTGACGCCGGGCCACAGATTGTCGAGTTCGATATTCGCGATGCCCTGCAGACGCAGCCAGCCCTGCACCGAGTCGAAAAACGGCTGCAGCGCGAAGAAGAAGAACAGATTGAGAATGCCGAGCTTCGCGATCCACGTGTAGAGCACGTCGACACGCACGGCCTTGCGGTCCTTCCATTGCTCGACGGGCCGCAGCGCTTCGAGCGGGCGCAGCAGCGCATACATGGCGAGCACTTCCAGCACGCCGACGATCACCCAGTACAGGCTGTCGTACGTGTCCTCGTCGTAGTCCATCAGGTTGAAATGGAACAGCAGCGGCTGCACGACGTCGACGTACAGCAGCGTCTGGACCGAAGAAACGAAGCTATCGAGACTGGAGGCGATCAGGTGGAACATGGTGCTCTTTATGCGTCGCGGTTCTGCTTCACTGCGCGGCTTCCTGGTGTGGCTTCACTGCGCGGTCAATGCGCAATTCACGGCGCGCCGGCGAGGCGCGCCATCTGCGTTATCACGCCCCGTTCGGCGCGGTGACGGGCGCGCGGTTGAAGAAATAGATGCCGTGCGGCGAACGGCCGACGGCGATCGTCTGGATCAGCTTGTGCGTGGTCAGGTCGATGACGCCGACATGCTTCGCAAAACGGAACGTTACCCACAGATAGCGTTTGTCGGCGGAAAGTTCCATGTCGTCCGGTCCAGGCATCAGTCCCGTGATGTCGCCGACGTTGGTGAGCGTGTCCTCGTCGAGGATGCTGATGGTGCTGGCCACACGGTTCGACACAGCCACATGCTTGCCGTCCGCGAGCGAGCGGAAGTTGTGCGCGCCCTTGCCCGTCGTGATCGTCGTCACGATCTTCTGGTTGCGCCAGTCGACGACGGCGACATAGTCCGCACCCGTCATGCCGATCAGCAGATATTTCTCGCCCGGCGTCATCCACAGGCCGGCCGGCACCTTGCCGACTTTCATCTTCCACT
>Ga0247692_1000264_pt1 | contig 12609 bp, 10 predicted proteins | sample CNK33_metaG_FD_183041 | JGI IMG/M metagenome (GOLD analysis project Ga0247692, IMG submission 183041) | Soil microbial communities from Purdue University Martell Research Forest, Indiana, United States - CNK33 | ecosystem: Environmental > Terrestrial > Soil > Temperate forest > Bulk soil...
CGCACCGCGCCGATCATTACGTCCGCCGTGGTCGGGCGGCAACTGCGCGTCGCCGCGTATCTGCGCGACGAACGGCATGAGGTGTTGCTGGAACCCGGCCTCATCTCCGAGAACTTCCTGTTTCTGCGCGACGCGATTCTCGCCGGCCTCGGCGTCGGACTCGTGCCCGACTACGTCGTACACGACGACATCCGGCGTGGCGACGTCGTCACGGCGCTCGACCCGTGGCGGCTCAGCATCTTCGGCACGAACATGTACATGCTGTATATGCCGAATCTTCACCATACACGCGCGACGTCGCAGTTCATCGAATTCATGCTCGACGAAGCGCGCAAGGCCGGACGCGGCGCCACGCCAACTCGACCCGCCCATTTGTAGCGCAATGTATCCACCGCAGCAGCGGATACATACGCATACACACGTCCGTTTCCACGACACAAGCGAGATACATCCGCACGCTTCAATACGGTCATCGATTGTTTGCCCTCACCTACTCAACGGAGCACGCACCATGACGCGTATCGACAACGTACTGTACACAGGCAAGGTTCACACGACGGGCGGCCGCGAAGGTGCCGCGCGCAGTTCCGACGGTCGCCTCGACATCAAGCTGTCGACGCCGGGCGGCAATGGCGCGGGCACGAACCCCGAGCAACTGCTTGGCGCCGGCTGGTCGGCATGTTTCATTGGCGCGATGGGCGGCGCTGCGCGCGCGCTGAAGATCTCGCTACCGGCTGACACCAGCGTCGATGCCGAAATCGATCTCGGCACCACCGACAACGCGTATTTCATTCAGGCACGCCTGAACGTGAGCCTGCCCGGCCTGCCGCGCGATGTGGCCCAGGAAGTGGTCGACCGCGCGCATCAAACCTGCCCGTACTCGAAGGCGACGCGCGGCAACATCGGCGTCACGATCACGCTCGTTTAAGCCGTATGAAGAAGGGCAGTGCGACCACTGCCCTTGCCACGATATTGCATATGCAACACGAGCCTCGACGATGACTTCAGACCATCGGCACGACACCTGTGCCAACGTCAGCCGGAAGATCGCGCAAAGCTGTCTGCTCACGCGCACGCGGCAGATTTCAAGAGTGCTGACCGCGATCTACGATGAAGCATTGAGGCCGTTTGGCGTCAATGCGTCGCAATTCACGCTGCTGGTGCTGATCATGGAATTTGGGCCGCTTAGCCGCGCCACGCTCGGACGCAAAAACCATCACGACCGCTCGACGCTCACGCGCAATCTTCAGCCCTTAGTCGCGCAGGGATGGGTCGTCGAAGGCATGCCTGGCGACGACGGCCGCAGCCGCCTTCTTTCGCTCACGAAGCGAGGCAAAGCCCTCTTGCACGACGCCGCGTCCGCGTGGTCGGCGGCGCAATCGAAGGCTCAGTCGCTGCTTGGCGAAACGGGCGCCAACGCGCTGATGGGCATCGCGGGCGACCTGCCGAATCGAATCGGCTGATTTTGTCTGTTGTTGATGTTGTATGTGCAACACGTAGCACGTTCGATCCGCGTAGCGCAAAGTATCCGCTGTGTGCCAGCCGGTACTTGCGCCTACAAAGGCATCGTTTCAGAAAACACGCGCGATACATCCGCGCGTTCCAATGCGCTCTCGCCGGACGTGCGCTGCGTCCGGACCGTGCGTCCAATGGCTCGTGCAACTACGCGGCCATTACCTGGAATCATTGGCGCAAAGCCAATCGGAGTTCTTATGTCAGACCACCTTCCTCCTCAATCGCCGTCCCGTCGACGCTTTGTCGGTGTCGCCGCGGCCACCGTCGCCGCAGGTTCGCTGAGTCAGCTTGCACTTGCACAAACGGATCAGGCGATAACCTCAGTCGCGCAGCCAACCGGCGGCGACAAGACGGCGATTCGTCCGCTTCGTGTGCATGTGCCCGACGCGCAACTGATCGATTTGCGTCGACGCATCAAGGCAACGCGATGGCCCGAGCGCGAGACGGTTGCCGACAACACGCAGGGTGTTCAGCTTGCAATGATGCAGGAACTCGCGCGCCATTGGTCCACCGGCTACGACTGGCGCAAGTGCGAAGCAAAGCTGAATGCGCTGCCGAACTTCGTGACCGAGATCGACGGACTGGATATTCATTTCATCCACGTGCGCTCGAAGCATGCCAACGCGATGCCGTTGATCGTCACGCACGGCTGGCCCGGCTCGGTGATCGAGCAGTTCAAGATCATCGATCCGCTGGTCAACCCGACGGCGCATGGCGCGAACGCATCGGATGCGTTTCATCTGGTCATCCCGTCGTTGCCGGGCTATGGCTTTTCCGGCAAACCCACCACGACGGGTTGGGGCCCGGAGCGCACGGCGCGCGCATCGGTCGTGCTGATGAAGCGTCTCGGATACGACAAATTCGCGGCGCAAGGCGGCGACCTCGGCGGTGTCGTCGCGAACGTGATGGGCAAGCAGGCGCCGCCCGAGTTGCTGGGCATCCACGTCAACTTTCCCGCGACGGTTCCGCCCGAGATCGCCAAGGCGCTTCAGGCGGGCGACCCGCCACCGTCCGGCCTCTCGGACGACGAAAAGCATGCATACGACCAGTTGAGCAGCGCGGCCAAAAAGCGGCGCGCCTACGCGCTGGAGATGGGAACGCGCCCGCAAACGCTCTATGGCATTTCGGACTCGCCGATCGGGTTGGCCGGCTGGCTGCTCGATCACGGCGACGGCTACGAGCAGCCGGCAGCGGCGCTTACTTCCGCTGTATTCGGCAGGGCCGTGAATGGAGAATCGTCAGGCGCGCTGACGCTCGACGACGTGCTCGACGACATCACGCTTTACTGGCTAACGAATACGGGGATCTCTGCGGCGCGCTTTTATTGGGAGTCCCATTTCAACTTCCTCGCCGCCGCCGATGTTTCCGTCCCCGCCGCCGTCAGCGTCTTTCCTCGCGAGAACTATCAGGCGCCGCGTAGCTGGACCGAGCGCGCGTATCACAACCTCATTTACTACAACCGGCTCGACAAGGGCGGGCATTTTGCGGCGTGGGAACAGCCGCAACTGTTTGCCGAAGAAGTGCGCGCGGGGTTGAGGCCGTTGCGTCGATAGACAGCTGAGCGGGGAGTCGTCACTCCCCGTCTGCGCGACTCCGCCTCGCCGCATCGACCAGCGCGCGGATCGCCCAGCGCTTCACTTTCCGGGCCCGCGCGTCGTCGAGTTGCAGCACGTCCTTGAACACCACCATCGCCTCGGTGCCGATCACGAGCGCGAGCGCTTGCGTCAACGTCTCGAACGCGGCGGGCTTGAACTGATCCTGCACAGGCTCCAGCGCCGCCTCGATCAACGCAGTCCGCCGATTCTGCCGCAGCGGAACCTCGCTGTCGGTATCGCCCTTCGCCACGCGCTCCAGCGAATGCGCGAGCATCATCCGCAGCGGCGCTTCGTTGGCGAGGATCATGTCGTGAAGCGCCGTATCGACGCGCGTGAGCCGCGCCACGGGATCATCCGACGCACGCGGGCCGAACAGCGCCGACGCATCCGGCGTCGCGACATCGAGCGACGCCTCCAGCAGCAGCGCATCCATGCTCGGAAAATGGCGATATGCGGTGGCGCGCGACACCATCGCTTCCTCCGCGATCTCTTCGAGACTCGGCTTGCGCCCCTGCTTCATCAAGCGAGAAGCCGCCTGCAACAAGTCCTTGCGCGTACGCCGCTTCTGGTTCTCGCGCCCGTTGGTCGTGACGTCGGCCATATCAGGCTTGCGGCAATTGCCGGATGATCGCCGCGAGATCGACCCATACGTTCTCACGCGTGATCTGCCCGCTTTCCGCGAACTCGAGCACATGCAACATGCGGAATTCCAGCGGGCGCCCTCGCCCTTCGAGTCCGAATGGCCGCCCCGGCGCCTTGCCGCGCCACAGCGATTCGTCGACGACAAAACCATCGCCATACAGGCGGCGCAAGCACTCGACCCGGCTCTCCGACAAATCCGCGAATAGCGCCTCAAAGAACGGCCGCACTTCACCACGGCCACGCACCGGCCCCGCAGGCCAGCCGACGACGTCATGCTCGACGTCCGGCGTGAGCGTGGCGAGCACGCCTTCGACATCGTCGCGTCTCTCGAAACCGAAGTGTTCTTCGATCTTCCCGTCCATCTGCACAGGCGTCAGCGTCATGATTGGCTCCTCGCGCGGTGCGTTTGCACCGTTTTCCAGTTCATTCTAGTGAGACTCATATCTCATTACAAAATCGTAATGTAGTTTTAACCTCAGGTAGAATTTTGTCCGACATCGACGCTATGATCCAAGCGCGGTCCAGGCAGTCTTCCCTGCAATCGGAATCACCTCATCCGGGTTCATTCACAGCCTTGAAGATCGAGCATCCGACCGACGGCCCGACGCGGCTCCCATACGCACACGACTACTTCAGCACCGCCAGCGAGTCGCCGCAGCAGCAATTGCTCGCCTGGAGAAATCGCATCGGTCATATCCTGGATGTGCCTGTCGCAAAGAGTCAGCGGGAAAGCGGCTTTCGAGGGAGCATCGACAGCTATCGCATCGCGGATCTCGCCTTCATGGACTGCCGCACCGACGCGGTCCTGCAAACGCGCACCGCCGCGCGAATCTCCACCGATAGCACGCGCCAGTTCGTGTTCCATGTGCTCGTCGATGGCCAGATCGAGACGACGACGGGCATGTATCCCAAGCGCGTTTCCACGCAGATCAAGCCCGGCATTCTTGCGCTGGACATGGGGCAGCCGATGCGCATGGAACGCACCGGCTGCCGTTTGCTGGCGATCTTCCTGCCGCGCGAATGGCTCGCGCCCGTGCTACACGAGCCTGAGTCGATTCACGGTCATGTCATCGAGTACGATTCGCCGCTCGCGCGTCTGATTCCGGGCTATCTTGCCGCGCTATCCCAAACCGGTCAGTCGACGAATCCCGCCGACTTCCACGACGCGCTGAAAACCTGCGCCATGTTGATTGCAGCCGCGTTCGGCAAGCGGACGGGCCGCGCGGGCGGTGCACGCGCGGCCGCGCGCGCCGCCGTGTTCGGCACCCTCCGGCGCTACATCGAAGCCAATCTGCATGAACCCGATCTTTCGCCCGAAAACGTGCTGCTCGCGTCGCAGCTGTCGCGCCCGACGCTCTACCGGCTGTTCGAGAGCGAAGGCGGGCTTGCAACGTATATTAGCAACCGACGGCTGAGCCAGGCAGCGGACGAACTACGCCGCTATCCGAACAAGGCGGTGGTCGAAATCGCGTATGGGCTCGGCTTCAACAGCGCGTCCGATTTCAATCGCGCGTTCCGCCGCGCATTCGATATGTCGCCGCTCGATTTCCGGATGTTCACGCTTTAACGTCCCCGCCACGAACGCTCAACAGGAGAAGTCATGTCGGCTGTGTCGGCATTCAAGCTGGTGCTGCTTTCGCTGATTGCGATCATCGCGCTCGAACTGATCGCGAAGCGTCTGCGGCTGCCGCCTGCGGCCGCGTTGCTGGTCGGCGGCGCCGCCATGGCGTTCGCGCCCGGCCTGCCGCCCGTCGTGCTCGACCCCGACCTCGTGCTGATCGTTTTCCTGCCGCCATTGCTGATGGATGGCGCGTACTTCTTCGTCTGGACCGACTTCAAGCGGCATCTGAAGCCGATTCTGCTATTCGCGATCGGCGCGGTTGCGTTCACGACATGGATAGTCGGCGTCGTCGTGCATCTCGTCGTGCCGTCGCTGCCGTGGGCGGCCTGCTTCGCGCTCGGCGCGGTCGTCTCGCCGCCTGACGCGGTCGCAGCGAAAGCGGTGCTCGAACGGCTCGCGCTGCCGCGCCGCCTGATGGTGCTGCTCGAAGGCGAAAGCCTGCTGAACGACGCCGCCGGCCTCGTGCTGTTCCGCTTCGCCGTCGCCGCCGCGCTCACGGGCGCGTTCAGCGCGTCGCATGCCGTGCTGAGCTTCGCGGGGCTCGCGGTAGGCGGCGTGGTGGTCGGATGCGTGGTCGGCTATGGCGTCGTGTGTCTGCTGCGCCTGCTCGACGACGACTATCTGATCATCACGACTTCAGTGATCTCCGCGTGGATCAGCTACATCGCGGGCGAAATGCTCGGCGTATCGAGCGTCATTTCGACTGTGACGTGCGGCATGCTGCTCGGCTGGCATCAGCACGAAGTCTTCTCAGCGACCGTGCGAACGCGGGGTACCGCGTTCTGGCAAGTCGTCGTGTTCGTGTTCGAGGCGCTCGTGTTCGTGCTGATCGGGCTGTCGCTGCGCGGCGTGATGCAGCGGCTTGGCGGTATCGACAATGCGCTTGCGCTGCTCGGTCCCGCCGCGATGGCGACCGTGGTCACGGTCGTCGTTTCGCGCTGCGTGTGGACCTTCGCGCTCGAATCGATCAACGCAGTACTGTACCGCATTTCGCGTCGCGCCGCGCCGCCCGCCGACTGGCGTTCCGCTGCCGTCGTGAGTTGGGCGGGCATGCGCGGCGTCGTAACGCTGGCGATCGCTCTTTCGCTGCCTGAAACAATGCCGGGCCGCGATCTGATTCTGTTCTCCGCGTTCGTCGTCATTCTTTTTACGGTGCTGCTGCAAGGCACGACGATCGGCATGGTGATCCGGCTCGTCAAACCGGCAAGCGATGCACACGCATCGGCTTATCTGAACGAGATGCAGGCATGGGCGCGGCTGGAGGCGGCGCAACTCGAAGCGATCAAGCCGCTCGTCTATGCGCCGGACGGCAGCGTGCTGCATCCGCGGCTGCTCGAACAGTACAGCTATCGAGCGCGTCTCACGGACGAGTTCCAGCACGCACCGAGCTTTCCGCTTGAGGCGCGCAAAGCGCACTACGACGTCATCCTCGCCGCGATCGCCGCAGGCCGCGTGGAACTGTTGCGCCTGCATCGGAGCGGCCTGCTTCACGACGACCTGCTGCACGTGATGGAACACGATCTCGACCTGCAGGAAATCTCCTCCCGCCACGCCCGAGGCTAGGCGCCGCACGCGTGGTCGCCTCAAGTAATGACCTGACTTGCCGATATGCAATTGAGGTACTGCCTCGCCCGATTTCCTAGCCGCCGTCAGGGCCCGATATGCGTGTCGCACTCGCCGCAAGCGTTTCTTTACAGGTTTCGACCGCAACGTCACGTCATGTAATCGGGCCCTTGTTTCGCGGCAACCGTTTGCCGTTCGCCGCTTCGCCGATTCCGTCGCTCAAACAGCCATGCGCTTCGATCCGAAGAACCGCTCGTGCTCGCGCCTGCGTTTGCTTCGAAAGGGACGCGCACGCGTTCATGGTGACGCGACCGGTTTTCTCGCGAAGCAGATTGCGACGGCGTTGCGCCCGGTGCGCGACCGCTCGCTGCTAAGTGCCGCCCGATCCACTCCGAAACTGAAAGCGATTCTCACGTGCGACGACTTGCGCTTGCCTCCCTGCTATCTGGCCTGGTGACTCTGATTTTTTTGTCGTTGTACGGTTGTCACCAGAAGGATTCTGCTTCGCCGGGCGCGGCCGCGCCGGCGAAGACGATCATTACCGCGCTGATCTGGGCGCCTGACTGGCCGGAAGAGATGCTCCAGATCGCCGCCGAATTCAGCAAGGAAAATCCGGACATCGGCGTGAACGTGCAGTTCATGGTCGGCAATTCCGTCGAGGCGAACATCAAGCCGCGAATCGCGTCGGGCAATCTGCCGGATCTCGTCAGTGTGAACCCGAATGCGTACTCGGCTGAACTGGCCGACCAGCACGTCCTCGCCGACGTCAGTCAGACGGCAGCGTGGAACAACATGATCGATCCGTTGAAGGGCGACTGGACGAGCCGCCAGTCGAAAGCATTCGGCATTTCCGGCGGCGTCGCGACGGTGCTGATGCACTACAACGAGGATATGTTCGCGAAGGCGGGGATCAAGACACTGCCGACCAACTTTCGCGAGTTCCTCGCGGTCTGCGAGCAGCTCAAGCGCGCGGGCTTCACGCCGATCATGTGGAACGGCGGGTTTCCCAATATGCTGGGCAACGGTCTGTTCGGCTCCGGCTTCGCGAACAATGTGGTGGCGCGCGACCCTGCGTGGAAAAAGAAAATCGACGACGGCACGCTGAATCTGAACACGCCTGCCGTCGCCGATATCTTTGCCAAAATGGCGCTGATGCCGGAACGCGGCTACGTGCAGGACGGATTCATGGCGACGGACTACGACGGGGGCATCCGGCTGTTCAAGGAAGGCAAGGTCGCGATGGCGATTCACGGCAGCTGGGCAGCCGGTCTGTTGCTGCACGGCAATCCCTTCGAAACAGGCGTTTTTATTCCGCCATGGAACGCGCCCGGCAAGCGGGTCGTACCCATTGTCGGCAGCGAGACAGGCTTTGCCGTATGCGAAACGCCGAACAAGGTTGCCGCCATGCGCTTTCTCGAGTTCATCGCTGCAAAGGGTTTCGCCATTCTCCAGGCGAAGCGCCAGAACATTTCGCCGTTCAGACAGAGCACGGGCGCGATGGCGGGCGACCCGAAGATCGTCGAATACACCAATGAAGTCAGTCGCTACCCCGTCACTGCAAGCCCGTATTATTCGGTGCTTCCGTCCAACTCCATCGAGCGTTTGCACCGGTTGATGCAGGATGTCCTGTTGAACAGGATCACGCCCAAACAGGCGGCCCAGCTGCTGGATGCGTCCGTCAAGAATGAAGCGAAGATGCATTACAAATGAGCTCGATCATCGGTTCACTGCAACGCGTTCTTGAATACCTGTCGCAGGATCTGCTGCGCCGTGTCGAAATACGTTACCGGCTGATCACTGCGTTTATCCTGCTGTCGCTGTTGCCCGTACTCATTTCGGGCTACATATCGTATGCGGAGTCGACGGCGGCCATCAAGGAGAAGGCGGAGATATTCTCGAAAGAGGTCGTCAAGCAGGTCTCGCGCAACATCGTGCTGCGCATGGAGCAGATCGAAACGGAAAGCAGCCTGCTCGTGCTCTCCGATCAGGTTCAGTCCGCGCTGATGAAGGTCGCGAGCGGCAGCGCGAAGGAACAGAACGAGGCGCGCCTCGACATGACGCGTCTGCTGCTCGATCACTACGGCTCCGTCGATTTCATCAACGAGAAGTACCTGCTCGACACGCACGACCGGGTGATGGACACGCAGGCGTTCGCACAGCTGACACGCGGCGTGATGCGCTTCGTCAAGCAGGCGCCCGATCGCAGCGGACGTCCGTACTGGGGCAGTTACGACAACGGCGTCGGACAGCTGAACCTGGGGATGGTGCGCGCGGTTATCGGCAAGAGCAACAACCGGCGTCTCGGCAATCTGGTGCTGGTGATTCGCCCCGAGCATTTCTCGACGATCTTCAACGACGTCGCGCTGGGCACGGGAACGGAAATCTACGTGCTCGACAGCAGCAACAACAAGCTGATCGTGCGCGCCGACGACATGCCGGCCAGCACGGCTGCGACGGCCGAACCCGGCCTGATCGACGGGATCGCGCACAACACCGAGATGCTCGGCCAGCCGAACGGCTTCGTCAGCTTCGAAGGAAAGAACCACGCGGGCTACTTCGCGGCCTACACGCGCATTCCTGGCACGACATGGTTCGTCGTCAGCACGATTCCGGAGAAGAAGCTGACGGCCGAGGCGCAATCCGTGCGCAACCAGATCGTGCTTGTCGGCATTTCGGGCTTTCTGCTGTCGATCTTCTTCGCCTACTTCATCTCGCACAGCATTTCGTCGCCGCTGAAAGATCTCGTGCGGAAAATGCACGACACGGGCAGCGATGCGGGCGCCGAAGATCAGGCGCTTGCCGAAGCCCACGTCGATGCCGACGGACAGGACGAACTGGGCAGGCTCGCGCACCGCTTCGAACGAATGCGCGGGGCGATCCGGCAGAAGATCCAGAAGATCAACGAGATCAACGCGTCGCTGGAACAGACCGTCGTCGAACGTACGGCGGAGCTGGTCAGCCGGGAACTGGAATCGCGCACGCTGATCGAGAATTCGCCGGACACGATCACGCGCTACGACCGCGATCTGCGCCGCACGTATGCGAACCCGGCTTTTTGCGCATCTGCGGGACGCACCCTTGGCGAAGCGCTCGGCAAGCGGCCTTCGGAAATACCCGGCGGATCGAACGCGCTGATCTACGAGCGCAAGATCAGCGAAGCGATATCGACGGGAAAAAGCGGGCAATTCGAGCTGCGCTGGCTCAGCAAGGATGGACAGGAGCAGTGCTCGCATATTCGCCTCACGCCGGAGATCGATCCGTCGGGTCAGGTCAATTCGGTGCTCGCCGTGGGCCGCGACCTGTCGGACCGGATGGCGTTCGAAGCCGCCATCTGGAAGCAGGCCAACTTCGACACGCTGACGCAACTGCCGAACCGCCAGATGTTCCAGAACCGTCTCGAGCAGGAAGCGAAGATCGCGCAGCGCTCCGGGCATCGGATGGCCTTGATGCTGATCGATCTGGACCGCTTCAAGGAAGTCAACGATTCTCTGGGACACGATACGGGCGACACGCTGTTGATCGAAGCCGCGCGGCGAATCACGTCGTGCGTGCGTGAAGCGGATATCGTCGCGCGTCTTGGCGGCGACGAGTTCACCGTGATCCTGCCGAATCTCGATCACATTGGCAGCATCGAGCGGATCGCGCGGACGATCATCGACAAACTGTCCGAGCCGTTCACGCTCGGCCCGGACGAGGCGTTCATTTCGGCGAGCATCGGCGTGACGCTCTACCCGGACGACGCGAGCGAACTCGACGTGCTCTTCAAGAACGCCGATCAGGCGATGTACGCGGCCAAGAACGCAGGTCGCAACTGCCTCAGCTATTTCACGCAGGATTTGCAGATCGCGGCGGAAAAACGCCTGCGTCTGACGAGCGATCTGCGCGCCGCGCTGCCGGGCGATCAGTTCCGGCTCTACTACCAGCCAATCGTCGATCTGACGACGGGCGACATCTACAAGGCCGAGGCGCTGATCCGCTGGCTGCATCCCGAGCGCGGCATGATCAGCCCGCTGGACTTCATCCCGTTGGCCGAAGACACGGGCCTCATCGTGCCGATCGGCGATTGGGTGTTCAGGCAGGCCGTGCAGCAGGCGAAGCACTGGCGCAACCGCTTCCATTCGTCGTTTCAGATCAGCGCCAACGTGTCGCCGGTGCAGATTCGCCAAGACAATCTGGTGTGCACGCAATGGTCCGAGTATCTGCATCGCGAAGGCATGCCGGGACAGAGCGTTGCCGTCGAGATCACCGAAGGGCTGCTGATGCATGCCGACCTGAAGATCGACGAAAGGCTGATGACGTTCCGCAATGCGGGCATCCGCATTTCGATCGACGACTTCGGCACGGGTTATTCGTCGCTCGCGTATCTGAAGCGCTTCGAGATCGACTTCCTGAAGATCGACCGGTCCTTCGTGCAGAACCTCGGCTTCGATGCCGACAATCAGGCGCTCTGCGAGGCGATGGTCGTGCTGGCGCACAAGCTCGGGCTGAAGGTCATTGCCGAAGGCGTGGAAACCATCGAGCAGCGCGATTTCCTGATGGCCGTCGGCTGCGATTTTGCACAGGGCTTCCTGTACTCGCAGCCGGTTCCGCCCGAGCAGTTCGAAGCGCTCGTCTGGCCGCGCGTCGAAGTCAGCCCGGCAAGCAGCTGATGCGCGGCGCGGGCCGCTTGCGCTTCATTGCTGCGGCGCTGGTGCGGCGCGCGGTCTCACGCGCGCTTGAACGGCATCCGCGACCTGCCCGGCAACCTGTTTGATATCGGCCTGCTGATCGTTGCCCGCCATCACGTATCGCGCGGCGGCCGCATAGGGATTGAGCTTGACGATCGCGCCGGGAACGTGCCGGTCCGACTGCCCTTCGACTGTCTGATAAAGCGGCGCGGGCGATTCGTTGGGCAGCGGGTCGATGGCGACCGCCAGTTCGATCTTGCCCTGTCCCGCGCCGAAACCCACGACGGCGCGCCGCACGCGGTTGCCTTCGTCCACGCTCAGAAATACGCCGCGCACCAGCCAGCCCTGCGCGGGAAGCGGCGCGTCGCCGGGCAGACGGCAGGCGTCGATGCCGTCGTGCTGCAAATCGGCGACGAGCGTTTCCGACATCTTCGCGACCAGTTCCTGCGATTTCTTCTGCGGGTCCTGCTCCGACAGATGCAGCGGCGACAGGCTGCCCGCGAAGCGTCGCGCGCGGCTCAAGCGGCTCTGATCGGGTGTGATGTCGGCGGCATCGAGTTCGAAGTCCGACACGTAGACGACGGGCGCCGAGGCGCCCGGCGCGCCGCCTTGCTGCGCGAGCGCAACGGACGCGAACGCGGCGAGCCAGAACGCTGCAACCGGGTATGTCCACCATCGATTGTTCATCGCTGTCTCCTGATCGTGGCCGTCGCGCGGAAACTGTTTGCGCCAGAGACGAATATACGCCGCTCACCGCAAAGCGACCGACATTGGCGCTTCGATGACTCTGCGACGCCCACAGGATTAGGCAAGACTTCCGGAGTTTTCGAACAACAGAAACGGCCGCTTTGAGCCACACTCCGACACGTTCCCACTGCTTCGTCATCGCTGCGCATGCGGCACGCGCGAGCGCATGGGCAACCGTGTAAAACCAGAACCCGAACCTACTCGGAGTCATCGATGTCCACCACTCTGATTCTCAACGGCAAGTCCACGACGTTGGACG
>Ga0247692_1000265_pt1 | contig 12599 bp, 10 predicted proteins | sample CNK33_metaG_FD_183041 | JGI IMG/M metagenome (GOLD analysis project Ga0247692, IMG submission 183041) | Soil microbial communities from Purdue University Martell Research Forest, Indiana, United States - CNK33 | ecosystem: Environmental > Terrestrial > Soil > Temperate forest > Bulk soil...
CTCTTCGATATCGGTATTCACGCCGTACCAGCGCACGATTTCCCCATTCGCGTCGCCCAGCGGCTCCGCGCCAATATGCATCCAGCGGTACACGCCGTCCTTGCGCCTGATGCGCGCGGTCGTTTCGAGCGCGCTGCCCGTGGCGACGGCTTCGCGCCACGCGGCCTGCATCGCGGGAAGGTCGTCGGGATGCACGATCGACTGCCAGATATCGCGAATGTCGTCGGCGAGCTCGACACCGTACTCGTTCCAGCGACGGTTCATGTAATCGGGACAGCCGTCGCGCGACGAACTCCAGACCATGCCGGGAATCGCATCGATGGTCGCGCGCAGTTCGTCCTGCTGGCGCTGCAACTCTGCTTCCATCTGTTTGCGCTCGGTAATGTCGTTGCTGGTGGCGAGGATCGCGAGCGGCTTGCCCCTGTCGTCGCGCCACAGCGTACAGCGGCTGGAGATGTACACCGTCGCGCCGTCGTTTCGTATGCGCTCCAGCTCGCCGTGCCAGCCGCCGTGAAGCAAGGTCTCGCGGCGAATCTCGTCGATGGGCATCGTTGACGCCTTCGTTTGCGTGAGTTCGTGGAGCGGCTGGCCCATCGCCTGTTGCGCCGTCCAGCCGTACAGCCGCTCCGCGCCCTGGTTCCAGAACGTGACGCGGTCGTCGATGTCGTAGACGATGATCGCGTCATGCGTGAGGTCCAGCATTTCGAGCTGCTTGCGCAGCATGTCGTTGCTCGCCTGGTTTCGCAGCGCCAGCATCGACGTGGTCGCGATGGCGAGCAGACTGACCACGCAGCGAGCCACCGAGCTATCCGAGTAGTGCCCGTCGTGAGACAGCATGAATCCCAGCAGCGTCAACGCGACGCAACCCCATGCGACGTTGGCCGTCGTCGCGCGTGAGCCTGCCGAGGCGACCAGCAACACCACCGTTGCGTACAGCACGGCGACGACGATATCGATCATCGTGAACGCGTCGATGACGAACACGGCCAGTGCGATCGCAGCTGCCGCCGGATAGAGCGCGCGCGTGCCCCGGACGCGGCCTGCAGACAGGATAGGCAACGCATCGAAGATCATCGCGCTCCCGCCGGCGGTTGCGCCGCAGAGGCGCGGGATGCATGCGTTCGCACCGATTCGAGGCAGCGTGTCACATCGGTCACGTCAACGGGCTTGCTGAGCATGCAGACGGCGCCCGCGTCGAAAGCCTGCCGGCGGGTTTTCTCCGACGCGAACGCGGAGATGAAAATGATCGGCGTCAGCACGCCGCGCCCGACGAGCTGCCGGTACATATCGATGCCGGAAATACCCGGCATCTGCACGTCTGAAATGATGCAGGTCACGTCGCCGAGGTTGCCCGACGCCATGAACTGCTCCGCCGACGCATAGAGCCGGGCCTTCCAGCCAAGCGACCGAACGAGGCTGGAGGTCGCGACGCGCACGGACTCATCGTCGTCGATGATGGAGACAATCGGGTTGTTGCACACGGCACGGGCCCTTCAACAATGAAGCGCCGCGCGCTCGATGGCCCGTCAACGGTTGATGGCCTGCAGCGCGCGACTGGATAGATCGTCGCTGTCGTGATCGACAGCCTGCATGGAACCGATTATCGGAGCCGGGGGACGCGCGGACCCCTTGTTCCACCCGGTATTTCTCTATTCGCACGGCACGCAACGCACGCGCGGCAATCTTTTCAGTCAGCCTGCAAGGCGTGGCGGAAGCGGACTTTCGTCGAATTGCGACATAATCGAATGCCGAACCGCACGGAGGATGAGATGGACTATGTGAAGCTGGGCCGCACCGGACTCGATATCTCCCCGCTCTGCCTGGGTTGCATGACGTACGGCGTGCCCGAGCGAGGCCCGCACCCGTGGACGCTGAACGAGGACGCAAGCCGCCCGCTGATCCGCCAGGCGCTGGAAGCCGGCATCAATTTCTTCGACACCGCGAACACGTACTCGGACGGCACGTCGGAAGAAATTGTCGGCCGCGCGTTGAAGGAATTCGCACGGCGCGACGAAATCGTGCTCGCGACCAAAGTGTTCTTCCCGATGGGCAATCGCGCCGACGCGAAGAAGCCGAATGGATCGGGCCTGTCGCGCAAGGCGATTTTCCAGTCGATCGACGCGAGCCTGTCGCGCCTTGGCACCGACTACGTCGACCTGTATCAGATCCACCGCTGGGATTACGCAACGCCCATCGAAGAAACGCTGGAGGCGCTGCACGACGTCGTGAAGGCGGGCAAGGCGCGCTATATCGGGGCGTCGTCGATGTTTGCCTGGCAGTTCGCGAAGGCACTGCACGTGGCGGAGCGAAACGGCTGGACGCGCTTCGTGACGATGCAGAACCACCTGAACCTGCTGTATCGCGAGGAAGAGCGCGAGATGCTGCCGCTGTGCGCGGACGAAGGAATCGGCGTGATTCCGTGGAGCCCGCTCGCGCGCGGCCGTCTGACGCGCGACTGGGACGAGACCACCGAACGCCAGCAAACCGACTCGTTCGGCAACAGCCTTTACGACAAGACGGCGGACGCGGATCGTCGCGTGATTGAAGCGGTCGCGAAGATCGCGCAGGCGCGCGGCATTCCGCGTGCGCAAGTGGCGTTGGCGTGGGTGATCGGCAAGGCGGGCGTGAGCGCGCCGATCATCGGCGCGTCGAAGCCGCAGCATCTGGACGATGCGGTCGCGGCGCTCGGTGTGAAGCTCACTGCGGATGAACTGGCGTCGCTCGAAGCGCCGTATGTGCCGCACGACGTGGTGGGCTTTCAGTAAGCGTCTTCTCGCTCGCGGAACGGCGGCGTACGCCGCTGTTCCGCGAGCGAGTTCGAAAAATGCTTACGGGTGGTAGTTCATGCCCGCGAAAACCTGGCGTCCGGCCCCAGCGTGGCGCGCCGGATCTCGCTACGTCGCGGGGGCCTGGATCATTTTCCAGCCGTTGCCGGCGGGGTCGCGGAAACCGGCATCGACGCTGCCGAAGCGTTCTACCGGCTCCTGAATGAACTCGACGCCCCGGGCTTTCAGTTGCGCATAACTCGCGCGGCAGTCCGCCACCGAGAGCACGAGGGGCGGCATGGCGCCTTTCGCGACCATCGCGCGCAAAGTCTGAGCCGTGGCCTCGTCATGCACGGGCGGGCCGGGCGTGAACAGGCCGAGTTGAAACGAAGGCTGTTCCGGATGCTGCACCGTGAGCCACCGATACGCGCCGTTGCGCACGTCCGTATGGACGCGAAATCCCAGCTTGTCGACATAGAACGCGAGCGCTTCGTCCTGATCGTCGACATACAGGCCCACTACGTTGATTCCCTGGTTCATCACGACACCTCCTCGATTGGTGGCCGAAATGTACCTTTGGCCTTACGCCGACGCTTCTCCAAAACTGCTGTGGTGAGGTCCGGCCGCTGCGCGGCCTTCAGAATGCAGGCCGGCACGCGGGCCAGCTGATACCCGTTGGCGCGCGCCTCGACGCGCATCGCGCTGGGGCTTTGGCCCGTCACGTCGCGAAACGTGCGGCCAAACGTACCGAGGCTCTCCCAGCCGGTGGCGAAGGCAATTTCCGTGATGGTGAGCTCAGTGTCGCGCAGCAGCGTCGTGGCCTGCTCGATGCGCCGTGTCAGCAGGTATCGGTGCGGCGGAACGCCGAAGGCGCGTTTGAAGCAGCGAGCGAAATGGGCTGTGGAAACACCGCTGATCCCGGCGAGGCGTTCGACGGGCCAGACCTCGTGCGAGGCTGCGTCCATGTGGTCTTTGGCGCGTAGCAGGCGGCGCAGCAGAGCGGATCTTGCAATGGATCATCGACCGGTTCGGCCGGCGAGTGCGCGTCGTGGTCGTGGCGAGCAGGCATGGGTTCGGAAACGGGGAACGAGAGGCTAGTTTAGGCCGAACGCCAGCACCCGCAAAGCGGCGCTTGCTTCGCGGAATGCCGCGGCCGTTCGCGTCGACGCGCCTGGCATCGCTACGAATCGAAGACTATCCGATCAAGGCAGCACGTCGCTGTTACTTTGGAAAGAGAGGTCGGCATGTTCAAGAGTCGAGTTACAGGAACGGGACAACAGGCATCGCTGCCCGCAACGCATACCGGCACGAAAGACGATAAGGCGGCTCGCGACAATCAGACTCGACGGTCCGCTCCGCCGTCGCAATTCAGTCCATTGCTCGCACGCAGAGGCAGTACCAGTTCGATCTCGTCCGAAGGTTCATCGTCGAGCGATGCCGAAACGTCGGGCGACGAATCGGATGCCGGCAGTTCCGCATCGTTTCGCCGCACGAGCTTCTCGACATCGGATTCGCGCGCAAGCTCGCCGAAGGGGCGATATTTCGATAGTCAGACGTCGTTGAGCGACTTCGTCAGCGAAGACTTCGACGACAGGCATCTCGCTTCGACTGACGACGAGGCGAAGGCAAAAGCGAAACAGCGACTCGCCGAAAACCCCCGTTTGACGAATAGCACGGTTGCGGTTCTTTCCGACAAAGACAAGGCCAACCTGCGCGACGAGTTGAAGTTTCGCAACGAAACCGGCCACTTCGATACGTCGCCGTCAGGCAAGATCGAAGGCGTGGATCACCGCCTGGTTGCCACCGACCACAATCCGCCCAGCAAGCCCGGCAAGCCGGTCAAGAGCGGGCCGGTCGAGAACTTCACGTATCGAACCAATCATCCTTATCGCTTTTACAACATGAAGAAAGGCGACAGTGAGCCTGTGGAAGACAGCGGTCATCTGCTCTACAACGTGGCCGAAAACGGGCATACGCGTGTCGCTTCGCATCTGACGGGTATCGATCCCGTCAATATCGACGAAGACGGAAAGGCAACCACGAAGCCCGGTTACGAGCAGTACTCAACCAGGCTCGAGCGTATGGACAACAAAAAGTAGACCGACAGTTGAAAGACAGCGCGCCGCCCATCACAGCACCGGCAGCATCAACCGGATGTGGTCCGCAAACGCCGCCGTCAACAGCGACGGACGCGCCCTCGCGAACTTCAGCGAAACACCGATAGCAGGCAACGCCGGAAGCCCGCCATCGGCATTGAGCACGCTCAGATCCGCGGGAACCGCCGTCTGCGTCATGACGGCGAATGCCTGCCCCGAGCGAACCAGCGCAGTGAGACCCGCAAGACTGCTGCTCGCATACGCGATGCGGTAAGCCCTGCCCGTGCGTTGCAGCGCTTCGCGGGCGGCGATGTGATCGAGCGTGTCCGGATCGGAGAGCGCCAGCGGCAACGGATCGAAATCCGCCGAATCCAGCCCCGGATAACCAATCCACACGAGTTGCTCGCGTCGAATGATGTCGTCGTGCGCGCTGCCTTCGGGCAACGAAATCATCGCGAGGTCCACCTCGCGCTTTTCCAGCCGTTCCAGTAGCCGTGGCGTAGGCCCGCACACCACTTCAACAAGCGCATGCGGATGCTGGCTCGAAAACTGCCGCAACAACGGCGGCAAAAACACGGCGGCGTAATCGTCCGGACAGCCGAAGCGGATCGTTCCCGACAGCCCCTTGCCGGATAGATCGGCCATCGCTTCATCGTGCAGCCGCAAGATGCGTTGAGCGTGAATCAGCAGACGCTCGCCGGGATTCGTCAGCACCACGCCACGGCCGGTGCGCTGAAAGAGCGGCTGATCGACGATTTCTTCGAGCCGCTTCATCTGCTGGCTCAACGCCGACTGCGTCCGGCCGACGCGGCTGGCCGCGCGGCTGAGCGCCCGCACCTCGGCGATCACGGCAAACGACCGCAACAGATCGATCTCAAGAGAAAGACTCAAGGTATTAGATCCTCTTCTATCTCACATTAGAACTATTCGATTCTATAAAACCAGAGAGCCGCCTAGACTGCAAGCTATTCCCACCATCGGCGAGGAGAAGCACGGTGTCCAACAACAACGACGCAGCCTTCTGGCACAACGCCAGACAGCATCTGATCCGCTACGGCGGCACGTTCGAACCGATGATCATCGAGCGCGCGCAGGGCAGTTTCGTCTACGACGCGGACGGCCGCGCGATCCTCGATTTCACGTCGGGACAGATGAGCGCGGTGTTGGGGCACAGCCACCCCGAGATCGTGTCGGTGATCAGCGAGTACGCCGGCAAGCTGGACCACCTGTTCAGCGGCATGCTCTCGCGCCCGGTCGTCGACCTGGCGACCCGGCTGGCCGACATCACACCTGACGGACTCGACCGCGCGCTGTTGCTCAGCACGGGCGCGGAATCGAACGAGGCGGCCATTCGCATGGCGAAGCTCGTCACCGGGAAATATGAAATTGTCGGCTTTGCGCAGTCGTGGCACGGCATGACGGGCGCCGCCGCGTCCGCCACCTATAGCGCGGGCCGCAAGGGCGTCGGTCCCGCTGCCGTCGGCTCGTTCGCGATCCCCGCGCCGTTTCTGTACCGGCCGCGCTTCGAGCGCGACGGCCATTACGATTACCTCGCCGAACTCGACTATGCGTTCGATCTCATCGATCGTCAGTCGAGCGGCAATCTCGCTGCCTTTATCGCCGAGCCGATCCTCAGTTCGGGCGGCATCATCGAGCTTCCCGAAGGCTACATGGCGGCGCTCAAGCGCAAGTGCGAAGAGCGCGGCATGCTGCTGATCCTCGACGAGGCGCAGACAGGCGTTGGTCGCACGGGCACGATGTTCGCCTGCCAGCGCGACGGCGTCACGCCGGACATTCTCACGCTGTCGAAGACGCTCGGCGCCGGTTTGCCGCTCGCGGCGATCGTGACGTCCGCGCAGATCGAAGAGCGTGCGCACGAACTCGGCTATCTGTTCTACACGACGCACGTATCCGATCCGCTGCCTGCCGCAGTCGGTCTGCGCGTGCTTGACGTGGTTCAGCGTGAAGGGCTGGTCGCGCGGGCCAATGTTATTGGGGACCGGCTCAGACGCGGGCTGCTGGATCTGATGGAGCGGTTCGAATGCATCGGCGATGTGCGCGGACGCGGCTTGCTGCTGGGCATGGAGATCGTCAAGGATCGCCGCACGAAAGAACCTGCCGATGGACTCGGCGCGAAGATCACACGCGAGTGCATGAATCTGGGGCTCAGCATGAACATCGTGCAGTTGCCTGGCATGGGTGGCGTGTTCCGGATTGCGCCGCCGTTGACGGTGGCCGAGGAAGAGATCGATCTGGGTCTGGAGTTGCTGGGGGAAGCGATCCGGCGGTCGGTGTAGTTCGTCGAGCGCGGACAACGCGCGTCACGCCATGCCGCCGACCCGAAACACCGCGACCTGCCGCGTCAGGTCGCGTGACTGCTCGTCGAGCAACTGAGCGGCCGCGCTGGCCTGCTCGACGAGCGCCGCGTTCTGCTGCGTAATCGAGTCCATCATGCCGAGCGCCGCATCCACCTGCTCGATCCCGGTGCGTTGTTCTTCGGCGTCGGCGGCGATGCCGCTCATCATTTCCCTGAAACGACCGGCGGCATCGAGCACGGCCCGGATCGACTGTTCTGCGTCGGCGACGAGCGTCGATCCGTCCGCCGCCGCGCCCACTGAATCCGCCACCAGCACGCCAATTTCTCTCGCAGCCGTCGACGCATGCTGCGCAAGCGAACGCACTTCGGACGCGACGACCGCGAAGCCTCGTCCGTGTACGCCCGCTCGCGCCGCTTCCACCGCGGCGTTCAACGCGAGTATGTTGGTCTGAAACGCAATGCCCTCGATGATCCCGGTGATATCCGCGATCTTGCGCGAACTCGTCTGGATGCGCGCCATCGTGCTGCTCACCTGATCGACGGCGACATTGCCTTCGTTCGCCGCGTTCGCCACTTCGTCGGCGATCGCGTAGGCGTCACGCGCGCGCACCGCGTTCTGCCGCACCGTGTCGGTGAGGCCGCTCATGCTCGCCGCCGTCTGTTCGAGCGAGGCGGCCTGCTCTTCCGTACGTGACGACAGATCGAGCGTGCCCGCCGCAATTTCGCCGACCGCCGTGCCAATCGATTCGCAGCTATCGCGCACCGCCGTCACGGTGTGCGATAGCCGGACCTGCATCTGCCGCAGACCGTCGAGCAACTGTCCCATTTCATCGGCGCGATGACGTGGAATCGCGCGGCTGAGATCGCCTGCGGCGATCGCGTCGAAGTGCGTCAGCGCGTCGCCGAGCGGCGCCATGATCGCCCGGCGCAGCGAGCGCCAGCTGAATGCCGCCGCCGCGATGCCGAACGCGATCATCGCCGACGACGCGACGACGAACAGCCTGAAATAGCGCTCCGCATCGTCGTAGCTGCGCTTTGCGTTCGCGAAGAGCGCGCGCTTCAGCACGTCGTTGGCGGCGCTCATGTTGTTGAACAGCCCGCTCAGCTGCAACGTGCCGATGCGTTCGGCGCTCGTGCGATCACCTGCTTTCAGCGCATCGACGAAGGCGCGCATCGCACGGTGCAGCGCATCGCGGCGCTGGCCCGCTGCTTCGATCAACGCGGCCTCGCCCGCTTCGTGCACGCCGCCTACGAAGCTGCGCCATTCCTCATCCGATTGCACGAAGAAGCCGTCGGCATGGCGAATCTGTTCCGTGGCACGCACGGTGTCCGCTTGGGCCATCGCGCCGCCGAGCACGAGCCGCGTGCGCGCGATCAGCAATTCGGCACTGCCGATATGCATGGCCGCTGTCAGCTTGTTCTCGTAGGTGTCGCGGTTGGCCAGGTTCGCGCGCCACGCGCCCGTCAGCCCGAGCACGCCGATGGCCGTCATCAACAAGGCCAGCAGCGCCATCGTCAACACGATGCGCTGTTGCAGCGACATTGTCTTGCGCCGGGCTTCAGGTGCTATAGCAACAGAGGACGTGAGCGCGGCGGCATCGGCGGTGAGAGTGGAAAGCATCGTATGAACCCTTGACTGAGCGATCACGCGATCGACTGGCTTGCGTCGCGTCGCCGGTTCCAACCCAGCCACACCGACAGCAACGCGATGAACACAAAAACACCCGACACGTTCAGGAACAGCTGTGCAACGGGCAAATGCATCGCCAGCAGCACGCCGCCAAGCACCGAACCGACGACCGACCCGAGCTTGCCGACACCGATAGCGGAGCCCACGCCCGCTGAACGCAGCATCGTCGGATAGAGCATGCCCGCCACGGCATAGAGCGCGAACTGACAGCCGATCACGCATACGCCGCTCATGAACGACGCGCCATATAGCCAGAGCGCGGGCATCGGCATGCCGAGCGATATGCACACGGGAAGACCCAACATCGCGAGCAACAGGATCACCGCGACCCCGTAGCGGTCCACGCAGCGACTCAACGCGAGCGCGCCGACCGTGCCGCCCACCGGGAACATCATCGCGGCTTTCGCAGCCTGGGCCGCTGGCAGCGCGCTCATGCTGAAGAGAACCGGCAGCCAGTTCTGCAGAAAATGCAGCGCGAGCGAGTTCAGCACGAACAGCACCCACAGCAAGGGCGTCACGCGGGCGAGGCCGTTGCTGAACAACGCAAGCGGCGTCGCGCGCACACGCTTTTCATCGTCGACGACATAGCGCACGTCCGCGCCGCTTGGTTCGATACGCGGGTCGAGCCTGCGCACGATGCGCGAAATGTGGCGCACCGCGCGGCCATTGAGTATCAGAAAGCGAACCGATTCGGGCAACAACCAGACCGACGCGACGGCGACCACCACAGCCGCCACCCCGCCGACTTCGAAAAGCACGGGCCAGCCGTAACGCGGCAGCAGCCACGATGCAATCGCGCCGCCGCCACCCGCGCCGATCGAAAAGCCCGAGAACATCAGCGTGATCCACGTCGCGCGGCGAGCCTTCGGCGCGTACTCGGACACGAGCGCGACCGTATTCGGCACGACGCCGCCCATGCCGATGCCAGCGAAGAATCGGAGCACGGTCAACTGATCCAGCGACGTCGCGTCACTGCATGCATACGTCAAGATGCCGAACCACAACGAGCCGTAAATGATCGTGAGCCGCCGTCCAATGCGATCGCCGATAAAACCGAGCAGCAATGAACCCACGAGCACGCCAAACAGGCCGACGCCGAACACATGGCCGAATCCGGCGGCATTCACGTGCCATGCGCGAATCAAGGTCGGTGCCGCATACGCTGCGGCGACCTGATCGTAGCCGTCGATCAGTACGATCAGGAAACACCATGCGATCAGACACAACGAGAAGCCGCGCAGTTTTTGCCGTTCGATCAGCGCGGTCACGTCGATGGTGCGAGTGGTCTGCGAGACGGTATTCATCGCTGTTTTATCCAGGGAGATCGCATCAGGCCGGGAAGACGAGCAGGGACGGCCGGACGCAGGCTCGCCGAAGCGAGCCCGACATCAGGCACCGACAAATCTAAAAAGCGAGCGCGTTGCCAGTCGCGCGCGGCGATCAGGAATCGCCCAACGCGGAGCGCATCTTGATGGCAGTGTTGTCCTTGCCGTGCTCTTCGCCGAACCGCGCCCTGTACAGCACGGCCAGCACGGTCGAAAAGACGGTCGCGACGAGGAACAGGCCGGACGCCGCATAGAACATCTGCGCGAACGGCAGATGCATCGACAGCAGAATGCCGCCTATCACGGGACCAGACACCGAGCCGATCTTGCCGACCGAGATCGCGCTGCCCACGCCCGCCGAGCGGAACGACGTCGGATAGATCATGCCCGCGACCGCGTACAGTCCGTACTGCGCGCCGACCACGCAGAAGCCGGTCGCGAATACCGCGAACATCAGCCACGCTTCGGACATACCGTGCCCGAGCAACGCGACAACAGGACAACCGATCGCCGGCAGCGAGATGATGGCCAGCACGCCATGACGATCGACGAAGCGGCACAGGATCAGCCCGCCGAGCACGCCGCCCACCGAGAACATCGTCGTGATGAGGCCCGCGCTTTGCGGATTGATGCCGACGCCTTCCATCAGGATCGGCAACCAGTTCTGCAGGAAATACAGCGCCATCGAATTGACGATGAACACGATCCACAACAGCGGCGTGATGGCGCGCAGGCCATCAGAGAAGATCAGCTTGAGCACGAAGCGCTTCTTTTCCTGCACTTCGCCGGGCACGAATTGCGCGTCCGGGGGCAACGCGATATCGGGACGCAGGCGCGCGACCAGCTTGCGCACCGTCTCGATGCCGCGCTCACGCACGACCAGCAGCTTCGCCGATTCCGGCAGCATGACGATCAGCAGCAGCGCAACCGCGAGCGAGCCGACGCCGCCCACGACGAACATCACGGGCCAGCCGTAGCGATGAATCAACGCCGACGACACCAGACCGCCCGAGCCCGCGCCAATCGAGAAACCGGAGAACATCAGCGTGACCCATGTCGCGCGCAAACGCTTGGGTGCGTATTCGGCCACCAGCGCAACCGAATTGGGCACCACGCCGCCCATGCCGAGCCCCGCGATGAATCGCAGCAGCATCAGTTCGTGCAACGACGTCGCCCACACGGACACCAGCGTCAGGAGCCCGAAGAACAGACTGCCCGACACGATGGCCCGCTTGCGGCCGAAACGGTCACCGAAATAGCCGAAGATGAACGAACCGATCAGCGTGCCGAACAGCCCCGCGCCGAATACCGGACCGAAGCCGCCGCGCGCGACGTGCCACTCCTTGATGATCGCGGGCGCCGCAAACGAAACCGCCGTCTGGTCGTAGCCGTCCATCAGCATGATCAGGAAACACCAGAACAGCAGGCCAACGGCAAAACGTCCTGTCTTTTGCTCTTCGATGAGGGTCGATATGTTGAATGTGCGGTCTGCTTGCATGTGCGTTCCAATGTGCCTGATCGGCCGGCAACGCGTTTGCTGCGCGCCGCCACCCCGTGCTGCTTGCCTTTGGCGCCGCCGCCGGGAGCCCCTCAATATACGGCCCGCCGGCAAGCGACAGAATCAAAAAATCTCGATGATCAGATCGAAAAAGGTGAAGAAAGCCCTACCCGTTGCCCCTCCCCGCTCCTTCACCCGTTCCACAGCCGTCCTCACGCCATATCGCCTCCAGCCACACGCGTCAGAACATGTGATTGATACCGATGCGCCCAACCGTCTGCGCGCTCGAACTCGACGGCTGATAGCCGAACTGTTCGGCCTTCGCGCCCGTGCCCGACGCGCGCTGCAAGCCGACGCCCCCATAAATCTGCGTGCTCTTCGACAGGTAATGGGTCAGAAACAGGTTGTACTGGTTGTACGTCAGCCCTTCGAACATCGAGCGGTTGTACGAGATCCCCAGCACGTAGAAGCGCTTGCCGCCGCTCAGATCGATGTTCACGCCGACCTGGTAGTTACGCTCCGTCACCGAACCCTGCGGATCTTCGAGCTTCACGTCGGTAAACGTTGCGTGCGGGATGAAATCGCCGACCGAGACCGAACCGCCGACGGCGATCGTGCTGTACCGTTCCGCGTTGAACTGCACGCCCTGCTTCAGGGTCTGGCCGAGCACCGACGTCACGCCAAACGTGCCGAACAGGTCGGCGGTGCGGTTGTGCGACATCGAATACGCCGCGCCCAGTTTCACGGTGCCGTTCTGGTAACGCGCGCCGATGCTGTACTGACGCCCGTCGCTGAAGTTGGTCTGATTGCCGAAGCTGTTCATCACGCCCGCCTGAAAGCCGCGGAAATCGATCGTCTCGTACTTCACCGAATTGTCGAGCGCGCGGGTGTTCGCGAGTCCGTCCAGA
>Ga0247692_1000266_pt1 | contig 12562 bp, 12 predicted proteins | sample CNK33_metaG_FD_183041 | JGI IMG/M metagenome (GOLD analysis project Ga0247692, IMG submission 183041) | Soil microbial communities from Purdue University Martell Research Forest, Indiana, United States - CNK33 | ecosystem: Environmental > Terrestrial > Soil > Temperate forest > Bulk soil...
CTATCAGCTAGTACCGCCTCTCGCGTGGATGCGAGCAGAAGGATGTTGCATCCGTGCCGGCGATCGGTCTGGCTGAATGGCTCGCCAAACATCCCATCGTTCCCGTGAAGTGCCACGCATTTCATGGCAGGAACAGATGATCTTGAGGGTCGCTCGGGTTTTGTCAATATCTGAAGTTTAGATATTGAGGAGTCCCTGCCAACCCTCATCTTTTTGCTATCGCCCTCGCAAGATTGACTTGGGCATGGTCGCGTATCTAGCCGAAACTCTCTATCCCATAGGCACCTTGCACGTCCCTACTTTCGCTAGTCCCTAGACTGACTTGAGCAGCGGTAGCCCTGCTGAGCGGCTTGCAACGGTGTGATCGTTCCGACAGACAACAATTCATTCTCGACCTAAGGTCTCATCTTTACGTCAATCGACCGCAAACGCTTACAGCACCAGGCGCTTTCTGAGGGTCGGCCGGGATTCGTGAATATCTGAACCTTAAGATATTCACGAATCACGGCCGACCCTCGGGTTCGCAAGCTGATGGCACAGCATGGCATTCGGGCTCGCCATAAGCGCAAGTACATCGCGACGACAAACTCGAACCATGATTTTCCGGTGGCTCCTAATCTGCTGGAGCGCAACTTCACTGCAACGGCGCCGAACCAGCTCTGGACGAGCGATATCACCTATCTGGCGACGGCCGAGGGCTGGGTGTACCTCGCGGTCATCATCGACCTGTTCAGCCGGCAGGTGGTGGGCTGGTCGATGCAGCCGCACATGAAGGCTGAACTGGTCACGGACGCATTGCGCATGGCGTGGTTCAGGCGCCGCCCTGAAGCCGGCGTAATCGTGCATAGCGACAGGGGCAGCCAGTATTGCAGCGGCCTGTTTCAGGACACGTTGAAGGCCTATGGCATGCGTTCGTCAATGAGTCGACGCGGCGATTGTTGGGATAACGCGCCGACCGAAAGTCTATGGGGTTCGTTGAAGGTAGCACGCATGCATGGACGGCATTTCGCCACCCGGCGTGCCGCAATGGATGAGGTGATTGACTAGTTGGGCTTTTACAATGCACGCCGGTTACACTCGACACTCGACTACGTCAGTCCCATGACATTCGAGAAGAACTGGTGCGCGGCTCAGCAAGGCGAAGCCGCATAATTCCCCCAGCTATGGGATTCGTCAAACGGGGGCAAGGTCAGTCCACACCATGCCGAAACACACCGGCGATGACGCAAATCATCTCATCGATCGTGTCGCCGTTCCCCATCCGCCGGGCTTTGCAACTCCCTTAAATCGCGTTCCTACGTTCCCGATCACAAATGCGCTACCAGTAGCAGCTAGCAGCGGGGGCCGATGGCCCTCAGCGTTTTCGAGAATGGTCGCCGAAAAGATCGGCAATGCATTGCCGTAACCAGCGATGTCCTGCATCGTGGTGGTTACGGCGATGCCAATGCTGGCTGACCGTATAGGTTTCCATCTTTATAGGTAGCGGCAAAACAACTAGCGGTCTGTCTGCAGCCAGCGCCCGTGCCATTCTTTCTGGAATGAGGGCAACATGTTGGGTTCCCGCTACGACCTCCGCCAATCCGAGAGCGTCAGGCATCAGGATCGCAACCTTTGGCGTCACCCGGGCACGGACAAGCGAGCTTGCAAGCAGAGGAAATGAGTTTCCGGTTCCCGCCACCTGAACAATTGCCACGGTTTGCAGCATCTGCAAAGTGAAACGTGTTCGCACGACTGGATGGTCATTTCGCACAAGACAGCAAAACCGTTCGCTGAATAATCCTTGGTGAAATAGTCCCTGCTTTCTGAGTGTCATAAAACCAAATGCGAGGTCGATGTCACCGGCCTCCAACGCCTCTGGCGTATCTGAGGTAATGTCGCGTACATCGAGCGATATATGGGGCGCGGTCTCAGCCAGAAACCGTGCCAATGGGGGCAAAACCACGGGCTTACCTCCATCGGCTATCGCTAGCTTAAACCGTCGTTCGGCACGTTCGGGCGAAAAGGCAGGTACCTCTTCCTCAGCATGATCCAGAAGCCGAAGCGCCTCATGGATCGGATTAATGAGCATGGAAGCCCGCGCGGTCGGCTGCATTGTCTGTCCGCTGCGAACGAAAAGAGGATCTCCGTAGTGTTCACGTAGCCGCGACAGAGCAATACTGATACTGGGTTGTCCTGCTGCCAATGCCTCTGCAACACGTGACACGCTGCGATGCTCGTACAGTAGAACAAATATCTTGAGATGGCGAAGATCGATGTCAGAAGGGGGGCGCATACACTATTCGTCCAATTGAATAACTTATCACTCTACGGTGTGGTCGATCTCGTGTGCACCTGTATCGTAACGCGTGAAAAACTCCTCATCGCTATGGAAACCTACACTTTACCCGCACCGCCGCCTCAGTCGACCTTGAAGCTGACCCGCCATCGGGGCTGAAAAAAACCAGATTAACTGCTTCGGAAGTAACCTTTGGACATTGAACGACCTTGATGTGAAAACGAGAACCGTTGTCCATTTTTTAGGAGCGTTTGCCGAGACCGGCAATTGACGTCTGGTCGTCATTACCCAGATGGAGGTTCTCGGATTCCCGTGCGATCGGCTTGCTACCATAGCCATTGAGATGGACTGGTCGAGAGTTATCACGCACTTTTACAATTTCGTGATAGTGCGCTGATCCGCGCATCGCGTTCGAGGCCGAGTAGCAGATAGTTCAAGGTCATGCCATAACGTCTTTCACGTTGCCAGTGGCGATGTCATTCATGTCTCTCACACTTCTGTCGCAGGTGACAACGTCCCAACTGCCATCCTGATAACGGATCGGGTTCCTGATACCACTTATGGTGGAAGGTCGTCTGACTATTATCAATTAGGAATAACGAGAGCTGAGTCAGTTTGAGCTTGCAGCATCGCAACGGACATGGGCTAACTCCGCGATTCACACGTATGAACTGTTCCCAGTTGCGGATTTTTCCCCGGAAAATGCGTCATCTTCCCTTCGACGATCGAATCACCGCCGCTTCAGATCTGGGTGAATCATTTTTTGGAGGCTGTCTCAGGGGGCAACGATTTGACCTGGGCGACTGCGCGGGGAACGCAGGCGCCCGGGGCGCGCGGCGAGATAGGCCATGGTCTCCCTGGAGATGTGGGCCGAATGGTTGTCCAGCACCACGCGGATGATGGCCTCGCTCGGATAGTACTCGTCCAGGCGCTTGAGCAGCGCGATGAACTCCACACTGCGGTGGCGCTCCTCGACGTTGGCGAAGATGTGACCCGAGTGCAAGTCGATGCCGGCGAGAATCGATACCGTGCCCCGACGCACATACTCGTAGTCGCGCCCTACGGTTGATGCCTTGCCCGGTACCGGAGGCAGATCCGGCGCTGTCAATCCGATCGCCTGAATACCCGGCTTCTCGTCGACGCTGACGGTGTAGATGGGGTTGGGTCGCGCATCATGAACGGCGCCCTCCCGGTAGATCGAGACATCCCGGTAGACCATCAGGACTTCCTGCATCTTGCGGTCGAACTCCGGGTCCCGTTTTTCCAGGTAGTAGCGAATCTTGTGGGGCTTGATCTCGTTCTCGTTGAGGATGCGGCCAGGCGAGCGAATCCAGCGGCCTCGGCTCCTTCAGACACAAACCGCGCCGGTGCGGAGATGCTCCACAACTCGGCCGCCAGGCCATGATCCTTGGGCTTGGTGCACGCGATGCTCACCACCCAGGCTTTGGCTTCATCGGTGATCTCGGGTTCATGCGGCCGGTGGTACCTGTCTTTCAAACCCGCTTGCACACCTGCTGCCAGCGCCTTGTCAACGCTGCGACAGATCATCGGACGACTGAACCCGAGTTGGCGTTGCAGCTCCGTGATCGAAGTGCCCGCGGCATAGCCCGACAGCACCTTCTCCCGTTCGACTTCGCGCGCGGGCGCTGTCCTCGATCCAGCAAGTTCCTTGAGCGTCGTCGTCTGCTCCGGTGTAAGCACCAGCGCCGCACGTTTGGACTTCCTCGCCATCGTCACCTCCATCAAGAGTTGCGAACGAAACGAGGCTATTATCGCTTATTTAGTAACTATATTGATGGAACGAACTACTAGCTATTGGGCGGTCAGAGGCCTGCAATGGCCATCGCTATATATAGTCGCGAAGCGGCATTTGATATTGGCCAGCGACTGGGCATTTCGGATCGAGTTCTTCGATACGCCTTATGACAAATGTCTGAATGCACACTGGTTCACGTCACCTACAGACGCCAGAAGCAAATTGAACGGCGGCGGGTAGGATACAATGAGAGCCGACATTATTTGGCTCCTGGCGAAGCGTTGTCACCTGTCGAAGACGCCCGTCAGTTGGGCTCTTAGGGCCAGCCGACGGACGCTGAGGACCAACATTGTTTTTGGCGCCGAAGGCAGGAGCCGTTCACAATATACTTCGACAAGGCGGACGCATAAAGTCGGTTACGTGACTCAGCGCGAAGTTCTTGCCGTCGGCGCTATTGGTCTGGTCTCTATATGGATCTGTGGTCGTTTTGAATCTGCATTTTCCAGAACTCCCATGTGCGTTCCACCTGGGCGTCTCCAAGTTCTTCGGCAGCAGCGGCTTCTTCGGGAGTAAGGTAATTGACGTTGCCGAGCAAGGTTGAAGCGCTCTGGATCTTGGCATTCGTCTCGGTGTAGATCGCGCGATAGACAGCGCGCGATATGCTCGATCCAACGGCGGTTGAGCCATGACCCCGCATCAGTATTACCGATTCGTCCGCCAGACTCTGTGCAAGTGCCCTGCCACGAGCCGCGGAGTCGATCATTAAATTGGAAGCATGACCTGCACTTTGCCGAATCTCGAACACTGGCACTCCCCCATTCAGGAAGCCGCATGTATGACATACCGGACGTAGAGGTTGGTCAACAACACCAAACGCAACAATGGTAGGCGAGTGACTGTGGACAACCGCCTGTACATCAGGACGTGCAGCGTATATTTCGCTATGAATGAAGCGCTCGAGATACACGGGGGTGCCATCGCCCTCAAGAAGTTCGCCGTCGAGTCCAAACTCTCGAATGTCATCCGCAAACACGAGCCCGGGTGCGATACGCCTGCTCATCAAGAAGCGATCGGCGTACACGGGGTGACGAGCGCTGACATGCCCGAATGCGTCGACGATTCCATGCCGCAACAGGATTTTGTTTGCCATCACAAGCTCAGTTTTGATGGCTGATGCCACGTGTTCATGACTGGACGCAAGTTCACTAACATCTATCTTTCCGTTTGCACTCACGCGTCTCTCTCCTTTAATAGTTCTTACAATTCCGGGCCAGCTTTTGCACGAACTGCGATACACAGCACCGCCGGCTCTCGCGTTGGCCTTTACTTTACGTAGTACGGCCCGTCAAACGATGTTGCACTTCTCATGGACTGCCACTTCCATCGCTCCGATCGAGGCGATTTCAGCGCGGATTCTGTCTCCGGTCCTGACTGACCCAACGCCCGCGGGAGTGCCGGTAAAAATGAGATCTCCTGGCGCAATTGAATAATAGGACGTGGCAAACTCGATCAGCTCGGCCGTGTTGAGAATCAGGTCTTTGGTGTTGGCGCGTTGCCGCTCCTCGCCATTGACCGTGAGGCACAAATCCAGCGTGCCTGGATTCGGAATTTCGTCGGCAGTGACCATCCAGGGACCGACAACACTGAAAGTATCGACGGACTTGCGCATACTTCGATCTTCACTTCCGCGCACCGTCATGTCCAGGCCGATGCAATACCCGGCAACATACTCCAGCGCCCTTTCTTTCGGCACATTGCGTCCAGACTTGCCTATGATGGCGACGAGCTCTATCTCGTGGTCGTTGCGCCGATCGGCATGTTCGATGAACACGCCGTGCGAGCAACCCTGAAGCGAACTGGTCGCTTTCAAGAACAGACCCACGGTCTGGATTCTATGGATTCTGCTGCCGTGATTGAGCTCATTCTGGTTGATTGCTTCACTCAGGTGGTCCACGTAGTTCACAGGAGCGGCAACGATTTTCCCGGGATTGGCGACCGGGCTCAACAGCATTGCACTCGACAACGGGACGCGTTGCGCTCTTCTGGACAGGGTCGCCAGATCTGGCAAAAGCCGCGACAGGTTTGCTATGAATACGTCATGGTTGGGAAAGGGATAGCGCGCGCTGCCAAGTGACTCGAGAATCGCAGTCACGTCCGCAATCTCGCCGTCTATAACCACCCCGATGCGGTCCTCATTAAACCGACAAATTTTCAATTCCTGCTCCTCGATGCTTCATCTCGTCCGGAAAAGTCGGCTTCTCGTACACCCATGACAGACTTTCTATCGCGTCTTGCGGTGAACGGGTCAGCATTTGCTTGCGCAGGGCTGCGTAGATGCCGCTTGCGTGAAATACTTCCCAGTAAAAACGAGACTGATACTGCATGCGTACTGCACGCAATTGTCGGTGCTCCTGATAGGCAACAAAGGCGGACCTGTAATCACCTTCGCTTTGCGCGATGTGCTCGGCAATCCACACGCCGTCTTCTATCGCCTGGCAGGCACCTTGCGCCATGGCCTGCAGCATCGCGTGCGCGGAATCCCCCAGCAATGCGACGCGCCCGCTGCTCCAGTTGGGCACCGGCTCCATCACTGCGATGTCCCAATGCTTATCGGTCTCGACGAATTGAAGCATACGCCGCACATGGCTGCACGCGCCGCTGAAGATTTCCAGCAACTCGTCCGGCCCGCTGTGGTTCGCTTCGCCCCTGGCGAATCGGCGGCTGCGAAACACGGCAACGATGTTGAACAAACGATCTGATTGCAGCGGATATTGCATCATGTGATATCCGGGACCCGCCCACAGGACGACGTTGTTTTCGAACAGATCAGGCGGGATTTCTGCACGGATCTTCAGACCACGATAGGCGACGTAGCCTAAACTTTGCGGTTTGAGAATCGAAGGATTCATTTGACTTCGAACGGCAGACCACACGCCGTCGGCGCCAATCAGCGCCTCGCCCCTATGTGTCTTGCCATCGGCTGTCGCTACGACCACGTGCTGCCCGCGGTCTTCAAAATTGTCTACCTTTGAGGAAGTCAAAATCTCGATATTGGGAACTGCAGCACATGCGTGCAGTAGCGCCTCGTGCAGGTCGCCGCGATGAATCACTGCGTAGGGCCGGCCGTAGCGTTGCTCAAGCTCGGCCCCCATGGGTAGCCGGGTGACTTCCTGTCCTGTCATGATGTCACGCATGATGCCGGCCTGAGGCATGCTGCAAGAACGCAAGATCGACTGCGTGATGCCTAGCCGGTCGAACATGTGAAAGGCGTTCGGTCCAAGCTGTATCCCGTAGCCTATTGGCTGTAACTCGGTAGCCTGTTCGAGCAGCTTGACCTTGAATCCCCTTTTGCCGAGGGCGATTGCTGCTGTCAGCCCGCCTACGCCGCCACCGGCGATGATGATTGGGTATGCCTGTTGGAGTTTCATCTTTTTTCCGCGCTCCGTTATTGCATGGCTTCATGTCGGTAATACCGCGTCCACCGCATCAATTGCTCATCGCTGATGCAGCACAGCACGCTGTTTTCGCTGGCATGGTGCGCGACACGATTCCACCCTGGGGCTGCAATTACGTCGCCAAAATGCCAGTCGAATGTGCGCTCACCAATAGTTGAGCTGCCACTGCCTTCCATGATCACGTAGACCATATTGGCCGTGTGCCTGTACGGCCGGCTAGACCATCCGTTTTGCCAGCTACAGACCTTGAGTGTGAGCGTCGGCATGCACGACGAGGTATCGAGCAGGATGGTCTTGCCAAAGTGCCCAGTGCTGTCTTCAGGCGCATTCCTGAGGTTCCTTAACGTGTCTTCCCAGGCAAACCGCGTGGGCGAGCAGGGCGTTTCGCACGTTACGGGCTCCCAGCGCAGAGGATGCGGATCGTAAAACACCGGCTCAAGCAGATGGGTCAGTGGCACATCTAGTCCATCCACCCAGAACGCCTGTTCCATGCCGTCATGGCCATGGCCATGCCAGTAGCCGCCCGGCGTCAGCACTATGTCACCGCTGTCCATGGGATGCCTGTGACCGTTGACAATGGAATATGCGCCGTTCGAATCGAGCATGACCCGCATGGCATGTGATGAATGCCGGTGAGACATCGCTGTTTCGCCCGGTAGCATCGTCTGGTAGGCGCAGATGATAGTGCGCAAGATGGAAAAATCGTTGTCAGGAATCGGGTTGCGCAGCACAAAGTTGCGGCGCTCGGCGACGTCTGTTCCCAGCGCTTTTGCAGCCTGCTGCATAAGCTCGCGCGCCTGCACGTACTTCCACTGGATAGGGACGAATTGCGACTGCATCTCCTTCCAGACCAGGGGTACCTCGCGCTTTATCCAGCCGGGTGTCATATTGAGTGACGCGATCCTTGCTTCGAGCTCTGGCAAAGTCCCGGTCGCCAGTTCCATGGCCATGCCTTCTTTCATATTCACGTCCCCTCGGTAGTTGATGCCGATTGAGCCGAAGGCAGGCCGGTTGAGCTTATGAGGCCCGCCGGTCCGGTCAGCACCGAATCCTCATCGCAATAGACCCAGGTATTCCGGTCGAAGCTGATTCCGCCAAACATGACGGCGTCGCCTTTCTGGCTCGGTTGTGCTTCGCGACTCCGTAGCGCAGTCACGCCTAGCGCCTTGACGCCGATATCGATCTGGTTGATGGCGGTGCTATCGCGTATGGCGCCAAAGATCACTACGCCGGCCCAGCCATTGGCTGCGGCAATGCCTGCCAGCCTGTCGCCAAGCACCCCGATACGAAGGGACGCGCCGGCGTCCACCACGAGCACCTGACCTTCGCCCGATTGACTCACGACTTCATCGACTGGGCGATGGTCTTCATGAACGCATAGCGGGTAGCACCGACCGTGGAAGCGCAAGCGCTTCCCGAAATTCCTGAATTGCAGATTGCACACCTGCGTTGAGTCCGCGTTGGCGTCGGATATGTCCGCATTGGAAAGCATTTCGTCTCCATGATCTGTGATGTAAGCAAAGCATAGAGTTCGCCATTGGGCGCGGCTATGCCATGAACTCAACTTGGGTCATTCCAGTTTCAGAATAGTTGTAAGCATTCACATGGAGGACCCTGCGCAGCGGGTCGTCGTGGGTTCGCGGCTGTACATGACCATGGCGGCGCGCTATCCGCTTTGGGGCGCTATCACGCGGGCGGCCGCTCGACGAATACTTGACGCGCGATTTGCAACTGGGGGATCGAGTCCGGTCGGTTACACATTGACCATGTGACGGTCGCACGTGACATCGCGCTGGGTTCGATCATGTACGGTATCGAAACTCTGCTGTCGGGTGAGGCACCGGCGGACTACGCGGAACAGTCGATGTTCCCGTTGTTGCAGGCCTTCGGTGTCGGCGCGAAGGAAGCGAGAAAGATTGCCTGGGCGCAGCTTGCCGAGTGTCCGGAACCGCGCGGGACCATCTTTCAGCGGAGCCGCCGCATGGATACGGCGCAAGCGGAAGGGCCCTAAGGGATTGCGTCTTCGTAAATTGCTGCTTCGGTGCTAGGTGCGTCGAAAGACCAATCCGGTTGGCTGACTCCGCACGACTATTTTCAAATCGGAATAACCCAAGTTGGGCTCATGGCATAGCCGCGCCCAATGGCGAACTCTATGCTTTGCCTACGTTACGAGCTTGGAGACGAAACGCATTCCTAATGCGGAGACGTCAGACCCCCGTGGAGACTCCAAGCAAGTCTGCTTCTCAAAATTAGGAGGATGAGGAAATGAGTACAACGACATCCAATCGAATGCATGGCGGCAACAAAATGAAGTTGGGCCTCTTCGGGCTGAACTGCTCGGGCGGACTCACGATGACAAAAGCGCCTGAAAAGTGGGACCCGTCCTGGAGAAACAATCTCACCGCGACCCAATTGGCGGAGGAGGCTGGGCTCGAGTTCGTCCTTCCGATCGCACGCTGGCTTGGCTACAAGGGCGAGACTGACACCGAAGGCACGACGTTCGAAACTTTGACCTGGGCGTCCGGCTTGTTGGCTGCGACGCGCGAGATTTCAGTTTTTGGCACACTTCATGTTGGGCTCATCCACCCGGTTTTCGCCGCCAAACAGATCGTAACGGCTCATCAGATCGGCGAAGGGCGTTTCGGTCTGAATATGGTTTCGGGGTGGAACGAGGGCGAATACGGCATGTTCAACGTTCTCCTGCTGGAGCATGACGAGCGATATGCGTACACCGAAGAATGGGTATCAATCGCGAAGCAGATATGGAACCGCGAGGAACCGTTCGACTTCGACGGGAAATATTTCCAGCTCAGAGGGGTCCTGAGCAAACCGAAGCCATTCAATGCCAGCACGCCTATGTTGATGAGCGCCGGCTCGTCGGGTGCGGGGCGTGCTTTTGCGCTACGCCATGCCGATTGTCTCTTCATGAGCGTCGTCGATATTGAAAGGCTTCCGGCTGAGGTTACGGAGCTTCGTGCTGGCGCGGGCAATCGCAAGATCGGTTGTTACTCGAGCGGACATATTTTGACCCGTGCCACGGCAAAGGAAGCGGACGAATACTATCGTTACATCGTGCATGAGAATGGCGACTGGGAAGGCGCCGAGCATATTGTGTCGATCCGCATCAATGGCGGCGGACAGTCGATTCCGCCGGAAATAGTTCGCCAGATGAAAGAGCGCCACATGGCGGGCATTGGGAGCTTCCCGCTCGTGGGGAGCTACGACGAGGTCTGCGCCAAGCTGAAACGGTTGAGCGATGCCGGCCTCGACGGCATGGCGATTGGCCTCGTCAACTACATCGACGAATTTCCCACCCTGCGGGACGAAATCCTGCCGCGACTCGAGCGTCTTGGACTGCGCCAACCGGTTCGGGCATCTTGATAGTGTGATCAGAAGATGGTTGTAGCGAGTTAAAGGTAGGCATCCTTAATATAGACTCAAAGGAGGGTGGCATGAACATCAGAACGATTGGGGTAATTGGCTTGGGCGCCATGGGGCGGCCAATGAGCCGTCACCTGAAGGAGGCTGGATATTCTGTCGTCGGGTACGACCCGGACCAGGCGGCGTGTCGACGCGCGAGCGAATGCGGCATGACGCCGTTGCCATCTCCTAGGGCAGTCGCCGCTGAATGCGATCTGGTCATGATTGTTGTCGGCTTCGAACAGCAGGTGGAAGCTGTCATTTTCGGCGACGAAGGGATCATGGCGGGCGCTCGCCCAGGCCTGGTCATCGGACTAGGCTCGACAGTGTCACCCAGCTACGCGCGCAGTCTGGCCGAACGCCTCAGGGGTCGCGACGTAGGTCTTATCGACATGCCGCTCACGCGCAGCGATCAGGCGGCAGAGAGCGGAACGATGCTCGTGCTGGGCGGCGGCGATACAGAGGTTTTCGAGCGATGCCGCCCCGTGCTCGAATCCTTCGCTACGGACATTTTCAATCTCGGGCCGTTCGGCTGTGGCCAGGTTGCCAAAATGGTCAACAACACCATCCTTTGGGCCTGCATGGCGGCCAATGACGAGGGCCTTCGGTTCGGCGAGAAGCTTGGCGTGGATCAGGAGCGCATGCGCGAGGCACTCGCCCTTAGCAGTGCAGCCAACTTTGCGCTAATCGAACGTGCAGATACGCGTCCTATCCCATGGGCGGAAAAGGACATGGTCATTGCGCAACAAGAGGCCGACAAATTGCGCTTCAGTATTCCGCTGTGCGGTCAAGTGAAAGAGCTTATCAAAGCGTTCAAGGTCGCACGCGGATACCCAACCCCAGGGCTTTGACCTCGACTCGGTCGTGATACTCGCATCGTCTGCACATCTGCATCGTCCGGAGAAGACTTGTAATGAAACTGAGTTCGCCATCACGCTTGCCCCAATGCGTTCGTACATCAGGGACGGCCCAGGTCCACCTGACTCTGGCCGTCGGGGACTACGAACATATCAGGGATGTGGCCACCGGCGTTGTGCAGCCGCAGGGCATAGCACTTACGCCGCTCGTCTTGCCAATCGAAGAGATCGCGTTCCGCCAACTCAAGAATTTCGAGTTCGACATCGCGGAAACATCGTTCGCAAAATATATCAGCATGACGGCAGCGGGAAATGCGCCGATCGTCGGTATTCCGGTCTATCCTGCGCGCCTTTTCCGTCACTCTGCGATCTATGTTCGGAAAGACAGTGGCATTAGAGACGCGAAAGGGTTGGAGGGCCGCGTGGTTGGCGTCCCGGAATGGGCGCAGACGGCGGGTGTCTATCTCCGCGGGCTTCTGTCCGAATATTACGGGGTGGCGCTCGATCGAATCCATTGGGTCCAGGCGAGCGTGAACGAACCTGGCCGCGCAGAGAAGGTAACGCTCAACCTGCCTGATCACATCCACTATGAATCCCGGCCCGACAGGTGCTTGAGCGATATGCTGGTGTCAGGCGAAATCGATGCGGCACTGACGGCGCGGCCGCCCAACAGTTTCCTTCGTGGCGACAAGGGCGTCGCGCGGCTTTTCCCCGATTTCCGTGTCGAAGAGGAAACCTATCACCAGGAGACCGGTATCTTTCCGATCATGCACATTGTGACGATACGGCGCAGCGTGTG
>Ga0247692_1000267_pt1 | contig 12499 bp, 13 predicted proteins | sample CNK33_metaG_FD_183041 | JGI IMG/M metagenome (GOLD analysis project Ga0247692, IMG submission 183041) | Soil microbial communities from Purdue University Martell Research Forest, Indiana, United States - CNK33 | ecosystem: Environmental > Terrestrial > Soil > Temperate forest > Bulk soil...
ACGATGATTCGACACGGTCATTCACTGACCGTCGCCCGGAAGGTGCCGATCGTCGGCGGCATGCTGCTGTCGGTCTGCATCATCGGATGCAACTACGTCGACACGGATTGGCTGGTGGTCGCGTTGATGTCGCTGGCGTTCTTTGGCAAAGGCCTGGGCGCATTGGGATGGGCAGTCGTTGCAGATACGTCGCCGAAGGAGGCCATCGGTCTTTCGGGCTCCATCTTCAACATGTTCGGCAACATGGCGGGCATCGTCACGCCTATTGTGATTGGCTATCTGGTTGCCCAGTCGGGATCGTTCAACGGCGCCCTCGCGTTTGTGGGTGTCAACGCGCTGATAACCATCTTCAGTTATCTCGTGATTGTCAGGGATATCAAGCGCATCGAATTGAGCCCGTCGTAGGCCCGCGTGTTCAGCACGTTTATTGAACCTCGCATAGCGTTAGACAAAAAGCCCGCGTGACTGCGGGCTTTTCAAGAGATTCGACAGCGTTCCCTTTCGCTCACACAGGATTCAACGCAGGTCGCTTGTCGAGAATCGCTGCAACGTTGTCCAATGCGGTGAAACCCATCTGATCTTGGGTTTCTACCGTCGCACTCGCCACGATCCGGAGGCCTGCAGTCGCCCCGCTCGAAGCCGAACGACAGCCGCTCAGTGAGCACGCTTCTCAAAGACGTCCTTGACCACGGGCAGCGCGGAAAACACGTTAGGCCAACCGGCATAGAAAGCGAGTTGCGTCATCACCTCCGACGCTTCATCTCGGGTCAGGCCGTTATCCATCGCACGATTGAGGTGATAGGTGATCTGCGCAACCTGCCCCGTGGCGACGAGTGCGCTGACCGTCACGAGACTGCGGTCGCGTGGCGCGAGACCAGGACGCAACCAGAGATCCCGGAACAGCACATCGGTCGTGAATTGCACGACGCCCGGCGCGACGGTGCCGAAATTTTGCTGCACGGCGCTCGCTCGCTTCGCCTCAGCGGCTTCGTCGAGCGGCAGTATCTTGCCCGTGGCAGCCGGTATTTGATCTGCCTTGACGCCGCGCTGGTCAAATATAGCCTTCGTGACGCCGACCGCCGATGTCGCATTGGCCCAGCCCGAGTAAAACGCAAGATGCGTGATGATCTCCGAGATCTCACCAGGCTTGAGCCCGTTATCGAGTGCGAGGGGTTGAGGTGGTACGGCAACTCGACGGTCTGATTGCGTGCGATCAGTACCGACAGCGTCACGATGCTGCGATCGCGCGGCGACAATTGCGGACGCTTCCACACATTTCCGAGAAGTGCGCGTGTCGTATAGTTTTCGAGCGCTGGCGAGACGCCATGCACGTCCTCGAGCGTCGGAACGGAGGGAAGCGAATGGCTTTTTTCCATGCTGATATTCCTTTGCATTTGCGAACAGGCGGAAAGCGTCAGGCAAACCGACGCAAGCAATACGACGAACCTGTTCACGTGTGATTTCCTTGCGCACGCGGAGAACTTGCATCGGTATGCCGAATCAAGGTCCGGCGGACAATCGAGACCTTGCGTCATTGGTCTTATTGCTCGTCGCTCACCTTCTCCATCCATTGAACGTTCGAGCCAACACGAACCTTACAAAGATATCCAGCCATACCTCGTCTGACTAGACGCTAGAATCGGCGTACACCTATGAAACGGATTCATCAATGCCACGCGAAAATTTCAACGACCTGCTTGCGTTCATCGCCGTCGCGCGCGAGCGCAGCTTCACGCGCGCCGCCGCGCAAATGGGTGTATCGCAATCAGCGTTGAGCCACACGATCCGGGCGCTCGAAACGCGACTCGGTCTTCGGCTCCTGACCCGCACGACGCGCAGCGTCGCCCCGACCGAGGCTGGCGAGCGCCTCCTTGAGACAGTTGCTCCGCGTTTCGAGGAAATCGAGGCCGAACTGGCCGCCGTCACCGAACTTCGCGACATGCCCACGGGCACGATCCGCATCACGGCAACCGACTACGCGACCAAGACCATCCTCTGGCCAAGGTTGTCTAAAGTGCTTCGTCGCTATCCTGAGATCAAGGTCGAAATCATCACGGACTACGGTCTCTCCGATATCGTCGCGGATCGCTATGACATCGGCGTTCGCAACGGCGATCAGGTCGCGAAGGACATGATCGCCGTCCGTGTCGGCCCCGACATGCGTATGGCCGTCGTCGGCACGCCCGCTTACCTGCAAAAGCACGCGGCCCCCAGGAAACCGCAAGACCTGATCGCTCACAACTGCATCAATCTGCGTCTACCTACACATGGCGGCTTCTACGCATGGGAGCTAAGGAAAGGACAACGGGAGGTTCAGGTCCGCGTGGAGGGGCAGCTTGCCTTCAATGGCACCTATCAAATGCTCGATGCGGCCTTGTCGGGCTATGGACTCGCCTACATTCCGGCAGACATCGCTCAGCCGCATATCACGGCGGGCCGCCTTGTCTGGGTGCTCGAAGACTGGTCGCCGGCATTCGCCGGCCTCCATGCGTATTACGCAAGCCGCCGCCAGCCCTCGCGTGCGATGAACGTAGTGATCAACGCGCTCCGCTACAGATCCTGAACACGGTCGCTTGATTCATGAATGAGAGGCATAAGAGCTTGCGGTTTTAAGGTATTTATCGATAGACCGTCAATTCCTATCATTTCACCTGGTTAGCATTCAGGTGAGACGGACATGGTCGGAATGTTTCAAGGCAAGGTCACGCTGGTGACAGGCGCGGGTTCAGGACTGGGACTTGCCGCAGCACAGGCATTCGCCGCCGAAGGCGCTTGCGTCGTACTCGCGGATGTCGACGAAGGCGCGGTTAAAGCCGCAGCAGCCCGGCTTGTCGCTTCAGGTCATCAGGCGCTTGCCGTGCACTGCAACGTTGCCGACGAGGCGCAAGTCAAAGCGATGGTCGATCTGACTGTCGCCACCTATGGTCGCCTCGATGCGGCGTACAACAACGCAGGCATCAACAGCCCTGTCGCCGAAACGGCCGACGCCAGCGGCGACGAGTTCGAACGCGTGAACGGCGTGAACCTGCGCGGCGTGTGGAACTGCATGAAATACGAACTGCTGCAGATGCGCGAACAGGGAAGCGGCGCAATCGTCAACTGCTCGTCGCTCGGCGGGCTCGTGGGCATTGCGGGCCGTGGCGTGTATCACGCATCGAAGCATGGCGTCATCGGACTCACGAAAAGCGCCGCGCTCGAATACGCAGCGAGAGGCATCCGCATCAACGCCGTGTGCCCCGGCATCATCGAAACCCCGATGGTCGCGGACATGCTGGAACGCGAACCCGAAGCAATGAAAGAACTCATGAAGGAGCAGCCCATCGGTCGGCTCGGACGGTCCGATGAGATCGCCGCGGCAGTGCTCTGGTTGTGCGGCCCAGCCGCGAGTTTCGTGATCGGTCACGCACTCGCCGTCGATGGCGGCTACACCGCCCGTTAAATCAAAAGGAGCACGACATGGAATACGGATATCTGGGCCGCAGCGCCCTAAAGGTTTCGCCCTTGTGTTTGGGCGCGATGATGTTCGGCGGCGAAACCGACGAAGCGACTTCGAAACGCATCATCGACAAGGCGTTCGATCAGGGCATCAATTTCATCGATACGGCTGACGCCTATCACGCCGGCCGCTCGGAAGAAATCGTCGGCCGTGCGATCGCCGAGCGTCGCGATAGCTGGGTGGTCGCGACGAAGTTCGGCTATCCGACCGCGCAAGGTCCGAACGAACAGGGACAGTCGCGCAAGTGGATCATGCAGTCGGTCGAGGCGAGCCTCAAGCGCCTGGGCACCGACTACATCGATGTCCTGTACTTTCACCGCGCGTTGCTCGATGCACCGCTCGAAGAAGGCGTGCGTGCGATTGGCGATCTGATCCGTCAGGGCAAGGTGCGCTACTTCGGCGTGTCGAACTTCCGTGGCTGGCGCATCGCCGAGATCGTGCGGCTCGCGGATCAGCTCGGCATCGACCGGCCGGTTGCGAGCCAACCGCTCTACAACATGGTGGACCGTACTGCCGAGGTTGAACAGTTGCCGGCGGCGGCGCACTACGGCGTGGGCATCGTCTCGTATAGCCCACTCGCCCGTGGTGTGCTGACCGGCAAGTATGCGGTGGATGCTCCCCCGCCCTCAGACACGCGGGCGGGCCGCGGCGACAGGCGCATCCAGCAGACGGAATGGCGGCCGGAGTCGCTCGCGATTGCGCAAAAGGTAGCGGCGCACGCCGCCGGGCGCGACACGACGTCGATCGCGTTCGCGCTGGCGTGGGTGCTCAAGAATCGGCTCGTCAGTGCGGCGATTGCGGGTCCGCGTACGGAAGCGCATTGGGACAGCTATATCGAAGCGCTGAAAGTGCAGCTCGGACCCGACGACGAAACGTTCGTCGATAGCCTGGTGCCGCCTGGACACGCATCGACGCCGGGTTACACGGATCCGGGTTACCCGGTCGAAGGTCGCCGGGCGCTCTAGCTGTGTAGACCGTCAGCAGCGATTGCCGGCCGCCGTGACAGCACATCAGCGTTTTTACGCACTGGAATGCGCTTTTTCCAGCCCTCAATGCTTCGAACCAAACGAATTCTGATCGCGAGATACCGCTCCGCAAAACGGCATGCGGTACGCGTGGTCTTCCTCATCGACCTGCCGCATGCGGCGTTCGAGATCTGCCAGATCGCTCGACGACGCGAGATAGTCGCTGTGCGCAGAAACGTCGTGGCCGGAAACCATTTTTCCGAGGAGGTGGGAAAGGCGTGCAAACATGATGTGCTCCTTGTCGTGGAAAAGGCGGCGTTCGCTGTATTGCGTCACCGCCCGACACAGCGCACATGACATGGGGTGGGTGAACCCGCTTCACATGCACCGCTGATGTGAAGCAGATTAAGTCCCGTGAATTAGCTTCGAATGAGCATAGCGAAGGACGGAAAGGATTCAGTGCCCTCATCCAGCGCTAATTCTCATCCTCGATCATGGACATAGATGGGCGATTGATGCGAAAGCGCCCGACCGTGACCGTGACTGGTATGAGAAGCACCCTGGAGACACATCAAATGAGCACTCTCGCTGACAGCATCGCCCCCACCCATTCGAGATCCAAACGCTATGGCCTCTTCGTCTGCCTCATGGCAGCGCTCGCCGGCCTGCTGTTCGGTCTCGACATCGGCGTGATTTCAGGCGCCCTGCCCTTTATCGCGAAGCATTTCGTTCTGAGCGACCGTTCGCAGGAATGGATCGTCAGTTCGATGATGGTCGGCGCGGCGATCGGCGCGCTGGGTGCGGGCTGGCTGTCGTGGCGCCTCGGACGCCGCTACGCGCTTGCGCTGGCGGCAATACTGTTCATTGTGGGCTCGCTATGGTCGGGGTTCGCGGGCAGCCCGGCCGATCTGATCGGAGCGCGCTTGCTGCTGGGCCTTGCGGTCGGCATGGCGTCCTTCACGGCGCCGCTATACCTTTCAGAGGTGGCGCCTCGACAGGTGCGCGGGGCCATGATCTCCACCTATCAACTGATGATTACAGTCGGGATTCTGGCGGCCTTCCTGTCGAAAATCGGGCTTTCCTACGTGGCCGACTGGCGCTGGATGCTGGGCGTTATCGCGATCCCCGCCGCGTTCTTCCTGGCCGGCGTTCTCACCCTCCCCGACAGTCCGCGCTGGCTGCTTCAGCGCAACCGGGCAGCGGAAGCTCGCGCCGTTCTTGAGCGCCTCCACGGCAATCCGGCTGACGTTCAAGCCGAACTCGAACAGGTCACCGAGGACAACACGCGACCCCAGCGGGGATGGAGCCTGCTGCGGAAGAACCCGAACTTCCGTCGTTCCGTGGTGCTCGGCATCGTGCTGCAGGTCTTCCAGCAACTCACCGGCATCAATGTCGTGATGTACTACGCGCCGCGCATTTTCGAGCTGGCCGGTTTCGGCACTCATGAGCAGCAATTGTGGGCTACCGTCATCGTCGGCCTTGTCAACGTCGTGGCAACGTTCGGCGCGATCGCCTTCGTCGATCGTTGGGGCCGCAAGCCGATTCTCTATGCGGGATGCGCGGTCATGGCATTCGGAATGTGCTCGCTCGGGTTTCTGCTGCATGCCGGTGTGGCGGGTCTCACGGCACAGATTCTGGCCGTTGCGGCGCTGCTGCTTTTCATCGCAGGCTTCGCCATGTCCGCGGGTCCTCTCGTGTGGATTCTCTGCTCGGAGATTCAACCCCAGCAGGGACGGGACTTCGGCATCGCTGTCTCAACCCTGGTCAACTGGGTGGCCAACATGGCCGTCGCGGCGACGTTCCTCAGCTTGTTGTCCACGGTTGGCGAAGCGAACACCTTCGTGCTGTATGCCATCCTCAACGTGATCTTCGCGATCGTGGTGTTCTTTTATGTACCCGAGACTCGCGGCGTCTCGCTCGAGAAGCTGGGTAACGACCTGATGGCTGGCAAGCGTCTGCGTGATCTGGGCAAGGGGAACTGACGAGTGGCTCGAAGCGGCCGCCGGGCACTCACCATTGGCGTGTGCGGTCAACGTTCGGCGGTCAGATCCTGGTGAGGTAGCGTCTGAGCTGGCATCCCGTCGATCTGAGCCGCGCGAAGTACTAAAGTAAAGGAAACAACGCGCGCGCCACCCCACACGACGCGGACACGAACCAGGAGCGACGCCACGAAATTCATCGTGCATTGGGTCAGAAATCCGGGTGTGACACCGTTCGAAACAGGCCAGCGAAGAAAGGAAGTCGAGGCGCAACGTCCCGCCGGGTTGACGGTACTTTGCGCATGGTATGCGGTTGGTGAACCCGAAGGCGTCGGAATCGTGGAAGCCGATGACGCGCGCGATATCGCGGTGCAGATCGCCAGATATGGCAATCTCGTCCGCTTTACCGTGACGCCGGCACTGTCCCGCGAAGAATGGGAGGCAACGCTCGCAACCGTGCCCGACGACGCCCCGCTATGACATCGCCCGCGATCCGCATCCTCCTCGCCGACGATCACGCGCTGATACGCGAAGCCCTTCGCCAGATCCTGAACAGCTGTTCGAGCTTCGAAGTCGTCGGCGAAGCGGCCAGTGCCGCCGGCACGATCGAGCTGGTGCGCTCGACGCAAGCGCAGATCCTGATACTCGACCTGTCGATGCCGGACCGCAATGCCATCGAGGTGATCCGCGTCGTCAAGGACATCGAACCTGCGATCCGCATTCTCGTGCTGACGATGCACGGCGAGCGTCAGTACGCAGTCTGCGCGTTCAGGGCCAGCGCCACCCGATACGCTGCCGCATCAGTGTTTGAGCGACCGCGAACTCGATGTATTCCCGCGCATCACGGCGGGCGAAACGATCGGCGAGATTGCAGCCCAGCTATGCGTGAGCACGAAGACCGTCAGCACCTACAAGGCGCGTATCCTGGAGAAGATGCACACGGCGCACGCCGCGGCGCTGGTGCGCTATGCGATGCGCCACAAACTTTTCGGCGACAGCGAAGAGCTGTGAGTGCAAGGCGCGGTCCACGCACCTGCCGATCTCGACGACATGCCGCAACCGGCCTGCGCGCGCCGCCGGGTCAGCGCGACTTACTGCCCCGACACCTGCTTCCTGATAAACGCGACATACCCATTCTGCGTTTTCAGGATCTTGCTTGCGCAGTCGTCATAATCCGAGCCCTTCGCGTTGTCCGGACCATACATGCCGCGACACTGCGCAAACAGCGTGAGCGTCGCGCCGCCCGGTCTCGCGACACGCGTCGCCGAGAACGACACCTTGCCGGAACTGTAAGGCACATCGGTTTCGATCGCCACGGCGTCCGCGCGCGTGACAGATGTATCGGAATGCTGCTCGACATAGCGCTTCGTCGCCACCCACGCGGTGTCGCACTGCGCGCCGTCGCAATCGACGGCCGCATTGCGCTGCGCAGCGGCAAGGCTGGTTTCGTTGTGCGAGTATTCCTGGGCCTGGCGCGCCTCCTTTTCGGCAGACGAGCATCCTGCGAGCACCAGCGCGGCGAGCGCAACGACATGGATTTTTTTCACGAGCGGGGCTTCCTTTGCGACAGTCGAGCGCGATTATAGCTGCGTGCCCTGAGCAGTCGCAGATCCGTTCGGCTGCCCGCCCAACATGCAAGAACGCGCGCCCCACTCTACACGGAACGCGCGTTCGCAGATCGGCCGGCGAAACCCGACGCGCAATATCACGGCGTCCCGTGCATCGCGCGCAGCGAATCTCGCCTGGACGTTGCGCCTTAGAAGCGGTGACGGATGCCGACGGTGCCAACCACTTGCGAATCCGACGACGAAGCGCTCACGCCGACGATATGCGCGGTAATGCCCGAGCTGCCCGTGCTGCCGACGTGCTGATACGCCGCTTCAGCATACACATCGGTACGCTTGGACAGTGCGTAATCCGTTTGCAGCGTGAGTTGGTGGTACTTCGGATCGACGCCTTGCAGGCTCGCATCCGTGTACGTGCACGCACCCGACAGCGTCAATGCCGGCGTGAGCGCGTAACGGCCGTTCACTTCGAAGTTGGTGAAGTGCGCGCCCGAACCGTTCAACGTGAAGCCGCTCGACGTGCCCGACGCCGTTGCGCCGATCGACGTTGCATTCGCGAGCTGCGTCTGCGTGAACACGAAGCCGACGTTAGCCGGGCCGAACGCGTAGCTGACGCCCGCGCCGTACGTGCGTTGACGCGAAGCCGTGAAGGTCGCGTCGCTGCTCACGGCGCCGCTCGAGTTGCTCGTGCCCGCGCCGTTCAGTTGCAGGTAAGCCGCTGCAACCTTCAGTCCGCCGAACGTATACGTCGCGCCGACGCTATACGCACGATTGTCCGAGAAGCCGTCCGCTTCGTTCGAGAAGCCATACATCGCGCCGACCTTGAAGCCCGCGTAATCGACGCTCTGATACTTGACCGAGTTGCTGACGCGGAACGAGTTGTTCAGGTTGTCGTTGTCGTACGGGTGCGAGGCGAGCGTGCCGCCGTATTGCGTGCCGTTCAGCGACAGCGGGCCCAGGTTGTCGACGAGATTGTCGTACTGGCGGCCGAGCGTGACGGAGCCGTACTGGTTGCTCGCGAGGCCGACGAATGCCTGACGGCCGAACAGGCGGCTGTTCTGGCCCATGTTGCCAGTCGACAGATTGAAGCCGCTTTCCAGAGTGAAGATCGCCTTCAGACCGTTGCCGAGATCTTCCGAGCCACGCAGGCCCCAACGGTTGCCGTTCAGGATGCCGCTGGCCTGCTGGATGTTGCTATGACCGCCGGAATTGCTGGAGTACGTCAGGCCCGTATCGAGCAGGCCGTAGAGCGTGACGGAATTTTGAGCGTGCGCGGCACCCGCCGTGCCGAACAATGCGAGCGAGAGGGTCGAGAGTACGAGCTTTTTCATCTTTTCTCCATTTTCCGATAACGAATGCTATCGTGGCGCGGAGAATATCTGATTGAATCGGCTTTGCGACTTTGTCGTTGTGTTTAAACCACCCTTTAAATGATTTCTCAATCTTCCTTGTAATGGCATTCGTAATTTTGATCGTGCATGACTTCATATGAAATGGGGCGCATCCCTCTCGCGGATGCGCCCCAAGTGCCCAATTCTAGCTATTCTCGGAATACACGCCTGCGGATTTTATGGGATCGACCGTTAACGCTGCAAGCTGTGCGTTGCATATTTATCTTTCTCATTCTTATAATGGTAAGACAATGCAATTGGATCGCCACATTTCAATCCAGTTTAAATCGGTCAATAAATAATTGATAAATCCGTGTATTGATTTTGCCTGGCATCCGGGCATTGCGCGCATCGACACTTAATACCTTTGCCCGCCAGCAGGCATCTGAAAGCAGCCGCTGTTACCATCGCTCGCTCTGCGCCCCAGCCGCCGTGCTTCCAGCACCCACCTTCGATTCCACTAACAACTTCACCTACGCTCGAACCGAAAGAGACATCCCGTGCATCTCACCGCCGCCCTGACTCCGTGGTCCGCCCACGACACACGCCTCATTCTCTCGTGCGCGCTCGGCCTTGCGCTCATCATCGTCTTCATCAGCGCGCTCAAGCTCGCGCCGTTCCTGTCGATCCTGATCGGCACGTTCGCCGCGGGCTTCGCCGCGCAACTGCCGCTCGACGTCATCGCGAGCTCGTTCAGCAAAGGCGCGGGCGCGCTGCTCGGCGACGTCGGCATCATCATTGCACTCGGTGCGATGCTGGGCGCGCTGATGGCCGATTCGGGCGCGGCCGACCGTCTCGTGTCGACGATCCTCGAACACTCCACGCCGCGTCGCCTGCCCTGGTTGATGGCGCTCGTCGCGATCATCATCGGCTTGCCGCTGTTCTTCGAAGTGGGTCTCGTGATGATGGTGCCCATCATCTTCGTGATGGCACGCCGCTCGCAGCAGCCGATCCTGCGTATCGCGATTCCCGCGCTTGCCGGCATGACCACACTGCATGCGCTATTGCCGCCGCATCCGGGTCCGCTGATCGCCGTGAGCGCGCTACATGCCGATCTCGGCATCACGCTCGGCCTGGGGCTGATCGTCGCGATTCCCGCGGTGATACTCGCGGGTCCGCTCTATGGCATTGCGCTGTCGAAGCGCATGCAGATCGCCGAACCGGAAGAAATGGGCAAGCTGTTTCGCGCCGGGTCGACGCAAACCGAACGGCCCGGCTTTGCCATATCGCTGGCGACGATTCTGATGCCCGTCGTGCTGATGCTCGGGCGTACGGTGGCGAAACTCGCGCTTGCAAAAGACACGCTGCTGTTCGACACGCTCGACTTTCTCGGCGAGCCGATCATCGCGCTCGGGCTGACGGTGATCTTCGCGATCGTTGCGCTCGGCTGGTCGCGCGGCATGTCGCGCGATCGCGTTGGCGGCATCTTGCGCAAGAGCCTGCCGCCATCGCGGCGCTGCTGCTGACCATCGGCGCGGGCGGCGGCCTGAAGCAGGCGCTCGTCGCAGCGGGCATCAGCACGACGATCGGCAAGATTGCCGTGGGCGCGCACATGCCGCTGCTGTTGCTCGCGTGGCTGATTGCCGTGGCGCTGCGTCAGGCGACGGGCTCGGCCACGGTCGCGACCACGACGACGGCAGGCATCGTGGCGCCCGTCGTCGCGGGCCTGTCGGCGACGCACAATTCGTTGATGGCGCTCGCCATCGGTGCTGGTTCGGTGTTCTTCTGCCACGTCAACGACGCGGGCTTCTGGATGGTCCGCGAATACTTCGGGCTGCAACTGAAGCAGACGGTGTTCGTGTGGTCGATTCTGCAGACTATCGTGTCGGTGGTTGGGCTGGTGGGAACGCTGGTGTTGTGGGGTGTGTTGAGCTGACGCGATGGCTCAATCCACCACCTCCGGCTCTTCGATTGCCTGCATCAACAGCTCGAGAAACGCCTGCATCGTATGCGGCAGCGTACGGCCCGCCATCGTCTGAACCTGCAGCGTCCGCTGATGCAATTCCGCATTCGTAATCGGCACAGCGGCAAGTCCATCGACGTCGAGCCGGCTTCGCACCGTCAGATAGCCCGTCAGCGTCACGGCATCCGTGTGCCGCACGAAGCTCTGCAGCGCGGCGTGATAGTTGCTGACGAACACCGGCTCGAAGATCAGCCCTTCGAGGCTGCATGAAATATCGAACAGTTGCCGGATCGTCACGCCCTGGTTGTCCATGGCAAGCGGCCACGGCGTCAGATCCTTCAACGACACTGACTCGCGCGCGGCAAGCGGATGACCGCGCCGCACCAGCGCGAAAATCGGCGCGCGCTGCGAATAGTGCACATTGATCTCCTTCTCAGGCGCGAGGCTGAAACACACGGCGATATCAGCCGTCCCCTCTCTCACCCGCTGCGTCGCCACGGAAGGCGCGGAGACGTCGAGCTGAAAATGCGTCGACGGATACGTCTTCAGGAAATGCGCAAACACCTGCGGCAGAAAATGCGGCGCGACGCCTTCGGAACTGGCGACGCGTATCGTCGCGCGGCCCTCCTCGGCCAGCCCGCGAATCTCGCCGACCACGCGCTCGGTCTCGAGCAGGCTGCGCCGCGCATAGTCGGCCAGCAGCCGTCCCGCATCGCTCAGCACCATGCCGCGCGGACGCCGCTCGAATAACGGCGTGCCCAGTTCCTCTTCGAGCTTGCCGATCTGCCGGCTCAATGCCGAGACGGCGACGAAGAGCCGCTCCGAAGCCTTGCTCAGCGACCCGCTGCGGGCCACTTCCAGAAAGTAACGCAGTGCAGTGTTGTCCATGTCCGCTTTGCCGTTTCGGCAACGATTCGTGGCAAATATTGTAATTGTGCAGAAATATCGGCGACCGCACGATCGATTCGACTACTACCCCACGAATGCGCGTGCACCACTGCGCGCGAATCACCACGGGCCGACATGTCGTGGGATTGGATATGCGAGTGGGCTGATCGACTCGCCGAGGGACCCGAATCGCCGTGGGTTTAGATACGCGAGCGGGCTGATCGACTCGCCAAGGGACCCGAGTAGGCGCTAAAGCGCCAACTCGGGCCGACATGCCATGGGATCAGAGTAAGGCGCTGAAGCGCCAACTCC
>Ga0247692_1000268_pt1 | contig 12459 bp, 10 predicted proteins | sample CNK33_metaG_FD_183041 | JGI IMG/M metagenome (GOLD analysis project Ga0247692, IMG submission 183041) | Soil microbial communities from Purdue University Martell Research Forest, Indiana, United States - CNK33 | ecosystem: Environmental > Terrestrial > Soil > Temperate forest > Bulk soil...
AAAATGGCCGCAGTGATACCGCGCTGCCGCCATCTGCGGAGCAAGCTGTGAGAGAGAACGATGGGCCGTCAGTGCGGCCAGGTGTTCTGGAGTGGGAAGCAAGAAAGACTTAAGCGTGGGCCAAAGTAATGAATGGCGAAACGCTTCACCAAGCGGTCATTTTTTCACTCGGTGTCGGCAGACACGTGCAGAAGGGGTGCACAAAATTCCGCTCGATGATGACTTCGTGGGTCGGCTACGCCTTTAAGGTCGCATAGCTGAATTGAGTGTAATGCACGATATTCGCAGGTGCCAGATGGATTTGGCATAAGCGGCCAGAACCGTCGACGACTCAATCGACAGGCATCGGACCAGTCAGATATTTTCCTTCGCCGAAACCGCTGACCGCTTCAATCGCATCGAAACGGAGAAGCGTTCCGCGGGATGCAAACTGACCGACACCTCGAACGCGACTCCAGACGAGTCCAGATAGCGACGCACGATCTCCAGTGCCGCAGTGCCTGCCTCGACCCGCAACCGCTCAGCCATTTCCGGCGAGACGTTCACGGCGTGAACGTCCTGCTGTATCTCCGTCACGCATCGGCCGTAGCGCGCTTCGATCAGCGCGCTAATGAGCGTATCCGGTTCCTCGCGAGCGGCCTCGGCGATGTCGGCATAACCGGGATCGATGTACACATCCGTCCATCCGATCGGCGGTCGTCTGCCATCGCCGTCGACACGCAGACTCGATATGCGTAGCCAGCGATCGCCCTCATCGCATCGCAAGACTTTGGCCAACGAACCCGCAGCCGCGATCTCCGCCGTCGACTGCACCACGCGCTGGTGCTTCGAGCCGAACTGAACCAGATCCTCAACGGACGCCAGCGAAGGGCGGAAATCGTTCTTCGGCTGCGTCGACTCGACGCGCGTGCCCGCGTTTTTCCGGCGCGACACGAAGCCGAGCTGCTGAAGCTCATGCAACGCGGCGCGGATCGTGTGACGGCTCGTCTTGTACTGGTCGCGCAGTTCCAGCTCGGTCGGCAGATACGAGCCGACCGGGAAGCGGCCGCTGGCGATGCCCTGCGTCAGGTCGCGGGCGATGTCGGCGTAATGGGGTTTGTTCATATCGGGTGACGGGCAGCGCTGATCCAGGGGTAAATCATAACTTGAATCATATGTTCGAACATATTATCTTGAATATGTCCGGACATATTGAAGCGTTAGTCGCTCTGTCCCGCAATTTCCTCAAACCCGTTTTGATCGAGGCCAAGCCCGCCATGAATAGCCGCTCCATCCCTTCTTCCAGCACCGTCTTCGATTCGATCCTGTTTCGCGACGCGTTCGGCACCGCCAAAATGCGCGCCGTGTTTGCGGATCACGCGCTCGTGCAGCGCTATATCGATGTCGAAGTCGCGCTCGCCAAAGCCGAGGCGCGCGTCGGCGTGATCCCCGCCGACGCGGCCGAAGCAATCGCACGCGAATCGCAGATCGAACGCATCGACTTCGACCATATGCGCGAGGAAACGGACATCGTCGGCTATCCGATCCTGCCGCTCGTGCATCAACTCGTCGGCATGTGCGGCGAGGCGGGGCGTTACGTGCATTGGGGCGCGACGACGCAGGACATCATGGACACGGCCGTGTCGCTGCAGGTACGCGACGCGCTCGATTCGATCGATGGCGACATCCGCGAACTGCGCGGCATCCTCGCCGATCTTGCGAAGGAGCATCGCGATACGCCGATGGCGGGCCGTACGCACTTGCAACAGGCGCTGCCCGTCACGTTCGGCTACAAGGTGGCGATCTGGCTGGCGATGTTCGACCGGCATCAGCAGCGCATCGCCGAGTTGCGCAAGCGCGTCGCCGTCGTCGAATTCGCGGGCGCAGCGGGCACGCTCGCGTCGCTCGGCGACAAGGGTCTCGACGTGCAAAAGGCGCTCGCGCAGGAACTGAAGCTCGGCGTGCCGGCCACGACATGGCACGTCGCGCGCGACGGTTTCGCCGAAGCCGTCAATCTGCTCGCGCTCGTCACGGGCTCGCTCGGCAAGATCGCCACCGACATCATGATCATGGCGTCGAACGAATTCGGCGAAGTGTATGAGCCGTTCGTAAAGGGACGCGGCGCGAGCAGCACGATGCCGCAAAAGCGCAATCCGATTTCGAGCGAACTGATGCTTGCTGCGGCGAAAGCAGTGCGGCAACAGGCGGGCTTGATGGTGGACGCGATGATCCAGGACTTCGAGCGCGCGACGGGCCCATGGCACGCGGAGTGGATTGCGATTCCCGAGAGCTTCATTCTGACCTCGGGCGCGCTGCACCAGGCGAAGTTCGCGCTCGGCGGGCTCATCGTCGATACCGAACGCATGAAGCACAACCTTGGTATCAGCAAGGGGCTGATCGTCGCCGAGGCGGTGATGATGCAGATGGCGCCGATCACGGGCCGCCAGCAGGCGCACGACATCGTCTACGACGCGTGCCGCACGGTGAACGAGCAGGGCGGCACGCTGGCCGAAGCGCTGGCTGCCCTGCCTGAAGTGACACGTCATTTCGATCGCGACGCGATCGACCGCATGACGGACCCCGCGAACTATCTTGGTCTTGCACCGCGGATGGTCGATCGCGCGCTCGCGTTGTCCAGCGAGATCTGACCAACGATCTGTGGAGGAGCACACACCATGACGAACGACAACGCATCGCGTAACGAATCGATGGCGCTGCCCGCAAAGCGGCCCTGGTATCGGAAACTGGGCATGCAGGTTCTGCTTTCGCTGGTGCTCGGCATTGCCGTCGGATTGATCTTTCCGAAGTTCGGCGCGCAGCTGAAAATTCTCGGCGACGTCTTTCTCGCACTCATCAAGGCGGGTGTCGCGCCGCTCGTGTTCCTCACGATCGTGCACGGCATTGCATCGGCAGGCGATGTGAAAAGCGCAGGGCGGGTGGGCTGGCGCTCCATCGTGTACTTCGAAGTCGTGTCGACGATTGCGCTCGCCATCGGCCTGCTGGCGGGCAACCTGCTGCAGACGGGCAAGGGCATGACGGCCATCACACCGGGCGCGATGCCTGTCACGGCCGCGAAGGCCGCGCCGCAAGGCTTCACGGAGTTCGTGATGCATCTCGTGCCGGACAACTTCATCGGCGCGTTTGCAAAGGGTGAATTGTTGCAGGTCGTCGTGCTGGCCGTGATGGTGGGCATCGGTATTCTCGCCATTCCAGAGAGCCGGCGCGTACGCATCAACGAAGGGCTCGACCTGATTTCGCAAGTGCTCTTCTCGTTCATCAATCTCGTGATGAAGCTCGCACCGCTGGGCACGTTCGGCGCGGTGGCCTTCGCGGTCGGCAGCAACGGCACGGCGGTGCTGGTCGCGCTCGCGCAACTCGTGCTGAGCTTCTATGCGGTGATCGCGCTGTTCATCGTCGTGGTGATGGGCCTCATTGCGAGGCTCGCGGGCTTCAGCATGTGGCGTTTCATGCGCTACATCAAGGACGAAATACTGATCGTGCTCGGCACGGCGTCATCGGAAAGCGCATTGCCGCGGCTGCTGATCAAGCTCGAACGCCTTGGCTGCGCGAAGCAGACGGTCGGACTCGTTCTGCCGACCGGGTACGCGTTCAATCTGGACGGCACGTCGATCTTCATGTCGATGGGTGTGATGTTCATCGCGCATGCGTACAACGTGCCCATCACGTTCGAGCATCAGGTCGGCATCCTGCTGCTGATGCTGCTGACGTCGAAAGGTGCCGCGACGGTGTCGGGCGGATCGTTCGTCGTGTTCGCGGCGACGGTGACGTCGACGGGCATCTTGCCCGTCGAGGGTCTTGCCGTGATCTTTGGCGTGTACCGGTTCATGTCGATGGCGATTGCCACCTGCAATACGATCGGCAACAGCCTTGCGACAGTGGTTGTTGCGCGGTGGTCCGGCACGTTCGACATCCAGCGCGCGCATCGTCATCTTTATCCCGAGCGCTACCCGGATACGGCACGCGAAGACGCGGGACTGGATGATGGCGATCTGCTTCCGGATGGTGCGGGCAACGGCGATCAACGGCCTTCAGCCGTTTCGTTCAAGCGGGCTGGTGCTTCGCACTAAGCGGTGTCCTGAGAATGTGGCGCGCGCCGGCAATCGCGCGCCACACCTGCGCCTCAGAAGATCTACTCTGCTGCTCTCGCGGGCACGTTCGACAAAAGCGGCCCCAAACCTTCAGCGAACGTCAGATGCGAGATGACGGCGTCGCGGAGCTTCTGATACGGAAGCTCAGCGAGCATCGCCGTCTGCATCGAGGCCATCACTTCTCCCGCTTCCGGGCCGATCATCGTGAATCCCAGGATGCGGTCATGCGTGGCACCGACGAGAACCTTCATGAACCCCTGCGTTTCATCCGTCGTTTCGGTTCGAAGAACATGGCTCATCGGCAGTGTTGCAACGCGAGTCGCGATACCGTGACGGAGCGCATCGCTTTCATTCAACCCCACGCGCGCAAGCGGCGGATCGGTGAACAGCGTGTACGGAACCAGCCGGTCTCTTGTCTTGCGATGGCCGCCAGCCATGTTGTCGCGCACGATCCTGAAGTCGTCCACCGAAACGTGCGTGAACTGCGGGCTGCCCGCGACTTCGCCGATAGCCCACACGCCGGGCGCCGAAGCCTGCAACCGCTCATTGACGCGAATGTATCCGCGATCGTCAAGCTCGATGCCCGCCTGCTCCAGACCGATGTCGGCCGTGTTCGGGACCCGTCCTGCTGCAATGAGAATGTCGGTGCCGTCAATCGCCTGTTCCCCGGCAGCGGTGCGCAATACGACGCGAACATGCGTGCCAGAGCGGCCTTCGACACTTGTGGTTTCCGCATTCAGTACGACATCGATGCCTTCCGCCCGCAGAATGCGAAGCATCTCTTCGCTGACGTCCACATCTTCACGTGCCATCAACCGGGCACCGCGCTCGATGATCGTCACGCGGCTGCCGAAGCGGCGATAAGCCTGCGCCATCTCGATACCGATGTAACCGCCGCCGAGCACGATCAGATGCGCCGGTGCGTAGTCGAGGTCCAGCGCGCCGATATGAGTCAGCGGCTCGGCGGCTCGCAAGCCCGGCAGATCGGGAATGGCAGCGTGCGTGCCGACATTGACGACCACCTGTCCGCCGCTGAGCGTGCGCGTGCCGCCGTCGTTGAGTTGTACTTCGATCGTCTTCGGCCCGACAAAGCGGCCAAGGCCCATGATGAGTTCCGCGCCGCTCGACGCATACGCCTGCACATGAAACGCTGCTTCGCGTTCGATCATGCCGCGCTTGCGTTCGCGCACCTTCGCCATGTCGACAGTGACTGGACCCGTCGTCGTGCCGAAGTCGGCGGCATGCCGCGCCAGATGCGCAACGCGCGCGCTCCAAATTTCATTCTTGCTGGGCAGGCAAGCGACGGCGGGGCAGGAACCGCCTACCCACTGCCGTTCGACCACGGCGACGCGTTGTCCCGCTCGTCCCAGATGCCACGCCAGGAGCTTGCCGCCCTGGCCGCTGCCGAGAATCAATGTATCGAAATGTTCAACTTGAGACATGACATCCTCCAATTCACCTGCGAGTTAATGTGGCCGATGTGGCAGTGATCCGGCTTCTTGCCGGACAGCAATGAAGAACAGAGCGGCACGTCTCACGTGACGTGTCCGCCCGACTACGCACCTGTCACTTGACCGGCGGAAAATCGACGTTCGTGTCGTTGATGCGATTGAACGTATTGGTGAAAATGGTCATCGCGATTGCCAGCGAGATTTCAGCGAGCTGTGTGTCGGTGTAACCAGCGGCGCGAATGGCTGCGAGTTCGCTTTCGCTGATCGTGCCGCGCGTGGTCTGCAGGCTCAGCACGAAGTGGATGAGCGCATCGCGCCTCGCATCGCCCGTCGCCTTGCCCGCGCGAATCTGGCGGAGCGCTTCGGGCGAGAGGCCCGTCATCTTCCCCAACATCGCGTGCGCGGCCACACAGTAGTCACAACCTGTCTGCGCGCTGACAAGCAGCTTGATGGTTTCCAGGTCCTGCTTGCTGAGACTGCTGGATGCGAGGGCGTCTTCGGCGTCCAACGCGCCGTTCAATGTCGCGGGCGCGAGATGACCCAGCGCCGCGAACAGGTTCGGTACGCTGCCGCCAGCGATTTTCCGGACCCGTGCGTAGACTTCGGCGGTGGCGCCCGTGGCGTTCGTAACAGCGGGGATAGCGATGCGACTCATGATTGACCTCATTCAGTGGTGGTTAGGAGCCTCCACTTTATGGTCGCTGGATGATCTTGTTGAGCCTCTCAATTCGCAATATCATGCTCAAAAGTATCAACTGAGGTAGCTATGTCACCCCCGCTTGATTGGCTCAGCCGTTTGCTCGGCATGATGACGGTGCGCGGCCAGCTTGAACTTCGATGCTCCTATGGCGCACCGTGGCAGGTCGTCTACGGAGACTCGGATGCTGGAGAAATGCCGTATCACATCGTGCTCGGCGGATCGGCCATCCTGGAGACGCCGGGCACGGGAAAACCGCAGAATCTGAGTGCTGGCGACATCGTGATGTTGACGCACGGCTCCGCGCATATCCTTCACGATGGTGGGGGCGCGAAGCCGAAGCCTGCACGTGAACGCGAAGCGTTGAACCTGATCATTAGCGAAAACAAAGGCACGGGTCAGCGCCTGGATATGCTCTGCGGACGAATCGTGCTGGCGCCGCCACATGACCGCTTTATTCGTGCGTACCTTCCGCCGCGACTCGTGATCCGGACATCGGCCGCGGAGGGTTCCTCGCACGGCGAGACGCTGACCCAGCTGCAAGCTCTTATGGCGCTCATGCGAGCGGAATCGGGCGCGGACAACCTGGGCGGCTACGCGATGCTCAATGCGCTATCGACGGCTCTGTTCGCGCTGGCGCTACGTATGTCCAGCGAGTCTGACGAAGCGCCGACGGGGCTACTGGCGCTCGCTGGGCATCCGCGTCTGGCGCCTGCGCTTGCGGTCATATTCAACGAACCGGCCTATCCGTGGACCCTGGCTGAGTTGTCCGGGCTCTGTAGCATGTCGCGTGCGACCTTGCTTCGCCACTTCCATGAGAAGGTGGGACGCTCGCCCAATGAGCTGTTGGCGGATGTCCGGATGGCGCTGGCCGCCAACGCGTTGAAAAAGCCAGGCGTGTCCACCGAAGTCGTCGCCGAGGGCGTCGGCTATCAATCCGTGGCTGCGTTCAGGCGCGCCTTCACGCAACACCTCGGCATGACGCCAGCCGAGTGGCGCCGTTCGGAACTGGAGAAGCAACAGGGCAGTGCATGAGTTGAAGCAGGTTTGGGATGATCCCGCGTGAAGGTGCAAAAGGCGTTGTGACGATTGCGCAACGGGCGGTACGCTACACTGGTTATTCAGGCGCTCGTTGCGCACTTGCACAGTTCCCATTCCATGAATTCCCGATCCAGCGCGATCTTCACCGCGCTTGCCGCCGCAGCGCTCTTTGGCGCTGCGACTCCGCTCGCCAAGGCCCTGCTCGGGTCAATGTCTCCATTCCTGGTTGCCGGCCTGTTCTACCTCGGCAGCGGCATCGGGCTCGGTATCGGCATCATCGCCCGGCGACTGCGAACGTCCGCTAAGGAAAGTGACAGTCATGGGATCAGCCGGACCGAGCTGCCGTGGCTGCTCGGCGCCATTGCTGCTGGCGGCGTCGCTGGCCCCGCGCTGCTGATGCTCGGGCTGTCGAGCACGCCGGCGGCTACCAGTTCACTGCTGCTCAATCTCGAGGGCGTGCTGACGGCCGTGATCGCATGGGTCGTGTTTCGCGAGAACGTCGACGTCCAGGTGTTTCTTGGCATGGTGGCTATCGTCGCCGGTGGCGTGATGCTGTCGTGGCAACCGGCCGAGGCAGGCATTCCCGGTGGCGCGCTGTTGATCGTTGCAGCGTGTCTGTGCTGGGCCATTGACAACAACCTCACGCGCAAGGTTTCGACTAACGATGCGATGGTGATCGCGTGTCTGAAGGGGCTGATTGCAGGGCCGGTGAATCTCGCGATTGCATTTGCGACCGGCGCGTCGCTCCCCGCTGCAGGTATGGTCGGAGCCGCGATGACAACGGGACTTGCCGGCTATGGTGTAAGCCTCGTGCTGTTCGTGATTGCGCTGCGTCACCTTGGGACGGCACGCACTGGCGCATACTTTTCCGTCGCGCCGCTGTTCGGCGTGGCGCTCTCGCTCCTCATATGGCCCGAACTGCCGCACCTGTCCTTCTGGATGGCCGCGGCCTTGATGGCGCTGGGTATCTGGCTGCACGTCCGCGAGCGGCACGAACATCAACACACGCACGAGTGGCTGGAGCATACGCATCGGCATCGTCATGATGAACATCACCAGCACGAACACGACTTCGCCTATGCCGGTGATGAGCCACACACGCATCCCCATGTGCATCTGCCCATTACCCATTCACACGCGCATTTCCCCGATGTTCACCATCGACATTCGCACTAGTGCGGGGAAGATCGTGAAATGACGCTGCGCCCCGGTAAATCAGCGCGGAAGGCCACGATGCTGACGATAACGCACTGATCAAGCTCGCTGTCGTGCTACCCTTGACCGGAGCCTGACCAGTTCTCGTGACACTGGCCCACCCCGGCAACGACTGGCAATGGTGCATGCACAATCTACCGGAAACAGACCCGCCGCTCGCCGGCTGGTCGGAACTGATTCTCAACGTCGACGACAATGATGCCGCGCGGCTTGCCAAAACGCGCGTGCTGCGTCGTGCCGGCTTCGACGTGCTCGAGGCGTCGACCGGTGAGCAGGCGCTAGCGTTGGTTACATCGCACAAACCTGCCGTCGTCCTGCTCGACGTGCGGCTGCCGGACAGCGATGGCGTGCACGTCTGCAAGCGAATCAAACAGAATCCCTCGACGCGGTCGGTATTGGTCCTTCAAACCTCCGCGGTCCTGTTGAGCGCCTCAGACCGGATTCGCGCCCTGGACAGCGGCGCCGACAGCTATCTGACAGAGCCGGTCGAAGCACCTGAGCTTGTCGCCAATGTACGTGCGCTACTACGCCTGTGGCGCGCCGAGCGCGCACTTCACGAGGCGGACCGGCGCAAGTCCCAGTTCCTCGCCACGCTCGCGCACGAATTGCGCAATCCGCTCGCCCCGATCCGCAACGCGCTGGAACTGATGGACCCGAGATTCCAGACGAGTCCTGCCGCAGCGCGCGCTGCATGGCAAACGGTAGGGCGACAGGTGGAACATCTGTCGCGCCTCGTCGACGACCTGCTCGATGTTTCGCGGCTCGCGCACGGAAGGCTCACACTCGATCGCACATCGGTCAATGTGGGTTCGGCCATCGCCACGGCAGTCGAGGCCAACCGGCCCGATATCGATGCGAGGCGGCAACAGGTTTCGATACATCTGGAGAATGAGGGATGCGCCGTTTTCGGTGACGAAGCTCGCGTCGTTCAGATGCTCGACAACCTTGTGTCCAATGCGACGAAGTACGCGCCAGACGAAAGCGAGATTGAAATCGATGTCGGGCAATCGCAAGGCATGGTGTCGATCAGGGTGCGCAATCAGGGCGTCGGCGTCCTGCCAGAAGAACAGGAAGCGATCTTCGAGCCATTCATCCAGTCGCAACGAAGCGTTGCTGCGTCGCAGGGCGGTCTCGGGATAGGCCTGTCTCTGGTCCGTGCGCTTGCCGTGCTACATGGCGGAACGGTGACGGTCCGGTCGAAGGGAGCGGGGACGGGTGCTGATTTCGTGCTGCGTCTGCCCGAATTCATAGGATCGACATCGCTCGCTTCGTCACAGGCGGATGGCGCGTTGGTGAACGACAGTCGCTCCCGAAGCATCCTGATAGTGGACGACAAGCTCGATAACGCCACGTCGCTTGCCGCGTTGCTCGAATCGCACGGGCACCGGGTGCATATCGCGGGTTCCGGTAACGCCGCGCTGATCCTCAATGGGCAGATTACGCTCGATGTCGCGATCATCGACATTGGCATTCCGCCGCCTGACGGTTATCAGATTGCACGGACTATCCGGGCACACCCCATCAGCGGAAGTGCCGTACTCATTGCCGTTTCAGAATCCGCGCAAACCCGCGACGGGCGTGACTGGCGGGCGGCCGGCTTCGACCATCATCTCGTCAAACCGGTTGTGCTTTCCGACGTATTGCGGCTTGTCGAAGGGGCTTGAGCGGGGCGAAACGTCACGCGTGCCCTTTCCGGGGCCGACCGCCATCATCCGTACACGATCGACGCTCAAACTCATTTGATGTCCGCGCGGACTGATGTGCTCAGTCCAGAGATCATGCCCGGCTATTTCTAAACCGGACCAGTCAACTTGGTGGAAACCGGATCAATACCCGGTCCGCACGGTCGCGACAATGGAGCTTCGGAAACTACAACCGGACTCCATGATGGATATCGCGACTTGCTGGGCAGCAATCATTGCCTTCGGCGTCGGAATGTATATCGTACTCGACGGATTTGATCTCGGCATTGGGATACTTCTTCCGTTCTTTTCGTCCGAAAGCGAACGTGAGCGTCTATTCAGCAGTCGTTCGCCAGTGTGGCGCGGTAACGAGGCATGGATGGTCTTCGGCGGCGCGTCGCTGTACGCCGCGTTTCCAACGGCCTGTTCAGTTTTGCTTTCCGCGCTCTATTTGCCGTTAGTCACGATGGCACTTTGCCTGATCTTCCGCGGTGTGGCCCTTCAGATCCGGGAAAAGGTCGGAAGGTCTCGTCAGTTGTGGAATGGGGTCTTCATTTGCGGGTCGGCAGGCGCGACTTTTTTTCAGGGCGTCATGCTAGGCGAATGGCTATCGGGGATGCGTGTAGCAAACGGACATTTCGTCGGAAATGAATTCGATTGGCTCACACCTTTTTGCCTGTTCACGGGGCTTGCACTACTGATAACGTATGCGCTGCTTGGCTGCTGCTGGCTGATTGCGAAGACCGAAGGAGAACTGCAGCGCGAACTCTACAGAACTTTTTTGCCGTTGACGGCGCTTCAGCTTCTTACGATGATCGGGCTGCTCACTGGCCTTGTGTCACTGGTGATGTATGGTCTTCTTGGCTGCTGCTGGCTGATCTCAAGGAGCAAAGGAGAGTTGCAGCGCAAGCTCTATCAAGTCGTTCTGCCGTGGGCTGCACTCCAACTGCTTATGATCGTCGGCCTCAGTATGAAAATGGAGATGAATGCTCCGACGCTTGTGTATCGATGGTTTGACTGGAACGTCCTGCGTTGGCTGCTTCCTGTGCAGCTGCTGCTCGCGGCTGCCTCATGCGGTATGCACCGTGCTGTCGCAGCGCTTCGCGGTATCGCGCCGTTTGTCGTCGCACTACCGATTTTGTTACTCGGCTATATTGGCTTGCTGATCGACATATGGCCTTTCTCTATCTTCGCCGAAGTAAGTATCTGGCATGTAGCCGCTCCGCGATCGAACGAGGTTTTCAAGCTCGTCGGTGCTGCGATGACTATTCTGATCTTGCTGACCTACACTTTACCTGGTTACCGGTTTCCTGGACGCGCGAGAGATCTTTGTGACCTTTAAAAGCGCGACGCCGATCCTGGCGCGCAGGGCTACACGTATTGCGGCGATACGATACGCGGACGTCGAGCGCCCAGCCGGGCGCGTCACGCTCTTCGGATGTTCGCCGTGTCACTTCGAGGACTTCAAACCGAAATTGGATTCCAGCCGCTGCCTGACGGGCTACGCGAACCCTACCGTATATGTCGTCGGGCCGCCGCCGAAATGTGCCGTCAGCAATTGCCGGCGATTGGGTGCGCCGCTCTTCGGCAAACCGAGGTGAACCCAGGTGTGTTCGAAGATCAGTTGATCGAACACGAGCGTGGAGGTCTGCAATAGCCGACAAATGTCGATCGGAGTTCCGAATTGCGGCGCGATGAAATCCACCGCGAGACCATAGATGTGCGCGCTGTCGACGGCGCCTTTGACGGCCTTGTTCAACTCGGGCGAACGATAACCCGACGAAACGATAATCGGTTTTCCGATCAGCGCGCGCACCCTTTCCAGTACCTGTGCAGTGTTCTTAAGATTGACGATGATGTCGGGACCGGGGACGTTTGCGATGTTTTCTCGCGACGCGGTCTGACTCGCCACAAACTCTTCCAATGTGAAATGTGGGCTTAGGTCCTTGATTTCTGCCTCGATAACATCAGAAGTAAAAGCGTGCCTGACAGCAGACTGAGAGTCGGTACACGCGTCGTCATCCTCAAGCCAGGATATTCCTCGCGGCCACGTCCGCGCAAAAGCGCCCGGCAATCTGCCCGTATCCCGAGGAGGTCGGGTGTATTTCGTTTAACCAGTCCGGACTGCTGATTCGCGGATCGGCGTCGGCCGGCGTCAGTATTCCGAGCGTTCGGATGACGTGAAAATTCTGCAGGGCCAGTCCGCTCACGAGATCAAAGAGCCGGTCAATGAATTCCTTTGCCAGCATTTTCCAGTCATCTGGCGGCACCTCGTATGCCAGCAA